>Ga0116216_10001144_pt1 | contig 18738 bp, 14 predicted proteins | sample Sb_taG_11_FD_89696 | JGI IMG/M metagenome (GOLD analysis project Ga0116216, IMG submission 89696) | Peat soil microbial communities from Weissenstadt, Germany - Sb_50d_3_AS metaG | ecosystem: Environmental > Terrestrial > Soil > Wetlands > Peat | place: Germany: Weissenstadt | collected 2010-09-21
ATGGATTCACATGCGTGGACCCGACCGCGCGCACGGCGGTCGTCGAAGCGTTCTGCTCGTGGTCGGCATGCAGCATCAGCAGCACGTCCAGCGCGCGCTCGACCACCGGGTCCGGGGTGTAGCGAAGCTCGCTCATCCGGAACATCATCGACAGCAGGTTCCCGGTGTAGCTGAGGTGGTCCTCGGGGTGCACGTACGGCAGCCCCTGCAGGTGGCGGTAGGAGAAGGCCGCCAGGGTCGGCAACTTCGCCAGCAGCCGAACTACCTGCAGCTTCCGGGCCTCCTCGTCGTACACCTGGTCGGCGTCGGTATAGAAGCTGGAGAGCGCACCGACCGACGCGGCCACCATCGCGATCGGGCGCGCGTCATACCTGAATCCCTCGATGAAGCCCTTGACGTTCTCGTGGACGAAGTTGCGGGTGCCGATCTCGTGCAGCCACGACGCGTACTGCGCCGCGGTCGGCAACTCCCCGTTGATCAGCAGATACGCCAGCTCGAGGAAGCTCGAGCGCTCGCACAGCGCCTCGATCCGGTAGCCGCGGTGCTGGAGGATCCCGGCCTCCCCATCGATGTGCGTGATCGCGCTGCGACACACGGCCGTGCTCGAAAGGCCCGGGTCGTACAGCGCGAGCCCACCCGCCTGCCGCCCCAGCTCCGAGCTGCGGACCGCACCGTCCTCGATCGGCAACTCGAACGGCTCTCCCGTGCGGTTGTCGATCACGGTCAGCGCGCTCCGGCTCGCCAATCCGTCGGCCCTCTCGCCCGATCGTTGCTCCACCTGGCCAATCTTGCCCACACTCATGCGCCGCTCCGCTCGCCGTTGATCACATCACGCCCATCACGATCGCACACCTGACCTTCAGACCGCGCGCAGAGACGCGCGATCCGCATAACGTTCTGTAGGGACATGCCGAAGCGCGCTGCGTCAGCCGCGGTCAGTCCCACACCTCATCGGCAACCTCGACAACAAGCCGCGGCTTGTCAGCCTGCTGCTCGCGCGTGAGCACCTTCCCCTCGACCGTCCGAGAACAACCCGCATCGGGGCGAGAGACAGCGCTGGTCCAGATCGACATCGCGCGATGCCTCCTCTATCCGCCGGACCAGCGCGTCGCGATCCTCGAACTCGCCGCGCGTTGTCGTGACGAGACCGAGTACGACGACCTTCCCCTTCGGAACCAGCTAGCCGAAGCAGGCCTCCGGCGGGTCTAGACAACGCCGACCAGGACGACTGATTGCGCGGACACAGGCAGCCACGCGTGCGATCTCAGCCAGGCGTACCTGCGCGAGCACGACGGCAGGTCTCGGCCGTCCGTACGCAAGAGTTGCACTTGTCGCCAGATCGAGGCCGCCCCGAGCGAACCGATATACGCGGGTACGAGACCCAACCCTGCCTCGGCACGGAACCGGCGAGGGCTAGCCTAAGCGGGCTAGCGCTTGGCGCGAGGAGCGATCGCCCGCCGCCCCAACGCCAGTCCGCTACCCCGTTGACGGCGGCGGGCTCCCGGGCCAACGCTGGCCGGCGACCTCGAGCTCGCGGACTTTCAGCGAACCGATCTCGATCTCCTCGGCACGCAGCTTGCGAATCACCGCGTCGGCGATAGCAAGCCGACCAATGGCAAGCGCCCCAACGGCCGACGCCGCAATCGCGAGCGGAGCCATAGCCGACGGTCCCAACAAGCGGGGGCCGACAACCGATGCGCCGGTGACGCTCGCGCCAGTGATCGCGGCGCCAGTCTTCTGACGACGGATTGCGAGACTGCGTTTCATGGGGCCACCTCCTGTTGTCGCTGAACCCCTGGGTTTACACCGCTTCAGCCGTACACGCAAGCTCTCCGAAGAGACTACGTCGCGCCCCTGGAGACGCAGCTGCCCCGGGCCACCACCACCGCGATCCCCAAATGGCGTGCTCCTTGCGTTCGGGCGTGGAGGCAGCGGCCACGTTGGACGCGTCAGGTGCAGCCAGGGCCCACGGCTGCTTCGCCACGAAGGCAGTCGCCCGCGGCCCGCCGGCGGGACGAGCGCAGCGGCGACCTAGCGCCAGGTGCGGCCGGCGGCCACGACTGCTTCGCCACGCAAGCATCCGCTGAGACTTCTCCCGCCGCGTGATCGCAACGGCCCACGGAGGCGCCGGCGTCGGCGCAATCGCAGGCGTCCTACATTCCTGGCAGGCGCCCCAGCACGGGCCGCCTTCGACGTGTGCGTGAGATGCGCCGGTGGCTGCCGTTGCACCGGTTCGGGGCGAACTGCCCCGGTACGGTGACTGGGTTGGATGTGTAAGCGTTCCTCAGTGCATCGCGCTGGCGGGGACGGCGTCGAGCAGGCCGACGGCGCGGGGCGCCCGGTCGTTCTCCAAGATCACTGCTCCGCCAGGCCAGTAGGGGTGCGGTGCGGTGGCGTTGTGGACGAGCAGCGGCTCGTAGACCCAGGACCCGGTGTTCAGGAGGCGGGGCTGGCCCTGTGGTCCCCGCCAGCGCGTCTGGAGATCGTCCGGGAGCGGGCCAAGCCGATGCACGTGACCGAATAGCACCCACTCCGCGTCAACGCCGAGGCGCCCCACCACGCGCGAGAGAGCGGGGAGGCTCGCAAACCGCATCTGCGCCCCCAGGACACTTGCAGTGAGGCGCGCCATCCCGGGGTGCAGCAGGCGGCGGGGGCCGAGCGGCATCGTCGAGGCCCGAATCAGCTCAGCCATGTCCTCTGCCAGCGCCGCGAGCGGGCGCGGAAGCGCCTTGATCACGAGCGCTTCGAGGCCGGTGAGCGACGGCCCACCGGCCAGCTCGTAGTCAATCGGGACGGCGCCCGGTCGCGGAACGCGTCCGAAGAGACCGCGCGTCACACCGAACGCGGCCTCAGGCAGCAGGTGGCGATCGAGGTAATGCCCGTGCGTCGCCCACACTCCGGGGGCGAGCCACACGCCCGGGTAATGCACCCGCAGGCGCCCCGGCGCAAGCCAGGAGGCGACGCGGGCCAGCTCCGGCGTCGCGTCAACAGGAACGGGGCTGTCAGGAGCGAGGGCGGCGTCGACTCGCCGGATCCAGCCGGCGACCAACGCCCGATCGTGGTTGCCGGGCACGAGGATCACCTCCCGGCCGATCCCGAGCGTCCTGCCGATCAGGCGGAGGATCGGCTCGGCGACATCCATCGCACGCTCCGCCCGCTCTTCGAGCAGCTCCACGATGTCCCCTAGCAGCACAAGCCGCTCGATGCCGTCAAGCGCCTCGAGCAGCCGGTGCAGCGGCTCCGGGTGCGTGAGGACGTCGTGCCGCAGACGCGATCCCAGATGAAGGTCCGAGAGCACGAGTGTCGACACGGCAGCTCACGATAGACAGCGGCCGCCGCGCGGCGGGGCGAGGCTCACCCCGGTTCTATGCCGTGGCAGTCGTCGCGTACCCGCGCGGGATCGACAACACCGAGATCATCCACACCGTCCACACCAACGACCAGCACCGATGATCCCGGCTGCGAGCGGTCTCGCGCTCACGCGCTGAGTGGCGTTCCCGCTACGACCGGCCAGAGCACGCCGCGCCCCCGCACGCAGCCTCACGCGCTGCAGCTCGAGCGCCTCCCCCCGCGTAGCCGACTCCGACGCCCAGCCGAGCTTGCGGCAACATCGACGCGATCCCTCGGTCGCCCATAGTGTCTGAAGCGCTCGCTGGCGAACGGCTGGCGTGGATGACGGATGCAATCGTGGAGGCGGGATCGCACTCCGCCAGGTGTCCGCGCGTGCGCACCTCGCGTAAGGAGCGTCAATCCCACCGTTGTGCCGGGTACCAAGGCTGCCCAGATTCGCGAGCGCTAGGCTCGATTCGGTGCGGTTGCCGGGACCGTGCCTCGGGCCGGTGGCGGAACTCCTGCCGCCGTGGCTTGGCGGGCAGCTCGTCAGGTTGAACGGTCGCTTGATGGGTCGATGAGGTACTTCGTCCCAGTGCCGCGGCGCGCGCAGACGGCGAGGACCTCAGGCTCCAGGACGTCACGCAGCCCGATGGTCTGCGTATACCCCGAAGCGAACGTCGTCGTGGCCTCGGCCAGCACGCGGGCGCGCATCCGGCCGATCGCCTCGCCGCCCAGGCGGGCCAGCGCGTTGGTCAGGAGGTATCCGCCGACGCTCCAAGTTAGTCCGAACTTGCGGTCAATGACGGTGGGCGAGAAGTCGAGCGAGCCGTAGATGTAGACCTGCTTGTGCACCGTGGTTCCGTACGGCGTGTACGACGTCAGCGGCGGTTGCGCGCGTTCCATCGCCGTGAGGATGTCGCCGGCCAGCGAGCCGCCGCCGATCGCATCGAAGGCCAGGGTTGCGCCGGTTTCGCGGATCGCCTCCGTGAGCCGCTCGGCGAAGTCCGACTGTGAGGAGTCGACGACATGGACCGCGCCGAGCTCGCGCAGCACCGTGGCCTGCTCGGCGCGGCGCACGATATTGACCAGGCCGATGCCGTCGGCGGCGCAGATCCGCACCAGCATCTGCCCGAGGTTGGAGGCGGCGGCCGTGTGGACGAGCGCGTTGTGGCCCTCGACGCGCATCGTCTCGACCATCGATAGCGCGGTGAGCGGGTTGATGAACAGCGCAGCGCCCTCCGCGGTGCTGACGTCGTCGGGCAGTTCGACGACGGCTGCCGCGTCGGCGACGCGATAGTCAGCCCACATCGACCCGCCGAACAGCGCGACGCGACGGCCAATCAGCGTGGCCGCTTCCGGGCCCGCCGCGATCACGGTGCCGGCGCCCTCGTTGCCGACGGGCAGCGGCTTGTTCAGCCGATCGCGATACAGCGGGAGCGCCGCCTCTGGGATAGTCCCCACGAGATCTGGCCCGTCGGGCCGCAGCGTGCCAGGGGCGACCGCACCCAACAGCACGCCGAGATCCGACGGGTTGATCGGCGAGGCTTCAACGGCCACGACCACCTCGCTGACGCCTGGCTCCGGAACCTCGCGCTCGGCCAGTTCCAGCCTCAGCTCCCCGCTGGACGAGATCGTGGATCGCAGGCTGCGGCCACGGGTGCGAGTTGCGTCGGGAACCGTCATAAGGAGCCTTTCGAGTCGGAGATCTCAGCCTACCGAGCGAGAGCACAGACGCTGGAGTGCTCAGGCCCACGCCGGCAGCCACAGAAGGCAAGGACGCCGGCACCCGCCACCGTCGAGCCGAGATCTACGCACCATCGTGCCAGCCGGGCTGACCTACGCATCGCCAAGACTGGCAGCTCGGCCGTTCCATTCGTCGCCGATGAGCGCTCGCCCGCAGCGCGCCAGCGGGAAGGCGAATCCGATCGTGCGCGAGATGCGCGGTTTCCGCGGTGGCTGTCCTATGGGTGTGATCCATTGGTAATCCGGGTTCGTGGACTGCATTGTGAGACGAGGGTGTGTGCCATCAGAGCCGCGGTGAGGAGCGACTCGGGATGTCATCGTCGGGTCCCGTTGAGCCGGGCGCCAACCGTCGCGTTGCAACGGGGGGCCGTCCGCATCCGTGGTACGGGTGGTTCTTGGGATCATGGGACCCATGCCGCCGCTGCGGGCAAAGGAGCGCGGGCAGCTCCCAGACAGCGCGTTTGCATACGTCGATTCACGTGGCAAACGCCGGCTGCCGATCCACGACGCGTCCCACGTCCGCAATGCGCTGGCGCGGTTCAGCCAGGTGGCGTTCGAGGACGAGGACGCGCGCGACCGGGCGCGCAGCCGGCTGCTCAGGGCGGCGGCGAAGCACGGGATCATGCCGATCGGCTTCATCAACGCTCAGCTGCAACCGCAGCGGACGCTGCCGAGGGGCCATCTCACGTTCTTGCTCACGGACATCGAGGGCTCAACCGAGCTGCTTGCGCGCCTGGGCGATCAATACGCTTCGTTGCTCAGCGATGTCCGTCGCCGGGTGCGCACTGCGGTGCGGAGTGCCGGCGGTCGCGAGGTGTCCGCCCGCGGCGACGATTTTTTCGCGGTCTTTGAACGGGCGCCCGCGGCACTAGAAGCCGCGTTGGCGATCCAGCGGGCGATGCATGCGGGGCCGTGGCCGAAGGGGATTGAGGTGCGGCTGCGAATCGGCTTGCATCGCGGGCGTCCCGCGCTCACCGACACCGGGTACGTCGGTCTCTCGGTGCACGCCGCTGCACGCATCTGCTTCGCGGCGCACGGCGGCCAGATCGTAATGTCCTCTGCCGTTCGCGCGGCGGTCCCAGAGTCGCTCTCCGATGGTGTCGCTCTGAGCAGCCTGGGCGCCTGGCGGTTCCGCGGACTGCCGGAGTCCATCGACCTCTACCAACTCGACGCGCGTGACCCACTCACCAACTTCCCGCCCCTACGGTCCGCCACCCGTGCCAATTAGAGATCCCTGAGCTACGCCGAGCGTCGGTTAGGCCCAATCGGCAGTGACTTCCGTAATAGGCTTGCGCTGGCGGATGAGCGAGGTTGCATCAAACGAGGCTGAGATCCGCCGCTGGAACGATTCTGCATGGGCTGCGGCGTGGCCAAAGCGCGAGCGTCTGACCACGGCCGTTACCGATGTACTGCTCGGCCAGCTGCGGCTGCGATCGGGCGACAGGGTGCTCGACATCGGCACCGGCGGCGGCGTTGCCGCCCTGGCGGCAGCGAGGATCGTCGGCGACGGCACCGTCGTCGGTGCTGACGTCTCCGCACCGCTGGTCGAGCTCGCCATCCGACGAGGCGAGGAGCAGTCCGCGAGGAATGTTTCGTTCGTCGTGGCTGACGTCCAGCATGAGACCGTGCCGGCGGACCCTTCGATGCAGCGATCAGTCAGTTCGGGGTGATGTTCTTCGACGAGCCACAGACCGCGTTCGGGAACATTCGGCGACACGTGCTCACCGGTGGCCAGCTGGGGTTCGCCTGCTGGCAGGCTCCCGATCTCAACCCCTGGTTCCCCGGCCCGGCGCTCGCTGGGATCGCGCCACCGCCACCGCCGCCGATGCCTGGTAAGAGCCCAACGCATCCATTCAGCCTCGCTGACCCGAAGCACGCCGTTGGGATCCTTGAAGCGAGCGGTTGGCGCGAGATCTCCAGCACGGGGCACGAACTGGTCGTCACGGTCGATCGCGACATGATCGTCGATGACGAAGCTCTGCAATTCTTCGGCGTTCCTGCGGAGTCTTTTGCTGCCGCCTGGGAGGCGATCGAACGGCAGCTTGCACCGATGACCCGCGACGACGGACGAATCGACGCGCCACTCGCGTTCCAGATCTTCACCGCGATCGCCTGAGCACGGTCGTCCGACAAGAGCGACTGTGAAGCGACCCGGTGTCCCGATCCGCGAGCGACGCCGCGGCTTCGACGGTGAGAAGTGTTGGCGCGTCCGACGCAGAGGACTTGCGATCGCGACCTTTCGGTCACGTTCCGCGCACGCGGTCACCATGGCGGGGCGATCGCTTCCGCTGCAACCTCACCTTCCCACTGGCGGTCGCCTCGGCGACGCCACGGTCGTCAGGCACGCCGGCGCTGGGACGAGCGCTTCGCCACGAAAGGACTCGCCAGCTTGGTTCGAGGCCGGACGATCCCAACGGCGAGGTAGGAGGCGTCCGGATCCGGTTCCACGGCGCCGGTGCCGGACGAGTGGATCGCCAGGTCCGAGCGCGTCATGGGTCTCGGTCAGCCGACAGCGCTGCATCGGTAGCGCGCGGGGTCCGCAGGCGTTTCCCGGAAGCTCCACTTCCGGCGACTGGCGCGACCACGAAGCGCTGGCGCGAGCGACCGCCACGTGACCGCCGTTGTTCCACGCCAGCAGTTTCACGGCCGACGGCCGGTAGTTCCGACCGAGCTCCGCCTGCGGCCGGGTCTCAGCGCACGGACCGTGCGGCGTTGTGCGTGGCGGCGACCGCCAGCAAGTCGGCTCGCTCGTTGAGCGCATGGCCGATGTGCCCCTTGACCCAGTGCCAGCGAACGTGCTCGTGGTGTGACGCTGCCGCGTCGAGCTGGACCCAGATCTCCTTGTTCTTGACCGGGTCACCAGAAGCCGTCTTCCAGCCGTTGCGCTTCCAGCCGGCCATCCAGGAGGTCATGCCGTTGTGCAGGTAGCGCGAGTCGGTCACGACGCTGGCGCGCGACCCGGACCCTGCCCTACGTCGACTTCACAGACTCGGTCGATGCGCTCGCGGAGGCGTGCACCGTGATCAAGCGGCTGTGGACTGAGGCCCCTCCGTCGCCGAGGGCCCGTCGCAACAGCCTTCCCGACTCCCCGCCCCTGGGCTCTGGGAAGGCGACCGCTAGGGGAGAAGCGGCACGCCGGCCGCGAGGACCAGTACTGAGCTGCGGGCGCTGTTCAGCTCGTTGCGGACATCACCGCCGATCACGACGTGGCCGGCCGGTGCGCCCGGCTGCGAGCCGACGACGATCAGGTCCACCGGCTCGGCGCGTGACTCGCGAAGCGTTGCCCCGAGTTTCGCGGCCAGCGCGCCTGCGGTCTCGCGGGCGACATCGTTCGTCGGGCCCGCGAGCGGCACGGCGATGGATCTGATTGCGGTGTTGAGCTGCGTCCGGAGACCGGCGGCGGCGATGGCAACCGCCACCGAGCCACCGTCGAGGAGGTGCTGAGCGGACGTGCCGGGCTCGACGTGACCGGGTGTGGTCCGGTAGTCCGAGCCAAACACGACCACCGACGCTGCCTCACTCTCGGCCAGCTGCCCCAAGCCGGCTCCTGTCGAGGCACCGATGACGACGTGGCGGGTGATTTCGGCATCGCCCAACGTAGCGGCGCCTCGCTGCAGGCGTTGGTCGGCGTCATGTTGGGCCACCTCTTCCCGGCGCGCGTCAAACTCACGGGAATGGCGCACATATGCGAGCGCCAACATGAAACCGGCCCGCGCCAACATCTGGCCCAGCGCGAGCGCGTCGTCATCGTTCGCAGTTCCGTCATAAGAGATGATCACGTTGGCGGCCACAGGTCAGAGAATCCTTCGCGACCCAGTATTACGCAGGAAGTGGCCGCATGGATCCTGATCACGTCCCTGGTCGCGCCCAATGCAGGTCGCATCCCGTGCGCGCGAGTGTTGGTCCAGGTCGCAGACGCCGTCGATCAGCGGCCGCACCCGGGCGCCCGTACGAGCGCCGAGCGCGGTCGCCCGACATTCCGAACGCCACGGCGCAAGCCACCGAGTGGCGAGCGACGACTCGGAGCCGGAACGGCTGAGCGGACTCTTGGATAGGCGGCTCGACGATTCTGCACGCCGTCGCGCGGCGCGGCTGGACGGCGGTAGTCTGGTTGGCATGTCGAACCGCGGTGATGGTCTCGTCTCTCGACTCGTGGCACGCGCGCACGGCGTGCCGACCGGACGGGATTGGCAGCGGTGCGCCGTGCTCGAGCCGCTCAGCGCTCCACGGGTACCCGAGTTTGTTAGTGATGGGGCCGGTCTGCCGTTCTCGCCGCTCGTGCTAGAAGGGCCGCCCGAGCCGCTTGATTCAACCGATCCAGCTGTGAGCGCCCTGGCCGGCCAGCTTGACGGCCGGCTCGTCGGCTGGCGACTGCTCGCGCGGACTGATACGGAGGCGCTGTTCGGACGTGGACTCCCACCGGAGCTGCTGACGGTTGTCGTCAGGCAGGAGGCCAAACGCGGCACGTGGTCGTGTGTAGCCAAGAGCAACGGCCGGCCGCTGCGCGCAACGCGCGATGGGATCAGAGCGTCCTCGTGGCACCTAGACGAAGCTGTCGAACTCAAGCCTGAGGACACCGTCCTGCGGATATGCGTTACAGAGCAGACGTTCGCCGGCGGTCGCCGCGCTGACGGTCGTGTGCTCGCGCCTGATCTTTATGCGAGCGAGCACCAGCTCGTCCTGACGATGTACGTCAAGCCTGATTCAGGATTTCAGATGCGCACACCAAATCCGGAGACGCCGGTCCGGGTCGCCCTCGCGCACCCGATCGGCCATCGAGCGCTGATCGACGGGGCGGTGTACGAGTGAGGCCTGGGTTGCGATTGCGCCTTGAACCGCTTCCACCTAGGAGCCGTCCGGCGGGCCGCGGTCGAGAGTGCTCCTCTTGCTCAATCTGGGCAGTCTGATCCGCGCTCCTGCTCCTGCGCGTTAGCGGTCATCCGGCGCGTTGGGTTCGGACCGCTCCATTGCATGGTGGCTGGCTTGCGAATCCCTCGTAGAGAGAGTTGGACGCCTGCCCATCAGGCGCCCATGCAGGAGCGGTTTGCGTTCCACGTCGTCGAGCGTAGTCACCACAAGATCGGCGCCGGCCTCGCTCAAGAGCTGGGAGTCGTCGACTCGGGCGATTCCCAGGGCCGCCATCCCCCCGGCCTTGGCCGCGGTGATGCCGGAGACGGCGTCCTCGACGACGAGACACCCCTCCGGCGGGACTCCGAGCTCGCGGGAGGCGGTGAGGAAGATCTCCGGGTGAGGCTTGCCTTGTTTGAAGGACCGGCCCGAGATATCGACATCGATGACGTCGAGGAGAGTCTGACCTGGTCGGATGAAGTCGAACTCGAGGTGTTGCTCGCTGGCGAAGGTGTCGAGTCGCACCCTGCTCAGCATCAGGCCCGTGTTCTTTGACGAAGAGGCCGCAGCCATTGGAATTCCGGCGGCGCGCACGTCCAGGAGCAGCCGCAGCGCGTCGGGGAACGCGGTGAACTGTCCAGCTTCGATCAGCCCCACGACCATCGCCTGCTTGCGCTCGGCGTACTCCTCGACGAGGTCCTCGTTGTCGGGCAGTCCGAAGTACTCGAGCGCGGCGCGCGCCCCGCTGAAACGCGGCTTGCCCGCCACGACCTCCTGATACACGTGCGACGTGAACCGCTCGGGCGCCCATGTCGTTCGCGGTCGAAGTTGGGCCCAGCTCGTCTCCATCAGCTCGCGCAGTGTCTCCCGCCACGCGAGTTCATGTGGCGAATCGACCAGCACGCCGTCGATGTCGAAGATCGCGCCGTCGAACCTGGACCGGGCGCTCGTCTGCTCGGTCCGCCGCTTGCCGGACGGCCGAGCGCCATCGAGCATGAAGGTCACGCTGTCGCCGCCGCGGAGCTCGCGGACCTCGCCGCCGACGCCGACCTTGATCGTCGCGCGGTAACCGTCGGCCAGCGCGCTGACCGTCAGCTTCGCGCCGCTGAGCGACACCATGACGTGCGCGCGGCGAAACTGCATCGCCAGGTGGAGTCCGTCGAGCCGATCGATCATCACCGGATCGAACGTCAGCACGTCGTTGAGGATCTTGGTGCCGAGGTACGCGCGCTGCACGAGGTCCAGGGTCCCGGCCATCACGCCCAAATGGATTCCTTCTGCGGTGGTCCCGCCCTGGATGTCGCCGATGTCGCTCTCGAGCGCGACCAGGAACCGCTCCCACGAGGTCTCCGGATCGATCCGAGCCAGCACTCCCGCGTGCGTGACGAAGCTCAGCGTGGACCCGTGCGAGGTGCGCCGCTCGTAGTAGTCGATCGTCCGGCGCGCTGTCTCCTCGCTCAGCTCGTAGCCAAGTTGCCCGAAGAGTCGACTGAGCTCGTCGTAGGAGAAGAGAAAGAACAACATCAACGTGTCCGCCTGCTTGCTGAGGCTGTAGCGATCAGGGCTGTCGCCCTCGGCACGGAGAATCCGGTCGAGCCGCTGGATGTTCGAGTACTTCGAGCGGTAGCCATCCCAGTCGAGTTCCTCCAGGTCCTCGTAACCCTCGAACTGGCTGATGATGCCGTCGTCGTGGAAGGGGACGAACATCTTGCGGCTCATCTCACGCCATCTCTCGATCTCGTCGTCTCGCAGCCCGATCCGGGTGCGTAGGACCTCGCGGCGGCTCTTCGGAAGCAGGTCCAGCACTTCCTGCGCGGTCTCGCATATCCAGGCCACCATCACGTTCGTGTAGGCGTTGTTGCGCAACCCGCCCTCGTCCGCGTCCGGATACTTCTCGTGAAACTCGTCCGGTCCCATCACCCCATGGATCTCCCAGCGATCGCGATCCGGGTTGAACTGCGCGATCGAGGACCAGAAACGCGTGATCTCGAGCATCATCTCGGCACCGTGGTCGCGCAGGAAATCTACGTCGTGACTGGCCTGGTAGTAGTGCCAGATGTTGTAGAAGATGGCTGCGTTGACGTGCCGCTGGTTGCGCGAGAGGTCGGGCTCCCACCTACCCGAGAGCGGGTTGATGTGGACGAGCTGAGTCTCCTCCTCACCATCGCTCCCGCTCTGCCACGGGTACATCGCCCCCCGGTACCCGGCCTGCTGCGCGCTGGCGCGCGCCTCGCCGATGCGCCGATAGCGATACATCAGAAGGCCCCGCGTGATCTCCGGTAAGCGGAAGTTCAAGAACGGGTACACGTAGAGCTCGTCCCAGAACACGTGGCCGCGGTACGCTTCGCCGTTGAGGCCGCGAGCAGGGACGCCCGCATCGTGATGGGGGGTCAGACGCGAGCACGTCTGGAGCAGGTGCGAGATGTGCAAGCGAAGCAGGAACTGGACCCGCTCCTCCTTCGGCAGCTGCACGTCGCAGACCTCCCACAGCTCATCCCACGTATGGGCGTGGCCCTCGAACGCCTCGGCGAACGCGGGATACCGCTGCACACTCTTGCCCGCGTTGGCCATCGGCTCGGTGATCGCGCGATCGCGTGACGTGTAAAGGCTGACGATCTTCTCGACCCGGACCGGCGAGTTCGGCTCGATCACCCGTTCGAGGCTCTGCTGGATGTAGTCCTGCATCTGATCAGTGCTCCGGGCCACGTCCAACTCCTGATCGCCGCGATACATGCGCGTGCGAGACGCCTCCGCGATCTCGATCCTGGATTGGCGTGTCCTGACCCTCAGCGCGATCACATCCGGGCCGTACGTGCGCGGCCCCTCGGAATCAAGGTGACGGCCCCACAGCTGCTGATACCGAGCAACACCACGATTCAGGACGCGTCCGTCCAGGATCGACAAGACCTTGATTCGCCCCGACCAATCGTGGGCTTCGATCTCCCACTCGAGCGCCCCCAGGTGCATCCTGCCCATGCTCACGAACCGGCGGCTCGTCAGGCTGGTCTCACGTCCGTTGCGATCCCTGAAGCGGAGCTCGCGCGTCATCAACGCGTAGCGAACGTCATACGTGTGCCGGTAGAACAGCAGCTCGACATTCGAGAGCCGGATCGGCTCCTCGTCCTCGATGACCAGCTTCAGCGACAGGCCGCGAGGGAGGTTGACCAGGTCCTCGTTCGGCACCGAACGCCCGCCCACGACTGTCGACTCCCGGTTGTAAACGCCGTGCGCGTAGGTCCCTGGGTAGTGCACCTGGTCCGCGTCCTCCCACTCCGCGGCGCCGCGAATACAGAAGTACCCGTTCCCCGTGGAGGTCAACGCTTCCCGTAACCCTTCGCTGCTCGGATCAAGCCCGTCGTAGACGAGTCTGAACTCACCGGCCATGTCTCTCTCCTCCGTTCGTGATGCTCAGCGCGCCAGCGCGTTCAGGAAATTCTCAACCTCCTCGGTGTCGCGCAGGAGATAGTCCGCGGCGGTCCTGCGCCCGACGACCTCGGGGTCGGCCGGATCGGCCACGAGAATGCCGATGCCCCTCCCAGCGAGCGCGCGGAACGCGTCCTCATCGGTGATGTCGTCACCGACATACAGCGGCAGCACGTCCTCCCGATCGAGCTCGAGCGCGTCGAGCAGGTACAGCACAGCCCTGCCTTTGTCCCACTCGAGGTTGGGCTGGATCTCGTACACCATCTTCCCCGGGGTCACCTTCAGCGCCTCGGGATTGGCGGCCATCACCCGGTCGATCAGCTCCTTGATCCGCGGCCGCTCCCGCTCTTCAACCAGGCGGTAATGAACCGCCACCGAACTCTTCTTGGGTTCAACCAGCGCGCCCCCGACCGACGCGACCTCCTCGCGCAGCGTACCGGTCACGCGCTGGAGCAGATCCGCGAACCCGGCCCCCTCCTCGCGCTCGATCGTCCCGCCGTCCGGGCTCCAGATGTCAAAGCCATGGCTGCCGGCGACGACCAGATCGTCGACGCCCATCAAGCGCTGGACCACGGAGCGATCGCGACCGCTGACCACGCACACCGTGCAACGGCGCGCCAGTTCGCGCACGACTTCGCGCATCCGGTCGGAGATGATCGCGTCTTCCGGCCGGTCGACGATCGGAGTGAGCGTGCCGTCGTAGTCCAGGAACACCGCAGGGCGTTTACCGGCCGTCCGCGCGGCCAGCCTCCGCTCATCGCGAAGGGCATGCGGCAGCCCGTCGATCTCCGAGCCGCCAATGCTCACGCCGACCGCCCGCGAGCAACCCGTGCCCCAACACGCAGTGCGCAGCGACCCTCAACCACGCACACCGGCGCGCACCGAATCATCCGCCTCATGTCCCTCTCGATCTCGCACGACACCGACCAGCAGCGAAACATAGACGATCGGCGATTCCCCGCCGGCCTCCCAGTTCATTCCGTCAAACGTGTAGGCACGCATATCCAGATCCCCGGCGTCGGTCACCAGACTCAACGTCCGATCGTGCGGCTTCGCGTCCAGCCGCCAGGCATCCGCAAAGCGTTCGAACGTAGCTCCGTCCACAATCCCGGCCCAGGTGCGCGAGCAAGCCGGCTCGTCAGCGCGGTCCTCGGCCATGGTCAATCCGGCTTCTCTCAACTCGGGCGCGATCCATTCCAAGGAGCGTCCATATCTGAGGTGACGCTCATATGCAGCCCTGATCACGACGTAGCGATCTCCAACCACCACAGGCCTCACTAGTCGCAGGTGACCGAAGTCCCATCGTAGTCCTCGGTCGCGCCCCACACGTCAGTGGCAAGCCGCAGGATCCTCCGGCTTCATACGCACCGGGTGCTGCTGGCACAGGTCCAGCAGGCTCCGGATGCTCTCCGACAATGTCGATCCTCCACTGCTACGTCCGCTGATCCAGTGGCAACCACGTGCTGTCGGTCGCGCACGCGACGCTCGGACACAGGCCGCTGACGCTGCTGCACGTCTGGAGCCCGCCGCCTGAAGTGCTCGCCGACGCCTTCAGCGCGAAGGCCCTCCTGGAGGACCTTCGAAGGCCGAGCTCGAGCGCGTCGTATTCGACCGCGCACAGGCGCTCGCCGACGAAGGTCAGGAGCACGCGCCAATCTCGGGCTCGCGGTGCAGGTGCGTGTGGAGCGCAACCGCGGCGCAGCCCGGACTCCTCGGCAGGGTCTCAAATGCGGTCGTGCATCACTCGCAGCGGCCTGTCCTCGTTGTTCCCACCGCCGCGAGCCATACCGCGGATAGGAACATCAATCACCCGCGCACCTCCTGTGCGCCACGAACAGTTGTTCCGGCACAGATGGCCCGTCGTCGCCACGCCGGCGGTCGACGCTAGCCGGCCGGTCACGTGGAGCACGCGTCATCCTCTGGAAGGGGAAGTCCGCGCGGGCACTTCCAGACTGCCCCAACGATCGAGCAGCAGCGCTGACGCCTGGCTGCTGCTTTCGGAACAGTTGGGCCGGAGTCATGGTTCGCCACGACCAAGCGGACGTCTTGACCGACGCGGCACGCCCGGACTGATTGGCAGGCGAGCACTCGCAACGTCATCGGCAGCGGGCCACGCGCAGTGCCCGATACGGTGTCGGCGTGCAGCTGCCTGAGACGTGCTACGTCGAGCGTCCCGATGGCGTGAACCTCGCCTACGAGGTGATCGGGGAGGGCCCGGTAACGCTGGTGTTCTGCTTTGGGTTCATCTCTCATCTTGACCTGCAGTGGACCGATCCGGGTGCCACGCGGTTCTTTCGCCGTCTGTCGTCGTTTTGCCGCGTGGTGCTGTTCGATAAGGCCGGCACCGGCCTGTCGGATCCGATCAGGCAGGTGGCGACGCTTGAGGAGCGCGCCGAGGACATCCGGATCGTGATGGATGCTGTGGGGGTCGAGCGCGCGGCGCTATTCGGAGAGTCAGAGGGTGGGCCGTCGGCGATGCTGTTCGCCGCCACCCACCCGGAGCGCTGCTCGGCGCTGATCCTGTACGGCTCGCTTGTGAAAGGGCTAAGCGACGATCCTGAGAGCGAGCCGTGGGCGCTCTCGCCGGCGGTGATCGAGCGCTATGAGCGGCCTGTGCAGAACTGGGGTAAAGGTCTGGCCGCCGACCTGTTCATGCCCAGCAAGGCCAATCCCGCCGTGCGGCGAGTATTCGGCACCTTTGAGCGCGCCGCCGTGTCGCCGTCGATGGCCCGCGCCCTGCTTGAGTCGATCAAGGCGCTCGACGTCTCCACGATCACTGCGGCGATCTCAGTGCCAACACTCGTGCTGCACCGGCGAGGAGATCTGGCGGTGCCGATCGCCTGCGGCCGCCATCTCGCCGCGACGATCCCAGGCGCCCAGTACGTCGAGCTCGACGGCGCCGACCACGCTTACCAAAGCGGTGACTTCGACCAGATCCTGGACGCGGCCGAACGGTTCCTGACCGGGGGCACAACCGCGTTGGAGCCCAACCGGGTACTGACAACGATCCTCTTCACAGACATCGTCGACTCCACCCGCCGGGCGGCCCAAGTCGGCGACTCGGCGTGGAAGGAGATCCTCGAGCGCCACGTAGAGGTGGTACGTACACAGGTCGAGACGGCCGAAGGTCAAGTAGTGAAGTTGCTAGGCGACGGCTCGCTCTGCACCTTTCCGGGTCCCGCCCGGGCAATTCGCTGCGCGCGGGAGATCATCGATCGGACACAGCATCTGGACCTGGCGCTGCGAGCCGGAATCCACACCGGTGAATGCGAGCGCATCGGCGATGACATCGGAGGCATGGCGGTTCACATCGCGGCCCGAGTAGCGGCGATCGCCGACCCCGGCGATGTGCTGGTGTCCTCCACTGTCAAAGACCTCGTGATCGGCTCCGGTCTGACCTTCCAAGACCGCGGTGAACACGAGCTCAAGGGCGTGCCGGGCGCCTGGCACGTGTACTCCGTAGGTGCACCCGCGGAGGCCCGAGTGCCGCTTGAGCCAGCCGCCGCCAACATGACCCGTGCCGATCGCGCCACCGTCCTTCTGGCGCGCCGCGCGCCGGGTGCGATTCGCGCGCTTGCGCGCTTCACCCAGCGTGGTCGCTGAATAGGCGCAACAGCCCCTTTTCTGTCGGAGCCAAGCACCACTCGCTGCGATTGCAGATCCGTCGGCTGTGACTGCCCCTGCGGACGAAGGGGGGCAGTGGCACGTCACTGTCCCCTTGCTGATGCAGCGGTCACGCGGCCGGACCCGTATTGCTGGTCTTGAGCAGCCGCAGCTGGTGGCCGACAGCCCGGCGCTGGCTGCATCATCGGAGCTCGACGCGCGTGGACGGTCGAGATGATCACCTCGCCGCAGGGCAACCGCGTTGGTGCGTGCTCAGTCTCATCAGGTCGGCGGTCGTGAGGCCGCGCATCTGTCGGTAGGAATCCCGCAATGCTGTCGGGGGTTCTACGGATGGTCGTCGAGCGACTCAAGTGAGACGATCGGAAGCCGCCGCTCGGTTGAGGTGACGGCGGGACTTGTGAAGGTCCATCGCCGTCTTCTCCAGCCGGTTCGGGCGTAACCGATCTTCAGGCCCATTCTCATCCGAGACGAGAGGAAGAACATGGCCCCCGACGAGCTACACGAGACCGCCACTGCGCTTGTTGCCCCCGGGAGGGGGATCTTGGCCGCGGACGAGAGCCACGGCACGATCAAGAAGCGCTTCGACACGATTGGCCTGGAGTCGACGGAAGAACATCGTCGCGCTTACCGCGAGATGCTGTTCACGACGCCGGGCGCGGAGGAGTGCATCAGCGGGGTGATCCTGTTCGACGAGACGATCCGTCAGTCGGCCTCTGACGGGACGGCGTTCCCGGAGCTGCTCGCGTCGAGGGGAATCATCCCCGGCATCAAGGTCGACACGGGCGCCAAGCCGCTCGCGCTCGCAGACGGCGAGACTGTCACCGAAGGCCTGGACGGGCTACGTGCTCGGCTCGAGGAGTACCGCGGTCTCGGGGCCCGGTTTGCCAAGTGGCGGGCGACCTACTCGATCACCGACGAACGCCCCAGCGACTACTGCATCTGGACCAACGCCCATGCCCTCGCCCGCTACGCGGCCCTGTGCCAGGAAGCGGGGCTCGTTCCGATCGTCGAGCCCGAGGTGCTTCAGGACGGCAAACACACGATCGAGCGCAGCTACCACGTCACCTCGCGCGTGCTCGAGGCGGTCTACACGGAGCTGTTCGATCAGCGCGTGGACATCTTCGGCACGCTGCTGAAGCCGAACATGGTGCTCTCCGGCTACTCCGCCTCCGATCGTGCCGGCCACGATGACGTCGCGGACTGGACGCTGAGGTGCTTCTACAAGCACGTGCCTGCGGCCGTGCCGGGGATCGTATTCCTGTCCGGCGGCCAGTCCGACGAAGACGCAACCGCAAACCTGAACGCGATCAACGCGCACGGACCTCACCCCTGGGAGCTCTCGTTCTCCTACGGCCGCGCGCTGCAAGCGCCCGCGCTGAAAGCGTGGATCGGCAAACCGGAGAACGTCGAGGCCGGCCAGCATGCTTACTCCCACCGCGCGCGGCTGAACTCGGCCGCACGCAGCGGGAGCTACACGCCCGCGATGGAGCGGGAGGCCGTAGTGGCCTGACCGCCGGAAGCGACGGAGACCACAGCCGGCGCTCTCGTCGCGCCCGCCACACTGCCACATCCGCCCGCGGCCCCATCAACGGCGTTGCGACCTTGGTCCACCCGCCGGCGCCGCGCCCTGTCGGCCGGCCAAGTTGATCGCGGTAGGGACGGGTCTTCGCCGTTTGGGTTCGACCCGCCCCCCGCACAGATCCCAGCGTGCACTGCTAGCGCACTGGGCTCCTCCCTTGGGTGCGAGCGTCGAAGCGGGCGTCGGGC
>Ga0116216_10001147_pt1 | contig 18727 bp, 27 predicted proteins | sample Sb_taG_11_FD_89696 | JGI IMG/M metagenome (GOLD analysis project Ga0116216, IMG submission 89696) | Peat soil microbial communities from Weissenstadt, Germany - Sb_50d_3_AS metaG | ecosystem: Environmental > Terrestrial > Soil > Wetlands > Peat | place: Germany: Weissenstadt | collected 2010-09-21
CGTTTCGGCGACCGGCTCGCAATCGGGCTGAGCGTGACCGCAGTTCTGACGCCCCAGCAGACCCGCGATTTTATCGCTGACCTAGCGCGGGAATCGGGCCTGCGGAATCCCCTGGACGAGCAGCCGAAAGGCGGTGAGTAGATGACTCGGCATTTTTGCCACTGGCCTGGATGCCCGATCGAAGTCCCGCCCAAGCTATGGGGCTGTAGACGACACTGGTTTATGTTGCCGGGAGAAATCCGGGCGTGGATTTGGAAGACCTATCGGCCTGGCCAGGAAATCACGAAAGATCCGTCGGTGGAATACTGCGAGGCGGCAGCGGCAGCCCAGAATTGGATCGCTCAGAATCATGCCCACAAGGATGCCTCGGTCGCGGCGTCAGCGATCAAATCGGTTCACAGCCAAGAGGTCACCGAGCGACAAGGGAAGCTGTTCTGATGGGACGAAAATCGATCGGGGCCTATCCCGACAACTGGCATGAGATTGCGGAGCGCGTGAAGAGCGAGGCTAACTGGCGGTGCGTGCGCTGCGATCACCCGCACGAGGTGGCGACGGGCTATGTCCTCACCGTCCACCATCTCGACCTCGATCCGAGGAACTGCCGTTGGTGGAATCTGGCGGCCCTGTGCCAGCGGTGCCACCTCCGAATCCAGGCCAAGGTCGTCATGGAGCGGCCATGGCTCTTTGAGCACTCGGATTGGTTCAAACCCTTTGCGGCCGGCTACTACGCATTCCATTTGCGGCTGCCAGACGATAGGGAAAGCGTGCTGATCATGATGGACGAGCTTTTGAAATTGGATAGGGCCTGACGATGGTATCGACTGCACCGCAGAATCTGAGGGAGCTAGTTGCATACCTCGACGAGCATCCCTGGGTCGAGATCAGTGGGAAGGGGTCACTGAAGGAGCGGCGCGTGAGGCGGTGGAAGTTCGTGGGGGTGTGCGATGGCCACCCTACCTGCCTTGCGTTCGAGAGCGGTCGCGGGCGCAGTTGGAGATGGCTCAGGGTTAATTTTTTGCCCAGCCCAGCCAAGGGCGGGACCGAGATTTGGTTCTCGGCCGACGGCTTCCGGATCGAGAACTGTGCGGGCCTGGTTGACGCTTGGTATTGCCAGGTGGAGAAAAAATCCTAACGCGCTCCCATCCTTTCGGCCGATCGCGTTTATACGAAAGGATGGTTCCATGTCGCCAAAATTGAAGAGCGCTCTGAAGGCCAGCCGTGAGGCCAAAGAAGAGCCCGCAGCAGCCCCTGCCCCAGAGCCAGTAAAACCGGCCATGTCTTCGCGGAAGTCAAAAGACATGCGAACGGTCAACCTGTGCGTCCCGATCACGGAAGAGGATGACATGCGGCTCGAATGGCTGGCGAGAAAGCTCAAGCAGACCAAGCGAGCGTTTGTGCGCAGACTCATTGACATGGGATGCGCGAAGCATGCGATGGACGCCGAGGTCCGCAAATTGTATCAGTCGACCATGCTTAAAGCTGGTGAAACTGGCACCGACCTTGCGGTTGAAGCTTGACCGGTCGGCGTGACCTTTCGGGCGCTCCCCTGCCCTCTCTGCTGGGGTAGGGGAGGGGGGCGAAAATCCGCGATCAATCCGACCATAGCCCCTTGAACCTCACGGTGTTCAATTTGGTGTATTCCTGGGTGTTGCGGACGTTCGCGTGGCCCATCCAAACCTGGATCATGAGGATGTCGGTCCCCTGGTTGATAAGGCGGTAGCCGCATGAGTGGCGGAGCATGTGGGGGTGGATCGGGACGGTTAATCCGGATTCCTTGCCGGCCCGCGCGACGATCTTTTGGAAGCTCGATTTTGACACTGGCTCGCCCCGTTCGTTGACGAACACGAAGCCTCGACGGTCGGGACCTAGTTTTTTCAGAGCTCGGATTTCGGTCCCACGTAACGGGTGTTCCCCCGAGATCGATCCTTTGAGCCGGCGCACATAAACAGTCTTCGCTTCGAGGTTGACCTGGTCCCATTGGAGCCCGCACAGCTCCGAGTTGCGAAGCGCGTGCGTGTACGCCAGCAGGATCATGGTTGAATCCCGGTGGCCATGTCGCCCGGATGCCAGCGCAGCCTTGCGAATCGATTCGACCTGCTCTTCCGTGAGATGCTCTCCCCCTGGCCTGACTCGGCTGTTATGGGGCACTCCCTTGGGGCGTCTCGGGGGGGCTAACTTTCCCATGATCGACTACTTTCCCATTTACGGCAGTCCGGGTGATGGCTGCGCACTCTATGAATCCGGCACATAACCACCCTGATTCTACCGGGTCTTTCCCACTTCTAGCCAGAAATGGGAAAGATTTCAGCTCGCCTCATCCAACACCAGCTCCGGGAATCGGGCCTTGAATCGCTCCGTCGGTAGCCCATGCCGATGCAAGAACTCCCCCAGGGCGGCCCGCGGAATTCGCCGGAAGGTTGACCCTGGTATCCGATACCCGGCCAAGAGGCCACTCGCGATCCAGCGGTTCACGGTTGCGTTGCTGACGGCGCAAAGCTCGGCAGTCTCGGTAGTCGTCAAATCTCGATTCATTGGTGCGTCTCATGGGGGTGGAAACATCTCTGCACTCTCGATTCTGCGCGCAGTCGCGCTGCTCTGATGCCGGTTTCCGCGTGAGACTACAAAGCGCGTTAGGGTCATAACGATCGTTACGTTTTACCACCGGCAAAACGCAAGAAATTCCCCGGATTTGGTCGGCGAACTCGACATGGTATTAGGTAGCCACACCTCGAATCCCATCAGCGGACATCGCACCTGTGACTACCTCAACGCGGCCTCCCGGCGAGTGCCAGGCGCTTGTGCTCGGCAACCTCGCTCTGGTGACTGAGATCGCCGAGACGGATTTTCGGCCCAAGGCATACGGTATCGGCCTCGAATGGGAGGATGTGATTCAAGAAGCCCTCCTTGGGCTCTGCGTCGCGGCGGCCAAGTGGGACCCCGAGCAATTCCCCCAGGTCAAGTTCGAATGGTTCGCGGGATGTTGGATTCGAGCCCTACTCAGACAACTCATCCGTAAACAAAGACGCTACCAAAGAACCCATCTCGGCGGAGACGTGACGATCGTACTCGAATCAACCGGCCCCTTCGGCGCTGTGCCCTCACTTCCCGATGACGTGACGCTCCCGGTCACACCGCGCGTCGTTCGCGGCCGGATCGTGTGGGCCATCGGTGTCGTGGTCGAAGAACCCCACACGGCCAAAAAGAAGCGGCCTCGCAAGAAGCAACCGGCTTGAGACCGCGCCTCAGCTCTTGGCTCGATCGGGCCATTGTCATCGCGGCGATCCTGCTGTTGATCCCGCTCCTAATCCATTGGGCAGAAATCATCTACTACGCTTTCACCGAGGTACCATGACAGGCTTCCTTGCACTTCTCACGAAATTCGGCCCCGCGGTGGCCCCTGTACTGTATCTGGGGTACGTCGTGGCCAGCGGCCAAACTTCGCTTATCCTTCCCTCGCTGGTCGCCGTGTTCGCGGCGCTGGGCGTTTCGGTCAAGCTCAACACCGCTGGCTCGGCTGCTCAAGCGGCTGCGGATAGTGTCGAGCGGGTCGGCACCTCGACGGCCCAACTGCACGTCAAGCTCAACGCTCTTATGTCGGCTAGGCCCGGCATGCCCGGCGGCGACAGACCGCTGTGAATACAGTTGAGGTCACGAATGCGTACCAGGTGATTGTCATCATCACGCCCTGGATACTTACGTTCCTCTCCTGGGTGATTGGCGGTTACTTCGCCTATCGCCTGAAGCTGGCGCAGACTGCGATCCAGCTAGAGGCCCGCGACGTCAGGGCGAAAGTGGAAAATATCCACATCGCGGTCAACTCGCGGATGGATGAGCTCCTTGACGCGGCCCGCAAGCTGGCGAGAGCCGAGGGCGTCCTCGAGGGTGCCGCGCAGCAAAAACCCCCGGGGGCGAGCCAACCGGGGGGGTCAGAGGCGAACGACATCAACATGGATCGGCCCCCCGGTCGATAAAACATGAGGTTCCGCCGTTCCTTAACCCCATGTCCGAGGTCAACGACCATGCGCCGCCTATCGGTAGTCGTCCCGCTCTTCCTGTGCTCTGCCTCCGCGTTCGGCCAGGCTTCGCCTCAGAAATCAATACCCCAGGCGATCCCGCCAGCGGACCAATACCCGGGGGGGCGGCATCCCGCAGTCCAACCGCTCACGTATCAGCTCGTGCCGATGACCACGCCCTGGCAACCCGCGGTGGCGTATCAGCCCGCGGCGACGATGGCCGTGCAGGCCGTACCCATGCAACCCGCGATGGTCGCCGTTCAGCCGGCGGCCTTCGCGCTGCCGACGTTGCCGACGCTTCCCGCGCTCCCGGCATGCCGGCCCCTCGTGATCGGGCCCGGGCCAATCGCGACAACCCTGGGCTGGATCGGTCGGCAGCTCGCACCAATGGGAACCCGGGCGCTCGTCATCCAGCGAGTTCCGGTGTCGGCTGCCCCAGTCGCAGCGGTGAATTACCAGTTCGTTCCGGCGCAGGTTCCGACGCAGCCCGCGCCAGCAGCCAGCCGCGAGGCAGCTCCGCCGCCGCCCATCATTCCGAGTGCCCAGAATCAAGCCTCTGTCTGGCCGCCGAGCCGCAATGAGTTCTGACGATCCAACCCGCCACGAGCCACCGACGCCCAACCGCGCGGAAGTGCGGCCAGGGCAGGTGGCTCCCGAGCCCGAGGCGATCAACCGCCAGGACATGGCCCCCGGCCACGACCTGGCCGAAGCGATCGCGCAGGCCAAGCGACTACAGCGCGTAGCCCGGCACTGGCGCAGCGATCCGTGCTGGCCTCCCGTGCGTGACGTCATCGAGCGCTACCTCCCGCAATTGACGATCGACGCCGAATCCGACGTCGGCTCCGAGTACCTCCTGCGAGTCGTGCGCCAGCTTCTCGGTCACTCCTAGTGCGCATCGAAGCCGTTACGGTCTGCGTGGGGTACGGGGATTTCCTGGCGGCAACGCTGGCCGAGAATCTCCCGCTCCTCGACGACCTGGTCGTGATCACGTCACCCGAGGATGACGAGACACGCGCGGTCTGTCGGCGGCAAAACGTCCACCATCTGCTCTCCGAGGATCACCGGCGCGGCGGCCCGTTCAACAAGGCCCGCCTGATTCAGCGGGCGCTCGATCAGATCAGCGGCTCGGATTGGATCTTGCACCTTGATGCCGACATCGTGTTGCCCCGCCAGTTTCGCCGGATGGTCGAGTGGGCTCATCTTGATCCTGCTGTCATTTATGGTGCAGATCGCTCCGACGTCATCGGCTGGGACGCCTGGCAGCGATTGAAAGCGGGCGGCGGCTGGGACAACCATTCCCACCAGACGGGGCACTGGTTCCACCCGCAACTCAGGGTCGGTAGTCGATGGGTATCGAGCCTACACGGCTATGTGCCGATCGGTTGTTTTCAGCTCTGGCATGGCTCCGCCGCGAACGACGGCGGCCGGCACCTGCGCCGTTACCCCTACCATCACGGGGATGCCGCCCGCGCCGACGTGCAATTCGCTCTCCAATGGGATCGCCGTCAGCGCCAGCTCTTACCTGAAGTCATCGTCCTTCATCTCGAAAGCGAAGCCGCCCGGATGGGCGCCAACTGGGAAGGCCGAACCACCAAACGTTTCGGCCTCGAGCCGAAGACTGCGTTAGCCATCCGAAGTCCCTCGTGAGGAACCTCATGTCGACCGCCGCGAAACATGCTGGCCGCAAGACGGCCCCGAAACCAATCCCGCCCGATGAAGTGACCGAGCAGGTCAACGCTTATCTCTCGGCTAAGGCTACGATTAAGGCGGCCGAGCGCGTCAAGGACGACACCAAGGCGTACCTCCTGACCTGGCTCGGCCCGGAGAGCTGCAAGACCCTCACCGATGGCCGGGTCGTGAGCAAGATCACTTCCACGTTCCCCGCTCAGACGATCGAGCGGAAAGCGTACACCTCGCAGATGCTGGTCGTCAGCGGCCCCCCGGCTTGAGCCTATGTGCGTCCGCTCACCCTCAAACAGCAGCGATTCGTCGAAGCCTATCTCGGACCAAGCCAGGGCAACGCAACCGACGCTGCGCGGCGGGCTCGATACTCCGGCAACGCCAAGACGCTCGGCGTGGTTGGCGCGGAAAACCTTGCAAAACCTAGCATCCGCGCAGCCATCAAGCGGGACCTCAAACGCGGGGCCATGCCCCCCGACGAAATCCTGCAACGGGTGTCCGACCTCGCCCGAAGCGATCCCTTGCTCTATGACCCATTCAAACCCTTGCAGCTCATCGGTAAATACCACGGCTTGTGGAACCGGCCCGAGCGAGCCCTGAGAAAGCGATTCCTGGACCTCATCAAGCGCAAAATCGAAGGCAAGCCCGATGAATTCAAGCTCGCCGACCTGGTGGCGGAAGCCGAAGCGCGGGCAGAGCAGCGGAAGAAAGAGCGCTGACCATTGCTCCGCCCACTGATCGAGATCGACTCACTGATCTGCTGGCGGCGTGCCACGACGACCCCGACCTGTTCAACAGCGCGTTCATCGGCGATTGCACGTTCTGGCAAGGCCAGCGCGAGATCGCGGATTCGGTCGTCCATTACCGCGACACGGCAGCCTACACCGGCAATATCACCGGTAAGGACAGGCTGGTTGGTCGCCTGGTTCCGTGGTGGCTACTCACGCGATCCGACAGTTTGGTTATCGTCACCGGCCCGACGCAAAACGTCCTTGGCTCGATCACCTGGAAGGAAGTCCGCTTAGCCTGCAATAAGGCCAAGATTCCGCTCGGTCTCACGGTCTCGCAGGGCATCAGATGCTCGCCCCTGAGACTAACCGTTCGAGGTGACTGGGGAGCACTGGGCTACAGTACGACCTCGGTAGAGCGAGCATCGGGCCAGCACAACGCGAATCTTCTCGTGATCGTCGAAGAGGCGTCGGGCGTCGAAGACGAGATTTGGGAGGCGATCGACTCCCTCGGTTATACGCGGCTGCTGGCCATCGGCAACCCGCTTCGCGCTGAGGGCGGCTTCGTGCGGATGATCGAGAAGGCCCGGCGCGACAAGGAAAACGGCGTGCCGCGCGAGATGGCGACGAACGCCGTGCGCATACCCAGCACGGCGAGCCCTCACGCGCACCTCGATAAGTCCCCCTGGGGCCTGGCCGATAAGACATTCATTGAGGCCAGCTACGCCAAGTACGGCCGTGATAGCTTTTGGGTCCGCTGTCACATCGACGCCGTGGTACCCACCGAGTCATCGGGTCGGCTTATTCCAATTTCCTGGATCGACCGTGCGGCGGCGTGCGAGCGGCCAGCGATCGGGCCATTTGATCGAGTCAACAACACGCGGCGAATCGCTTCCGACATATCAGAGGGTGTAGGCAGAGATGACTACTGCATCATTGTTCGCGATGACCTTGGCGTCCAACAAATCGACGCCGGCAATTCTCTTGGCCTGCCTGAGATCGCTGAAAGAATCGCGCGAGCCTCCGTCAAGTGGGCCGTCCCCCACAAGCGAATCAGCTACGACCGCGTTGGAGTCGGCCGCGATCTGCGCCACCACCTCGCCCGCCACGGAATCACCGAGGCCATCGGCTACGCCGGCGCGGGAAGAGCACAGAACCCACGAGAGTTCACCAACCTTCGCTCGGAAGCGGCATGGAAGCTACGGACGAGGTTAAACCCCGATTGGTCGATTGACCCGCGGTTTCCTAAGGCGTCGAGGCAGCTCCCGTTCCACATCCCACCTGGCCCGCACTGGCCGCAACTGCGGGAAGAGCTGGAAAAGGTCACGTATGACCTCGTCGGGAACCAGGTGCGCCTAATGCTGAAAGAGGACCACGCGATCGAGCTAGGACGCAGCCCTGACAGATTTGACGCTCTGATTCAATCCTTCGCCTTCGATTGAGGAGTCCTGCACCACTCATGAGCCGTTTAAGCCGCCTACGACAAGCCATCGCCGCCCGCGAGAATACACCGCCGCCGCCGCAAGCGCAGCCGCAACAGTCAGGGCAGATCACCCTTGACCAGCTCGTGCCGATGCTCCAACAGAGCAACCCCACGCAGTACGCGATCGGAGTTTCTGAAGATCCGCCGATGGTTTGCTTCGCGCTCAAGGTGGGGCCGATTCAGATCCCATGCGATCTCACGCTTGAGAAGGCGGAGGAATTGCTGGTCAAGTTCGACGAGACGATAGACAAGATCAGGCCCAAGCCCATCGATGAGGTGAGCGACGAAGTATTGCCGGCAGCTCTGGCCGAGCTGCTCACCGAGGCCAGGGCCAACGTCGAAGCCAAGTAGAACGGGCCGATCATCATCCCATGAGCACGGTCAAGCTCTACCTCGGCGACTGCACTCTTGAGCAAGCACGCGAAGCTTGCCGCAAGTGGCATTACAGCGGGACGTGCCCCGAAGCAGCACGCGCACGTATTGGCGTATGGGAAGGGTGTCGATTCATCGGCTGCGTAATTTTCACGAATGGACCGCGTTCCTCAGGATACGAACGATATGACGTCTCAAAGGCTCAAGTGTGCGCGCTGGCTCGTGTCGCCCTTAGAGAACACCAGACGCCAGTTAGCCGTATTGTCTCGATCGCAATCAAGCTGCTGCGGCGTCGCATCCCAGAACTTAAGTTGATCGTGTCGTATGCCGACCCCGCCGAGGGTCACGCTGGGATCATTTATCAGGCGGGGCACTGGATTTATTGTGGTGAAACGTCTCCCAGTAGGATTTATCGCAGTAGGTCAGGTCGGCTTTGGCATTCGCGATCAGTTGCAGAAAACGAGCACGGTTTCACGTGGATGGGCGGACAGTGGCGGAAAGTGCCGAAAGCCCGGTGGATGAAGCGCATCTGGAAGCCCGGCAAACATCGATACGTAATGCCTCTCGACAGCAATTTGCGGGCTATACTTGAGGCCATCGCGATCCCGTATCCCAAGCGTGCAACCGAAGCATTGACAGCGATGCGATCCGCAACCCAGCGGATAGAGGGCGGTGCAAGTCCGACCCGGTCGCTCCATTCCAAGCGGCGGATCGCCGAAGCGAAGCAAACGCCGGGGTTGATTCTGGGCGTCTGATGTGCTCTTCCAACCGAGATCCTGAGATCACATTCAAGCTGATATACCGGCAATGTCCGCGCCCCACCGTCGAAGCATTTCTGGCGAAAAGCGACGTCAAGGAGCAAATGTGGGACACCTGGATGCGCTGGCTTGATGAAGCCTACAGGCAATCAGAAGAAGAGATCGTAGCCTGTGGCTGAAACCCCGCGCCTCTTTCCGTTCCCGTCAAGCCCTCACATCGGGGCGACGCTCGACAAGAAAGCCATTATCGAAGAGGTGGAGAAGGGCCTGCGCAATGAGCGCTCAGACCTCGCGGAAGCCTCGGAGAATCAAGAGTTTTACGACCTCAACGCGGAGGGGTTCGAGCCCCGCCGTGAGGCGGAAACGGAATTCGACTACGCGGGCCGGCCCAAGCGGACGTCGGGCTTCGTCCGCCAGGCGATCAATCGCCTCTGCCAGCACACTTACAACCCAGGCCCGCAACGCACGATTGCCGATGACGCAGCAGCCCACGACCTGCTCCAAGAGGTGTACGAGCAAGTCCACATCAACGCGGTGATGAACGAGGCTGAGAAATTGTCGACCTTGAACATGGTGGCCGCGCTCGAAATCAAGGCCACCGAGGACAGCGGCGGCACGCTGCCGGATAAGCCCGTCGACGTCCAGATTTGGGGGCGCGAAGAGTATGCCGTGTTCCTCGATCCGAGGGACCAGCGGAAGCCGTACGCGGTCTGCACACTCGACCGCTACGACGAGCAGACTCGGTATCGGCTCTGGTTTGACGACGAGGTCTACACCTTCCTCACGAAAAAGGCTGGCCAAACAGACCGCCCCGAGATCATCGCCTACCAGTACGGCCCGGCCGAGCCCAATACATACGGGGTTTTGCCGTTCGGATTCATCCATTATGAAGCCCCTGTGAGGCGTTTCTGGACACCGAGCCCTGGCACCTTTTTGCGCAAGGGCGAAAAGCGAATCAACGATCAGCTCAGCGAGTTAGCCGAACTGATTAAGAAATACCTCCACCCCATCGGGCTGTTTCTCAACGTCTCGGTGGAGATGAATCCGGAAGTAGGCCCGGGTCGATTCATTCGGTTGACCCCCGCGATGGCCGGCTACACCGGCGATGGCTACGCGCCACCGGGTCCGCCCGATGCGAAGTACCTCCAGGCCGAGCTTAACATCGATGGCGTGTGGAACGACGTGCAGAATTTCATGGGCCAACTCGCGGAAGCCATCGACCTGCCCCCTACGGCTCTCAGGCTCGACTACAGCGATGCCCCAAGCGGGATTTCGATCATCATCCGGGCCTTTCCCTTGCTGACGCGGGCAAGGCAGCGGCGACCCATCTATCAGTGGTGCGAATGTGAGTTCGCCAAGACGCTCCTGACCTGCATCGGCAACCACTACTCCATGCCCGCGCTGGTGGCCTCAGCGGCCAAGCTTAAGCTGATGCTTTCGTGGCCAGAGCCGAGAATCCCCGTACCGGGACCCGAGCGCGACGCGGCGGATCAATGGGAAATGGAGCAAGGGCTCAAGAGCCGCGTGAACGTCGCGGAAGAGCGGTTCGGCCTCACGGAAGATCAGGCCCTGGATCGGATCAAGAAAGTAGCCGAGCAAGAAACAGCAGTGGCCGCGGTGCTCCCGAATCGCGCCATCCCCGGCGAGATGCACCCCCAGGCGATGCAAAACGTGGACGACGACAACACGCCGCTCAAAGAAGCGGACCCGGAGAGTGAGGAGACCGAGTGAGCGACACAGCACCTCTGACCGGCGCTCCCAAACTCATCGCGGCGCTCACCGAGGTTCACGACCTCGAGGACCAGCTCTTCGCCTGGGCTCACCTGGAAGAGCACTGGTTCGAGCACGTGGAGCTCGACAAGCTCGCCGGCAAATTCCACAAGGCCGGCAGCATGGCCCGCGAGCGACGCCGCCCGTTGCTCGATCGCATCTATCAACTCGGTGGCAAGATGCCAGGCCTCGAGGACGACCCGACCCCGGCTCTTACCGAGTGGCTCTCACGACTGGGCTTGATTCACGGGGCTTGCCAGGCTGCCTACGACGCTTGCGAGTTCTCGAACGGCGAAGAGGACTACGTGACGCAGGATCTGCTCAGAGAGAACCAGGAAGCGATTGAAGAGGCCATGAGCAAAGTCGCCGCCAAGCTTGCTTACCTCAAGGCCATCGGTCCTCAGTTGACCCTTACAGAGCTGGAGTGATCCCTGGGCCACTGGATCACGACTGATGCCGGGCCGGTGTTTATCACCGAGGGCGAGGGCGAGATCCAGGGCCGCTCTAAAAGCGAAATTGCCAAGGCCAACTACAAGAAGGCGAACAAGGACGAGCAGCGATACGGCGAAGCGCAGGAAGCCAAACTCGCGAAGAAGCTAAACAGCGAATACGTCAAGGGCCGATCTCGGCGCATCCAGGAAGGCCATGCTACGCAGAGCGACGATTGCAAACCGTTCGACGTAACTCGCAAGAGCGCGGGGCGGCTTAACGGCCTCGAAGTGAAAACTAAAATCAACTCGGGCAACACGGACACGGGCAATCGGGTGTGGATGAAAGAGCATGCCCTGGCCCTCAAAGATGACTGGATGGCGGATAAGGGACCGCCTCCGCACGTCGGCCATACGGTAGTGTTCGACCACCGCGATCGAGCCAAAGACGAAAAGGGCAAGTTCATCGGCAACAAAGAGGCGTGGTCAGGCCACGAAATTTACTACAAACGGGGCGTGGGAAAGTATCGACTCAGCAGCATGTATAAGTGCAAAGATACCGCCGAGCTCAGTCGGCTAATTGATATGCGCGAAGAGCAGCTTCCCAAGGCAGCACGAGCGGGCAAACGATGAGCTTCGAGGCGATCCTTGACAACGGCGAAGCCATCCAGGTGGCTACAAACAAAGGCTGGAACGACGTCACGCGCTGGATCGAGACCCTGCCGAAAGGCCAAGGCTTCGGCGCGCTGCACTTCCTCGGCGACGAGGGTCAGTCCGACCGGCTCGACGAACTTCCCGATGTGATCGCGGAAGCGATGGATGAGAAAGCGCCGAGCGCTTCGGTGCGCACGACGCTTGAGGGGCTCTTGGCGCTGGTCAAGAAAAACCCCGATGCCAATCAGCTGATCATCTCCAGTGGAGCGTAATCGATGAAAACCGGTGAATCTGTAGCGGCACCCCAGGACGACGGCCTGGTTGCCCGCCTCGCATCGCAGCGCACCAAGTTCCGTGCCGCGGTGGAGACCTTGACCGAGGAACGCGACGCTCTCAAGAAAGAAAAGGAGCGGTTGGCCAAGGATAACACGGCGCTCGTGGAATCGACCTCCGCGAAGCGGATTGCAGAGCTCGAGCAGACGATCCGGGAGCGCACGCATGGCGATGTGTTCAAGCGGCTCGCCAAGGAAGCCGGCGCTGACGAACGGGGCCTCGACGACCTCTATCAGCTTAGCGGGTGGAAGGCAGAAAAGGATGAGCCCGACGAAGAGGGCATCAAGAAGCTACTCGAAGACATCAAGGCCAAGAAGCCACTCTATTTCCCGGCTCCGACCGATGCCGAGCCGACCAAGGAAGAGCCGCCCGTGAGACGTGTACCAGCTGCCGACCGCGGTGGTCCGCACAACCCGTCCAAGACCGGGATCTACCTCACGCCCAAGCACCTGGCCGACCCGGCTTTCATGCTCGACCCCAGAAACAAGGAAATGATCGCCTCCGCCGCCAGAGAAGGGCGATTCCGGCTCCCTGATCGCCAAGCTCAGTAACAATCGCAGCCGCCATTTCTCAGTCCTCACCTCGTTCGTTCCCTTCACCAGACTCCGCCGACCGAGCCGCCAGGCCGACGGTAGGAGTAAGCCTCAATGGCTAACAATTTCTCTGCGTTTTTTGAAACGTTAATCGCGGGCGCGGGCGAATACAACGCCGCGAAAGTCGGCAAACGAGCGCTGCTCACTCGCATTTACAAGGACGTGAAGCCCGAAGCTGCGCGCGTCGGCAAGATCGTTGACGTGTATTTCCCCGACACCGGGCCGATGCAAAATATCGGCAACGGTCAACTCGCGCCGGTCAGCGTGGCGCCCAACTACATCCCCTTGGTGTTCCAAAACCGGATCGGCAAGGGGCTGCTCTTCCAGGATTTCGAGCAGTGGCAGACGGCGACCGATTTGGCAACAAAGTTTTTCGAGCCCCTTTACAAGAGGGCGCAGGAATACCTCAACGGCCAGATCGCAGCGCTGATCACCGCCGCGAATTTCAACTCCAACGCGCCGCTCATCGGCTCCAAATACGCTTTCGTGCAGACCACCGACGCATCGACGGCGTGGACCGTGCTGCAAGATCAGAAGGTGCCTGAAGACCCGAGCAAGATGCACCTCGCGCTGCATAACCGGGTGTACTCGAACATGATCACCGACACGACCTGGGTACAGGAATCGTTGGTCGGTATCGCGATCGCGCAGCGGGCTCGTGAAACCGGGCAACTGGCCGACGCATTTAACTTTGAACAAGTGTGGGATCAACAGATGCCAACCGTTTCCGGGTCGATCATCTACGGCCAGGTTCAGCCCACCGCGGGCACCTCGGTAACAGGCGTCGCGAGTGCATTCACCAGCGACCTGGCCGTCGGCCAGTACCTCGTGTTTGGCTGCGACAGCACGAAGACTCAGTACCAGGTGTCCTCGATCCAGAGCGACACCGCTCTTACGCTCTCGACCAGCTACACCGGCACGCTGCCAACCAATGGTGGCCTGGCCAGCTATACCACCGCCCGCCGCTTCGTCAACCTCGTGGGCACGGTCGCGGTATCGACTGGCAGCGGCACTATCACCGGCACTTCGACGCATTTCACCACGGCGCTCTCTGTCGGCCAGTGGCTCCAGTTCTCCAGTGATCTAACGAGCGCTGCGTATCAGATCACCGCCATCGGCTCGGACACCAGCCTGACCGTTACCCCTGTCGCGCTGGCGGCGGCCAACGGCTCGGGTCAAACCGCCACCGTCCAGCAATACAGCAGCCTGGCCTATCACGAGTATGCCATTGCCCTGGCTCTGCGGCCCATCGCTACGCCCCCCGAAGCCGGCATGGTTTTGGACGTCACATACTTGGACCTGATGGGCATTCCGCTTCGCGTCATGGTCAGCTACCAGCATATCTACCAAGGGCTGTTTGTTACCGCGGACTATGGCTACGCCCTGGGTGTCATCCGTCCCGATTTCGGGGTGTTGATCCAAACCTGACCATTCACCCAAGAAAGGGGACATATCCATGATTCTGAATTTCGATGAACTCAACCCGAATTTCGGCGACACGCCGGTCAACGACGGTACGTTCTGGCGGTCCAAGCCGCGCTGGCTGTTTTCCCAAGTGACCGACACTTCGACCACGGCAGCGGCTTCGACCTCTGTTGTATCGACCACGCAGGCCAGCGGCTCAAACATCATCCGCGCGGGCAACCTCAACGTGGTTGGTCGGGTAGTGGAAATCACCTTTGCCGGCTATGCCACGACGGCGTCCAGTTCGCCCGGGACGTTCGCATGGGTGATCTACCTCGGGACGAATATTATCGCGACTTCCGCCGCGTTCACGTTCGCGACCTCGCAGACCACGATCGGCTTCCTGGGCTCCGTCCTGATCGGGGTCAAGGCAAGCAACGTCGCGGGCGGCACGGGCGCTCTCGACACGTTCGGCACGGTCCAGATGGGCGCTCTGTGCGCCACTACGCTTATTCCCGTCGTCAACGGCACCACGGCCGGCACGATCGCACCTGGCACTCAGGTTGCGATCGATCAGACGCTGCCGTATCAGCTCGACGTACAGGCGAAGCTGTCGGCGGCCACGAACACCGTCGTAGTCACTAACGTGATGTTCCGCGGCCACTTCTAACCCGTGCTCAATCTCCCTCTCCAGCAGGGCACATCATTCGATTGGCAGCTCCAGGCTCTCAATCCGGATGACAGCGTTCCCACCGGGCAATTCACGGGGTCCGATGCGCTCTCGGCCAAACTCTGGCAAGGCGCGTCGGACCTCTCGCTGATCACGTTTTCGACGCCGCCAAGCTGGATCAACGCGGCGAACGCTCAGTATCAGATCAGCTTCAACAACGCCGACACGGCCACGCTGGCGCTCGGCGTGTACTTCGTGCAGTGCACGGCCACACGCACCGGCCGATCCGCGGCGCTCATGCCGTGGGGTTCGACCGTCACCATCCAGGCGGCTCCGGGCTCGACGGCGGCCAGGCCAACGTATATCACGGCCGGCGACCTCCGCTTGATCGCGGGATGGCTTGATCAGGTCAGCGATCCCAACTCGGAGACCGGCTTTATCGAACAGTGTGCCGATGCTCGCGACTGGCTCGACGAGTGCATCCTTCGCAACTACCGCGGCGGCAATGTCGAGCTGCTGGGCTACCACGGCCTGGCTCTCGATGCGTGGTACACCGGCGGCGCGCGGCGAACCAGTCTCCGGAATCCGTTCATCCTCAACCTGCTGCAAACGGGTGCCCTCATCATCACCACGCGGACCAAGAAAATCTGCGCTCACTACGCCGTGAGCCTGATCTGCGAGGACATGCTCCAGAGCATGGGCAATCCCAGTCGTTATCAAGGCATGGCCGCGCGGCATCGGGCGGAAGCCTATCGGATGCTGACTACCTACACGGCCGAGCTGAACATCAACGGAGCCAGGGATACCAACGGCAACCTCGTCGCGTCGATTCCGATCAACTTCTCAAGCACTAATACGCTCTGGGCATAGTGGCCACCCTCGATCTCAACATGGCCCCCGAGACCGCGGTCCTGCGAGCCTTCGAGACGATCCTCAAGACGGACCCGACGCTCAAGCGCGTGGTCAAAGTCTGGCGCACCTGGAAAGAGAAGCCCGGTCAGCTCCCGCCCTTTGGGATTGCGCAGTGCCCCGACGGCCAGGCGGCAATTCGCATCACGCCCACGGCCGGCCCCGATCAGTGGAAATTCCCCGGCGCGTTCGTGGCCGATCTCTTTCTGCACTTCGAGATGTTCGTCAAAGGCGGCGACGCCGACGACCCCCTGAACCTCTGGCATGCGATCAAACTAGCCTTCTATCCGGTCGACAACGCGGCCGCGCAAAACGCGCACTGGGCCACGCTCCAGGCAGCCGGCGCTTACTCGCTCCCCATCTTTTCCGCGCCATTCGGCTACGTCGGCACTGACGCCACGTTCTGGGAATGCCAGGGCACCTGCAAAATCACAGTCCAACTCACATTCGCATCTTGATCGATTGATACATCGCTCCGACTGCCGAGCCGCCCGCGCTGTCGGTTGGAGTGACACATGGCATCACGTGAATTTCTAATGGTTGTCGAAGAGTCGGCGTGGAAAACGCCGGTCACGACCCCGACTGTCTGGACCACCGGCACGGCCTACGGTCTGGCTAACGCAGCGGCCTATTACCCACGGCTCGACGGCGACAATGCGTTCAGCCTCCGAATGCGGCCGAGTGGCACAATCACGACGATGTATGGCGGCGGCGTGCCCACCCCAGCGGCCAAGGTCGCCGACAAGCAGGCGATGGTCGGCACGTTGAGCATGAAATTGAGCATCTTTCAGGCCCCGTTCTGGTTGTCGTGGGCGGGCATCCAAATCAACAGCGGCCAGACGGCCCCGTGGGTCACCACGCGAGCGGCGGGCGATCTCGCGAGTTGCGCCCTTTATCACGGGATCACGCGAGGCGATGGAACCATCGACCGCAAGGTGTACCTGGGCACGCTCTGCTCTGGTTTCACCTTCTCGATCTCGGAAGGCTCGACTGTTGGGACCCTCGTGCTCGACCTGATCGCGGCCGTGCGGCAAGGCAACACGTTCGACAGCTCGACCGATCCATCGGCCGGCACCTTCCCCGTTGCGGCCGACAACAACCTTCCGACCGACTGGTTCCAGTACATTCACGCTGGCGGGTCCAATTTCGTCACGATCGGCGGCGCGGTGAGAACGCAATTCACCGAGCTAACGATCAGCGTGAAAAACGTGATCGCGCAGGCTTACTATGCGAACCGGTTCCCCCAGGTGCTTCAGTACCTCGGTCGCACGACAACCGTTGCGACGCGGCTTTTGTATCCGCCATCAAGCCAGGCCGATCGCACGCACTACGAACAATTGGCCAGCGAGAGTCTCTCGATCGAAGTTAACAACGGCACGCACGGCTTTACGATGGGATTGAACGCCCAAAACGTCTTCGAGCCGCTCGACGACGACCTCAAGATGGGCGACCTCTACTATCAGGCGAGCACCTCGAACAACCTCTGGGACCCGAGCGCGGGCTCCGACTTCACCTTAACTTTCGCATAACAACTACGTGATCATGGCTGGCGGGTCGGCGGCTTAAAGCATCGGCGCGCGATCTCGCCACGTGTCTTCATCGGGCTTTTCGCTGGCGTGCGGCTGTTTTAACGTGTGTTTGTAGCCGATCACGTTTCCTTTCTCGTCGTGAATCGGGTCATCTCCCGGCCAAATACGGCCCGGCGACGTCTTTTCGATGGCTTCCCAAACACCTTCCGGCGTGGGCTCGGCTAGCTCGTAGTACAACCTATCGATGAGCGTATCGCTGAATTTCCGGTGAGGCTTCGCCAGCGCCTCGACGGCTGCTCCCGGTGGGTGGAGGCTAAAGCCTTCGATGGTGTCGGGGAACGTCTGACCGGGCTTCTCGCATTCTAGCTCTTCTCGCGCCGCGACCTCGTTGACGTGCGCCAAGCCCCTGGCGTACAGCTGGCCCAGGAATTCTTCGACGGCTTGCTTGGTGGTCTCACGCTCGGGTTGCTCGATCGGGTCGGCGGGGTCAGTGGGCTTGGGATCGTGAATCGGAATTCCCGGATTGACCTCATAACCCTGGCTTTCCTTCAGGAATTGGTTGTCGGCCAGGTGAATCTCGACATATAGCGTCTGGCACTGGCGCAGATAGTTATACCGCCAGCAGCCTTCTATCACAGGTGGGATTCCGTACGTCTCGACAAGATCGCGAATGTCGGCGAGTAATTCCCGGCCATTGATGAGCATGATCAGTCCCCTTTCTGCCGCAATTCTACCACATGCGAAAACCGCCGCGTCTTGTGGCCGTTCGGCTCGGCGACTGCAATACGATTTGCGTAGGTTGCGGCCAGGTCATCAACCGCAACGAGGAGCAATTCCTCTGGGATCATGGCGCAACCCGGCGCGTGGTGTGGTCATGCTTGACGTGTGCCCAGCGTATCGGCTGGATACCCGAGGCGTGGTGGCCTGAGCTGTGGCCACACGCTACGAAATCCGAGGCATCGAACCCCCGGACCTGGCGCGATACCCTGACGACGTTAGGAAGCTCTTTTGGGGCTGGGTTGTCGAACTTGGCATCAAAGCTAAGACAAAGGACGTCCTAGCGGGCATCGGCGCCGACGGCTCGCCCCTCAAAGCAATCAGCCGCATGACGCGGAAGAATCGCAAGTCAGCGATGACGCCGGAAGAGAAGGGCGACCCGAGCGCACCGCCATTGATTCCAGGCTGGCAGAAGTCGCGAACGTACAGCCTGCTCTACGGCACCGCTTTTATCGATCACGCGGAATTCGGCTGGCGCTACGACTCTTGGACTGGCAAAAACTGGGGCAAGATCCTGGCCTATCAGGCCCAGCAGGGGCGGGACACGATCGGACTAAGCCCCGACGGCATCGCCAGGGTCAAGGTCCAGGCGTGGTCGCGTTGGTCGCAATGGAAGGCCGGCACGC
>Ga0116216_10001148_pt1 | contig 18726 bp, 13 predicted proteins | sample Sb_taG_11_FD_89696 | JGI IMG/M metagenome (GOLD analysis project Ga0116216, IMG submission 89696) | Peat soil microbial communities from Weissenstadt, Germany - Sb_50d_3_AS metaG | ecosystem: Environmental > Terrestrial > Soil > Wetlands > Peat | place: Germany: Weissenstadt | collected 2010-09-21
CCCATCTTGTCGTGCCACAGCGAGAAGTGGTCGATCTCCACGCCGCCGATGCTCAACAGGATGCGCAACACTTCCGAATCGGTCGCCTTGAGAGACAGTATGGGATAGAGGCTGGAGCCGCCCTGTTCGATAAATGCGAAGTGAATCGAAGCAATGTTGGCGATCGCCTGGATGGTATTAGTGGAGTAACCGTCGTGCAGGGGAATGGCCGGCTGGTTATCGATGTCGATCAATTGCGGAAATTGAGCGCCGAAATCCGGATTGGTCGTGCTGCGGTAGCGGAAATACCAGCTCGAGTCGACGTTCAGTGACATCAGGTTGGTCAGCCGCCCTTTGTGCGGCGTGGCGCCCATCGCGGTGGTGCCTTGCAGAGTCTCGAACTGCGTAAAGTCGACCGGGCTCGCGCCGTGTAACTTTAAGTACGCATTTAGAAAGTCGCGGTGGCTGATTTCGTCGTCGGTGTTGTCGGAGATATACTGCGGCATGTCGCCGTCGAGTTGCTCGAGCGCATTTACGTAGGCGGGATTCCCCGGATTGGCGCTGTCAGTACTCGTTACCGCGCCTCCCAGCTCGTTGTATTGCTGCCAGAGATCGGCCTCGATAGACTCAGCCGCCGCCGCAAACTGGAGGATTGCGGCGTCGCCCTTGCTGAGTTTCGGCGAGTCCGCAAACATGGTTTTCACGGGCATCGCCGCCCCGGCGGCGGCTACTCCGCCGATTCCGTGAAGAAACGCACGCCGCTTGATTACCTTGCGCCATCGGGAAGTCAGTTCCTGCTGATTAGACACACTCATCCTATCGTCTCCTTTATGTCTTTTTATTTCCTAAGTGGGGGGAAGGTTCGCCTCAATTCGATAGTACACGCAGATGAAGTGTCTAAGTTGTAAAACGTCCCGGTGCGATGTGTAAAACCGTCTTGTGGGGCAGGCGCTTCCGCCTGCCAACACTTGTTACTCGAGTTACTCGGCAGGCAGCGTGAAGGCCACGTACTCGCCGCTGTAAGCGCCGCCGCTGATGGCCACCACGATATACTGCTTGCCGTTCAGCATGTAGGTCATGGGCGATCCGCTTTGCGGCGCGGCCATCCACACCGCGCCCACTTCCTTGCCGTTGGTCTTGTCGTAAGCGCGCAGCATCGCGCCCCGCGGATGCGACTCCGTGGTAGTCACTTGGCCGTCGCCCGCAATCACCAGGCTCTTGGTGATCAGGGTGCCGATGTTATAACCCGACTGCCCGGTGCGCGGAATGTTCATCCCCTTGAGCGCCGGATTGTTGCGGATGGCATCCGGGGTATCGCCGTGTGGAGTCTGCCACACGATCTCGCCGCGATCCAGATTGATCGCCGAGATGGTGGAGTACGGCGGCTTGATCATGGGCAGGCCCTGGACCGTGAGACCGCCAAAACCACCGCCGCCAGCGGCGTCAGGAGGAGCAGCGGGAGCGCCCCGCCCGGCGGGAGGATCGGCGGCAGCGGCAGCAGCGGCGCCTCTTCCCCCGCGTCCGCCGCGTCCGCCGCCGCCACGAGTGGGCAGCGGCGAATCGGCGCCGGCGTTCTCACCGGGGCCGGTCCGATTGCGCACTTCCTGCCCGGCCGTACCGGCCACGTACCGCATGTCCGAGAGTTCCTTCGGCGCCACTGCCAGCCCGATGGGCGTCAGGCAGGCGTTGCACGCATACGCGATCACGTTGTGCGTGTCGGGATCGTACGATCCGCCCGGCCAGTTCGTTCCGCCGCTCGCCGTGCCCAGGGTCAGGGTGGCCAGAGGGCCGCCCAGCTTGCTCTCCACGGGCGGCGTGAAGACCGGACCAATGTGATACCGCGCGATGTTGGTCACGGCCTGGTCGTGCAGCGCGGGAGTGAAATCGATGAGGTCGTTGGCCGAGACGCCGTTGCGCGCATAGGCCGGCGGCTTGGTGGGAAACGGCTGCGTGGGCGAGTACCATTCGCCGGGCACGCTGCCCTTTTCCACGGGGCGCTCCTCGATGGGCCAGACCGGCTGCCCGGTCACGCGATCGAACACGTACAGGAAGCCCTGCTTGGTGGGCTGCGCCACCGCCTTGACGGCCTTCCCATTCACCGTGATATCGGCCAGCAGCGGCCCCGACGAGATGTCCATGTCCCACAGCGGATGGTGCACCAACTGGAAGTGCCACTTGCGCTGGCCGGTCTTCAGGTCGACGCACACCAGGCTCTCGCCGAAGAGATTGTTCCCCGGCCGATGCCCGCCGTAGTAGTCTCCGGTGGGCGACTCCACGGGAAGGTACACCAGCCCGAGTTGCTCATCCACCGAGATTTGCGTCCAAACGCCGGTGTTGCCGGTGTATTCGGCCGAGCCGTCCTGCCACGTGTCGTAGCCGGCCTCGCCCTTCACCGGGATGGTGTGGAAGATCCACAGGCGCTTGCCGGTGCGCACGTCGAAGCCGCGGACGTAGCCCTTGTTGTTGCGCATGCTCTTGGGCGTCATGCCTTCGCGGAACGCCGCGCCGATGATGATCGTGTCCTTGGCCACCACGGGCGCCGATTGCAGCCCGATCTCCCCGGTGGTCAGATCGGGGAGAATCGTCTGGTCGTCGTCCAGCTTCAGATCCACCGCGCCGCCTTTTCCGAACGACGGAACCAGCGCGCCGGTCTTGGCATCCAGCTCGATCAGCCGGTAGCCCGGCGTCACGTAGAGGATGCGCTCCACCTTGCCATCGGTCCAGTAGGCCAGGCCGCGGCCCGATAACTGGCGCGGAGCGTTGGCGCCGCGTTCGCCCTCGTGCTCGCCGTGCACCCACAGCAGCTCGCCGTGCGCCGCATCCAGCGCGATGGCCGCGCGGCGCGATCCCGCGGTGGCGTAGATCACTCCATTGACTTCGAGCGGAGTCCCTTCCAGCTTGAACTCCTGACGATTGCCGATGTTATCGGTCTTGAAATGCCAGGCAACCTCCAGCTTGCTGAAGTTGGAGGCGTTGATCTGGTCGAGTGGGCGGTACTTGGAATTCGCCAGGTCCGCGCCGTAGGTGGGCCAGTCCATGTCTTTGGGCGTCTGGGCCCACGTGAACATGGCTGACACAAGTAAGGCAGGTAGTAACAGTCTTTGCATATTTCTCTCTCCGTGGCACAGGAAACACAGGCACGAATGCCTATGCCACTCACGCCATCTGTTTCAATTCCTCAATCTTGGCCTTGATGGTGGTCTTCTGCTCGTCGGTGACGTCCGGGTGGGGCGGCCGCTGGTACGTCTGGCGAGTGCCCATCAACTGGCTCAGGGCGTACTTCATGGGGCCGTAGGAACCGACTCCGCCCGGCCGCAGCAACTGTTGCGCCGCGCGCAGTTTGGCCAGCGGCTCGTCGATGCTCTTGCCCGCGCGGTGCGCCGCAAACACCGCCGCCGCTTGCTTAGTAAAGATGTTGCCCTCGGCCAGGATGGCGCCCATGCCGGCTTCGAGAGCAGGCTTGAGATTGTTGCCCGTGCCGGTGCGCATGTTGAGATTGGGAAACTCCTTGACGAAGGCGGCGTATCCCTCGGCGCTGCCGGTGGAGTCCTTGATGCCGGCCAGGTTGGGATAGTGTTCGAGGCTGTGCAGCAGTTCGTGGCTGATGGGGACGGCGCTGGTTCCCGGAATGTGATAGAGATTGATCGGGATTTTGACCTGTTCGAAGATCAGCGAGTAATACTTCGTCAGTCCCGCGAGCGGCGGATTCTTGTAGTAGAAGGGAGGAATGATCAGCAGCCCGTTAGCGCCGTTGGCGGCCGCGTGAGTGGCCAGCTCGATGGTCTCGGGGAAGTTGGGAGTGCCGGACGAAACGATGATCAGCAGCCCGTTGCGGTGCTTGAGCGCGGTCTCGGCGACCCGTTTCCGCTCGGCGACCGAGAAGGACGGATACTCGCCCGTAGTGCCCAGCACCACCACTCCGTCGGCGCCCTGGTCCTTGAACCAGGCCATCATGTCCTTGTACACGCCCTCGTCGAACTTGAGGTTCTTGTCGCAGGGTGTGCAGGCGGCCACGTAGAATTTGCCTTTGTCGCTGGCCGGTCCGGAGACCTTGGCCGGCGGCGTCGCAGCCACGGCGGCGGCCGCGGCGCCGGCTACAGTGGCGGCGCCCATAAAAGCTCTTCGCGTAGTTTGCATCGGTGTTGCCCCTCCAGTGCTGGTCAATCATTGTATAACAGTCCGGAGGGAATCGGCCCGACCGACCGCTCCCTCACGGGGTGCCCTCCGGGCCCGGCTCTGTAACTCACGCTGAAATCGGCACATCCGCAACGGAGCCGCGACCGTCAGGGAGCGGGTTTCCGTGACCCAGTCCCGTCAGTGAGCCGACGGCGCGACTTTCCGGTTCACCGGCAGGTCCAGCTTCCCGCGATCGATAATCTCGCCGTTCTTGATCACCTGGTTGACGCGCTTGGCGTTGTCGATATCCGCGAGCGGATCGGCGTCCAGCAGCACCAGGTCGGCGACCTTGCCCTCTTCCACCGAGCCCAAGTCGCGCTCGCGCCCCAGAAATCGCGCCGCGTTCAGCGTGGCGATGCGGATCGCGTTCAGCGGCGGAACCCCGCCGCCCACGATCAGCTCCAGCTCGCGATGCGCCGCCGGACCGCTGGATTGATCGGTGCCCAGCGCCATGATGCCTCCCGCCGCATCGATGCGCTTGACGTTGTCCTGGCACACCGGCGTCATCACCTTCATCCACCATGCCCAGCGATTCTCCTTTTGCCGCGCGCTCTCCACGGTCTTCAGGCGCTGCCGCTCGTCGGGTTCCATAGTGTCGCGGTAGAGCGGCTGGTCAAGGAATTCGGGATGCTCGGCCAGGCGGCTGTAGTTGTCGCCGATGGTCAGGGTCGAAGCTTCGGGAATCATCTTGGCGCGCATCAGGCGAATGAAATCGTCGCTGGCGGGCCCCTGGATCACCGGATGCGCCAGCGTGTCGGCGCCGGCGAAGATCGCCTCGCGCGCCCGGATCTCGTTCGAAATGTGAACCGTGGTTCGGATTCCGCGGCTGTTGTAATACTGGATCACGTGCGCCATCAGGTCCACCGGAAGCAGCGGGATCATGGGCCGCGTGCCCCAACCGTGCTCGTCGTAGGTGAGCTTGAGCATGTCGGGATGGCGGGCGATGGCCGCATCGAGTTTCGCGATCGCGGAGGGCCAACTGTCGACCAGCGTCGCGTTGGGTCCGCCGCCGTGGCCGCCGGGGCAAGTGACGATTCCACCCACAGCCAGCAGGCGGGGCGCCGCGATCCGGCCGGCGCGCTCCATGTCCCGCAGCTTGAAAATGTAGTCGGGATTGTTGCCGCAATCGAGAATGGTGGTAACGCCGCTGTAGATGTAGCTGTGCAGCGCGCGAATGCCCGCGCGCTCGTCGGCCGGGCCGCCCCGCAAGTGAACGTGGATATCCATCAGGCCGGGGATCAGAAATTTTCCCCTGCCATCGATGTGCCGCGCATCCGCGGGAGCCGCTACGGGGCAGGCGGCCACTTTGGAAATCTTGCCGCTCTCTACCAGAACGCAGAAATCGCGTTTCGCGGGACGGCCGGTGCCATCGATGAGCGTCACGTGCTCGATGGAGATCGGCGGTTCCGCGGCAAGCATCGGGATGCACGCCGCAGTGAGTAACGCCAGACAAAATCTCAGAGTCATTCGGGAGCCCTAAGCAATCTATCACAATCACCGGGTAAGATACAGATATGATCCGGAACCGCTCCGTACCCACCGATACCGTGTTGCCGCACGTCACTTATCAGAACGTGGAAGAGGCGCTGGCCTGGCTCGCCAAGACCTTCGGATTCACCGAGCACTACCACTACGGCGAGCCGGACGGGCCGATCTCCGGCGCGCAGGTGCATCTTGGCGGCGCCTGGATCATGCTCAACCGCGCTCGTGACGGCGCCCAAAGCCCGGCGCAACTGGGCTACGGAACGCAATCGTTGACGGTGTTCGTTGACGATGTGGATGCGCACTACGAGAGAGCGAAATCCGCGGGCGCCACGATCGTGGAGGATCTGCACGAGACGTGCTATGGCGAGCGGCAATACGGCGTCGAGGACCTCGACGGTCACCACTGGCTCTTCTCGCGGCATGCGCTGGACCTGAGCCCCGACGAATGGGGAGCCACCATCGCCCGTTGACAGCGCCCTACGGAAACCAGCGCCCTACGGAAACCAGCGCCTCCAGAGGGATCTGCCGCCGGGCCGGCCGCACCCCATGGCGCGCAGCTTGATACAGAGGCGTTCCAGGCAATCGGGAGAGGTGAGCGCCAGCTTTTCGAGGAAGCCCGGCTGCAACGAGGGCTGCCGTTTCCATTCCAGGTACTTCGCATATTCCGCCGGATTCCCGGTCAGCCAATGCAGATACTCCGCCAACTCACGCGGGCCATCGAATGCCGCGGCATCGATGAAGCAATTCTCGCCCGGCGCGAATTCGGCGATGTTGGGCGCGCCGCGGTAGACCGGGACGCAACCCGCGAGCAACGGGTCGAAGAACTTTTCGGTTACGTAGTCCTGGGTCAGGGAATTCTCGAAGGCGATATTGAAGCGGTAGCGCCCGATCGTGGCTAACTTCGTTTCCCGGCCGGGGTCGTCAGGCAACTCCCGGTTCTTCAGGCTTTTGCCGAAGGAGTCTATGGGGAGAAAACGCATCAATTCCTCGACGTATTGCAGCCTTCCGCTTCGGTCGTAGGCGTTCGAGGCGAAGTAGACGGCAGGAGCTTCCGCGGTCTTCTCCCGCGGCGGATCCCGGAGGCTGTCACGGGTTTCCGGCCCGAAGTGCACCAGGGGCACATCGGAATCCAAACGATACGTCATGGTAAGGTCGAACTGAGCCATGTAAGGTGCGAATCGCAGCATGGGATAGTTGATATCGCTCTCGAACGACCACGCCACCCACTTCTGCCCGGGATACTTCCGGACCCGTCTCAAATCCGGCGCCGTCGGTATGTGGAAGATCACCGCATGCGCCTCACGCAGCCGGCTGGGATCTTCGAGGATCTCATAGTCCGCAGTGCCTTCGGCCGGCATCGAGGATCGGCCCCAGCCAGGCTCATACAGCAGCAGCTTCAGTCGAGAGTCGGATCGCGGCGCCATTTCAGAGATGGTAGCAAGGCGGCGCTTTCCCGGATCAGGCGCCTTTTCCACGGCGCAATTCCTGGATGTGAGCCACGGCCTTTTCGGCCGCCAAGTCCCAGGTCCAATATTTCACGGCGTCTTCCCGCGCGCGCCGCGCCTTTCGCCGGGCGTCCTCGGGGTTCTCGTAGACGAATCGCATGAGACTGCGGAGGTGCGCCAGGTCCGGCTGGGCCCACATCCCCCAGTCATAGCCGGAATAAAAGAACTCAGTGTCTTCTACCTTTCGCATCTCCTGCACGCGAATCAGGTAACAGTTGTCCTCGTTCGCATATTCCGTGGGGCCGCTGTAATCCGTGACGATGCAGGGCAGCTCACAGGCCATGGCCTCCAGGATCGGCAATCCCCATGCCTCGCCCCTGGTCGGCAGCACGAACGCGTGGCAGCTCTGCATGAGGTCCACCAGGCTTCGAAGCTCCACCGGATCGCTGGGCACGATGCGCGCCCCGTTCCGGCCGGTGCTCGCGAGCACTTGCGCAATCTCCTGCCGGAAATCCAGCTTCCGGGCCCAGGATGTGCCGCAGTGCATGACCAGTTCCACGGGCTCGGCCGGGTCGAATTCCTCGGAGAACGCCCGAACCAGGTCCGCGGTACCCTTGCGCTCCTCCCATTTGCCCACGCACAGAAAACGAAACAGCTTGCCCCTCTGACGTTCGGAGAGCGGCGGCGTGAAGACGGTGGTATCGACTCCAGCCGGCACCACGCGGATTTTTTCCGCCGACAGGCCGTGGCGTTCGAGCAGTTCCCGGCCCCACGACGACATGCTCCAGACCATGTCCGCCCGATACAAGTAGAAGAGATGTGGGATGGGAATCGCGGTGGTCTCCGAGGTGCAAAATGCAATCCGGTATCTCGTCCCAAGCGTGGGAGTATGTTCGAGCGCTCCCAGGGATATGCCGGCCGAATCCATGGAAAACCGCAAGCGCGATCTCTCGATCCATGCCTTCGGGCCCTTCGCGGGCGGCGTATCCAAGTCCACCAGCTCAGTCGGCTCGTGCCGATCGAGGGCGCTTGCGAAACAGCGGGCGTGCCGCCCCCACCCGCCTTCCCAGCCGCAGGACGCCGCCAGCCGGATCATGCTGTTGCTGTGGCTTCCGCGGGGCGCACGGCATCGACCAGATGGAGGCGATCTTCCCCTCCCGCGCGGCTGCTGACACGAAACCCCGCACCTTCGAGGAGGGCAACCAGATCCGCGAGCGCGTATGCGGTATATCCATGCACCCGGGCGCGAGGCTCCAGGAGAGCCATCGCCGGCTCGCCGATTTCATGCACCTCTGCCACAATCCTCTCGACCCTGTGAAGCTCGCGGGAGGTCAACAGAATCGGGAACTCGCTGCCCTCGCAATCCAGTTTGAGGAGCTTGACGCGCGGGAAATCCGCCAGTATCTCATCCAGTGCCACGGCGGGTACTGAACTGCCGGGGCCGGCCTCGGAAACGGACTGATTGGAAAAGTGGACCAACCGTCCGGCTGCTAATGCCGAAACAGCGCCTGTATTCTGGCCGTCCGGTCCGGAGACCAACAACTCCCCGCCCCCCTCGCCGTCGCTGCGCCACACGGCCTTATGGAAGAGACGAATCCCCGGCAGGCCGCCAAGATTCCGCTGCAGGAACTCGAAATTGCGCGCCGAGGCCTCGTAAGAGTAAACCGACCGGCTGCCGCGGATGTAACAGAGATAGGAAAACGTGCCGATGTGAGCGCCTACGTCGACGACAATGTCCTCAGGCTCGAAGTGCTGGTTCCGAATCCCGTACTCGTCCTGCATGAAGATCGAACCCCACACATTGTCGGCCTCCCACTGGTTGCCCGTGGAAAAGCGCCAGAGCGGATGCCCCTCGGGAGCGGTCATTCCCGCATTGGAATTGTAATGGGATTTCTCAAGAGCCTCGATGCGCAGGACCATGCGGCCGTGCTGGACCATCAACTGATAGCAGACAACCACAAGCCCGGCCAACACCACGCCAAGCAGAACCATCGCCCATCCCGGGATACTCATGCGATTCGGCCTTGCGGCGCACTCCGCGCCCGCGTCGAAAAATTATACCAGAAGATGCGCCAGGCCCGGCCGCAAAGAAAGCCTCAGCAGACCTTGACACGGGGCGCCGCGTATGGAGCCTGGCAAAATACAGGGTAGCGGGCGCCGGCATACGGTATCGATAGTATTGACTCGCGCAGTTCGTTCGCCATAAAATATAAAAACTGCATGCGTGGCTCGGAGGGGACCGCTTGACTATTTTCACGGCCGTTATTGCCGCGGCTTGCGCGGCAATAGCGGGCTTGGGCTGGTGTGTTTATCAGCTTCTGCTGCAGATCGGAAAACTGCAGTTGCGGTTCGACGCGCTCGAAAAACGGCTGTACTCCCAAGGTATCCTGACCGGCGATTTGAACGGCGTCTCCGATGGCCTGCCGCTCGGTTCCGTCTTGCACGATTTTGAGCTGCCGGCGCTAACCGGCGGCACCATGACGCTCTCGCGATTTCGAGGCCGCAGGATTCTGCTGATCTTCTTCAGCCCCTCCTGCAGTTTCTCCCGCAGCCTGCTCCCCGACCTGGCCGCCCTACCGGCCGGCGACAGCAGGCATCCCTCGCCCGTGATCGTCTCGACCGGCGACGAAGAGGAGAACCGCTCCCTCTTTACGCAGCATGGCGTGCCGCATCCGGTGCTGCTCCAACAAGGCGCCGAAGTCGCCTCGCTCTATTGGGTAAACACGACTCCCGCGGCCTACCTGGTGGATGAGAACGGCATGACCGCCAGCATTCTTTACACCGGAGCGGAGGCGCTGCTGCGCGCGGCGCGCGGGAGTGGCCATGCCACCGCGCCCACGCAGGCCGAAGCCGGACGCCGCGGATTTTCCCGCTCGTTGGACCAGAGCAAGATTACGCGCGACGGCCTGAAGTCCGGCACGCCCGCTCCCGATTTCACACTGCCGCTCGTCGGCGGAGGCGATATTTCCCTGCACCGTTACCGCGGCCAGGAAGTCCTGCTGGTCTTTTCCGATCCTAACTGCGAACCGTGCCGCGCATTGACGCCGCGCTTGGAAGAACTGCACGGTTCGTCGCGGGATGTGCAGATCGTGATGATCAGCCGCGGCGATGAGGAGGCCAACCGGCGCAAGATCGCGGAGCACGGCCTCACCTTCCCGGTCGCGCTGCAGCGGCATTGGGAGATTTCGCGGACGTATGGCATCTTCGCAACACCGGTCGGATTTTGGATCGATGCGGATGGTGTACTCGCGGCGGATGTCGCCGTGGGTTCGGAGGCGATCCTGAAACTGGCGGCACGAGCCGGTATCCGGGTCAGACAACAACCAATGCTGGCGGCGCGGTAATGCCGCTGTCATTACACATGGAGGAAGGATGAGCAAACAATTCGAAGAGCTATCAAAGAACCTGGCTAGCGGCATGTCGCGGCGAAGGGCGTTCGGACGGTTCGCCACGGGAATCGGAGCGGTATTGGGCGGCTTGGCTGTGCGGAAGCCGGCGCGCGCCGGCGACGGGATCGGCGAGTTCTGCGTGGATTTGTGCAGAGACATATTCCATCTCAGGGGCGAGGAGTTCGGCGACTGTGTTTCCGAGTGTGTCAAGCTAATCTCCACGAACGTGAATAGACATTGATGGTTTCGCCGGGTCGGGCCGGACGTGAAGGTGCGCGACCGGTCCAGTCCGGTTCCTTTACATGGTCGTTCCAAATTCGAATCTCCCCCTGGTCAGCGTGATTCTCACCACTCGCGACCGCCCCCGGTTGCTCTCGGTGGCGCTGGCCTGCTACCGTCACCAGACTTACCCCAATCGGGAACTGATCGTCGTGGATGACGGCGACCGGCATCCCGTGGACCCGCGTGCAGTGGAAGGCCTCGGCGGCCGCGTGATTCGCGCCGCTCCGGGAACCCTCCTTGGCGCCAAGTTGAACCGCGGCGTGGAACAGGCGAGAGGCGCGTGGTGCCAGAAGATGGACGATGACGATTGGTATGCGCCCGATTTTCTGGAAGCGATGATTTCGGCTGTCGAGCAGGAGCGAAAAAAGGTCTGCCGCCCGTCCATCGCCATCCTCACTCCTTTTCTCTTCTTCGAGGTGGCCCGCTGGGAGGTGCGCCGCTCGGCCGGTCATAACGCTCCCGGCGCCACGCTGCTGTTCGCCCGCGAAGACTGGGAGCAGCATCCCTTCCGGGCCGTGCCACGGGATGAAGACGTATGGTTCGTTCGCGATCAACAGAGGGCGGGCCTGGAGGTGGTGTTGGTACGCGCGCTCGAATCGTTCCTGGCCGTGAGGCACCGGGGGTCCCTGCAGGACCGCGGGCATACGTGGACGCATCAGGGTAACGGCAGCATTCTGGAGGATGGACTCCAGGAGCGGCCCCTGCATCGCCGGCGGCCGGAGGATCTTCTGCCGGAGTGGGCGCTGGCCGTCTATCGGCCGCTTCACCAGGAGCTTTCCACGGCTGCAGCGACATGACGGCCAGCAAGCAAAAGGTTGGGGCTTGGCAGGCGGAATCCGGAACGGACCCGCAAACCGGGGCGCCTGCCCCACAAGCCCTCGCGGAAGCCGAAGCCTCGCTCCGCGATCCCAGGGTGCGCGCCGAAGCCTGCGACCGGGCACTCCTTGCAATCGCCACCGTGGTCTACAGCAGCCCCAGCCTGCCCGGCGTCGAAACCGTGCGCGCGCTGGCATCGGCAATGCGCTCCGACGGGCTACCCGATCGTAGTTACCGGCTGGCCGCCGACGTATTGCGATCGCTGCTGACCACCTCCTGCGGCCGCGAGGCGTGCCGGGAGATCATCGACCTCCTCGCAGAGAAGAATCGTCCCGCAGCGGTTTATGAGGCGCTCCTGGAGACTCTTCAGTATGCCGCCGCCTGGGTGCCCGAGCGGTTGGATGCCGATTCTCTGGTGGCCTTGCTGGCGCTCGATCATCTCCGCGGCAGCCGCCGCTGGCTGGCCGAGAATGTGATTGAGCCGTGCCTCTATCGTTGCGGCGACGCTCTCACCATCGGCACGTTCGACCGATTTGCGCAAGGCTGCGCCGCGGAACCCTTCTTCCAGTATTTCTGCAACAACCTGGCGGCGCGCCGGGATTTCCCGCCGGCCGTTCGCGAACGCGCGAGCGCGCACCTGGCGGGCCGCTTCGGACTGCATGACAAGATGCAAGCCGCACTCGGCGGCGGCCCCCGGCGCGTGCTGATGCTCCAGAATATCCGGGACGGGCAGGGCGATGAGATTGTGCGCTGCGTTCCGCTACTGCAGGCCCTGCTGGACTCGAACCCGCAGCTCGAAATCACCCTGATCACCGGCCGCGGCTATCTCTACAGCCACTCCCGCGTGGCGGTTGTGCCGATCCGCGATCGCGCCCGCATCGAGGTGTTGCTGCGAGAGCCCCATGATGCCGCGGTCGATTTTTTCGAGCCCAACGTAATCGAGGTGAATTACGACCCCGAGTTGGAACCGATTCTGCAATCGCACATCGAGAAGATGCGTCCGCGCCTTGTGTTGAGCTCGACGAAGGGATACAACCACTTCCTGTACGAGCGATTCGAACTCGATGGCTGCCCGCTGGCCGGCGATCTGCGACTCGACCGCCAGCGCGTGGAGAACACCTATGAGACCACCTTTCGCCTGATCGCCGAGTTGGGGCTCCCTCTGCGCTGCGGAGAAGACCGCCCCATCTCCGAGCCGGTGCTTACGGGATTAGCATCGCCGGATGCCGAAGCCGCCTGGACGGCCTTGACCAGCGGCAATACCGGCCGGCGTCCCGTCGCTCTCCTGAATCCCTTCGGTGGGCTGGAGAGAGTGAAGGGCTACATCGGCCGCACCATGGGTTCGCTCGCGCTCGAGATGCGCCGGCTCATCGCGGAAGGTTACTACGTGGTTCTCCTGGCCAACGGCGCGCCGTGGAGCTCGCCGGCTCTGTTGGAAGAGGCCATGTCGCGGCTCGCGCCCGCGGAGCAGGCGCAGGCGATCGTAGCTCCCGATCGTTCGCGAGAGGCGGACTTGTTCCTGCGGTTCATCCGGTTGGCCGACCTGATCGTCGCGGTGGAGGGATGGGCCGTACACGTGGCGTACTGCCTGGGGAAACCCTATCGCATTCTGATGCTGCCCCTCTCGCACCCGGCTAGCTGGCAGCCCTATCTGACGACCCGCAATCAGCGCGTCGATCCGGAGGCCCCGGAACAGGGAGATAACGACGAACAGCCACCTCTGCCACAACAGCCGCGCAAGTTCACCTTGCTGCTGGTGCTGCGCGAACTGGCCCGCCAGGGCGACGCGCAGGCCGTTCCCTTCCTGCGCCGGGCTCTAGGGAGCGAGGACCGCGAGATCCGGCTGGCCGCGGCACGGTCGCTCGATGGCTTCACAGGAAGCGAGACAGACGACAAAAAACGGTCGTCTGTCCCACCGGTCGAGACGGCGGAGTGGATGCGCCTGCTCGACGATCCCTGGTTTCGGATCCGCGCGGCGGCGGCGGCGGCCCTGCTACGTAATGGTCTGGACGGCCTGCCCCTTACGCGCGATCGTCTGGAGGCCTATGGCAGAATCGCGGCCCGGCCGAGAGATTGGCGGCGGGTGCTCGAGTTGGGCGATGCCGCGCGCCCCGCGCTCGAAGCCGCGCTGGACGACGACGACCCCGTAATGCAGCGGGAATCCCGCAAAATGCTGCAGATCCTGGATATGAAAGCGCGCTTTCAGCCGCGGCGCACCGGCATCCGGGATCGGCTGGCTCGCCTTCTCCGGAAGGAACACCATCCGGAGATCGCGGGTTCCGCGGGTCAGCCGGGCAAGAACGTCCTCATCCTAACCCCCGTGAAGGACGCTGCCGGATGCATCGATCGCTACTACCGGCGGCTCGCCGGCCTGACCTATCCTCATGCCTGGATCTCGCTCGGCTTTCTCGAGAGCGACAGCCAGGACACCAGCTACCAGGACCTCGAACGCCACCTTCCCTACCTGCGTCGACAGTTCCGGCGCGCGGGGCTTTGGAGGAAGGACTTTGGATACCGCGTGCCCGCGGGAGTTCATCGCGGAGCGGAGGAAATTCAGGCGGAGCGGCGCAGCATCCTGGCACGCAGCCGCAATCACCTGCTCCTCCACGCGCTGGATGACGAGGACTGGGTGATGTGGCTGGATGCCGACGTGATCGACTACCCTAACGAGATCATCGAGCGCCTTCTGGCCACCGGCAAGGACATCGTGCAGCCGCATTGCGTGCTGGACTACGGTGGGCCGACCTTCGACCGCAACGCGTGGCGGGACAAAGGCAGCCTGCATCTCGACGATCTGCGCGCGGAGGGCGAATTGGTGGAGCTGCATGCGGTGGGCGGAACCATGCTGTTGGTGCGTGCGGACCTGCATCGCGATGGCCTGGTCTTTCCGGCGGCTCCGTACGGCAAAGGCAATCCGCGGGTGCGCAACGATCGCGGGGAATTGGAAACCGAGGGCCTGGGGATTATGGCGCAGGATATGGGCCACCAATGCTGGGGAATGCCGCGGCTGGAGATCCGGCATCGAAGATGGTGACGGCGCGCGATTCCAAACCTGACCTTCTGTATCTCAGCCCCGTGGTGCCTTCACTCACTGGAAACGGACTCGCCATGCGCGCCGGAGCGGTGCTGGAAGGCCTGGCCGAATGCTATTCCGTTTCGCTGCTCGTGGTGACCCTGTATCCGCCCTTTGTGCCCTGCGTTCCGGAAGTTTTTGAAACCCTCTGCCGGCGCACGGCGGTGGTGGCACGGCCGCGGCAGTCCTGGCTTTCGTTCCTGGCGCCCTCGCGATGGATGGGCCCACTGGCGGCCTGGCGGCGGTTGCCGGTGGACGTCATTCACGTCTTTCGACTGGCCATGGCGCCGTACGCGCGCCCCTTCCGGGAGCGCCATTCGGGGGTGCTGAGCCATCTGGACCTCGACGATATCGAATCGACCACGCACCGGCGCATTTCCTCTCTCTGCGAGGCCAACCGGGACCATATCCTGGCACGGTTCGAGGAGGCGCAGGCCAAGGCAAACCAGGAGGCGGAGCGCGAAGCGTTTGCCGGCTTCGGCCGGATTTATGTTTGCTCGGAGGCGGATCGGGCGGAGCTCCAGGCCAACACCCGCGCCGAGTTGTGCGTGCTGCCCAATGCGGTCCGGAGCCCGGCCGCCGCGCCAGGCGCCGGCAGCGGCAGCGGCTCCAGGCTCCTGTTCGTCGGCACCCTGGGATACTATCCCAATGACGATGGCGCGCGCTATCTCTGCGACGAGATTGTCCCGCGCGTTCGCACTCAGTGGCCGGGAGATTTCCAGGTCGAGATTGCGGGGCCGGGCGCGAGCAGCCGCCTGCTCGACGCGGCCGATCGAGCAGGTGTCCACGTGGCCGGCTGGGTTCCCGATCTGGAACCGTGCTATCGAGCCGCGGACGTGGTGGTGGTCCCGGTTCGTGCAGGCGGCGGCACCCGCATCAAGGTTCTCGAAGCATTCAGCTACCGGCGCCCCGTGGTGACTACCGCGGCCGGTATCGAAGGCATTGACGCGCGCCACGAAGAACACGTTCTGATCGCCGGCGGGCCCGAGGAGTTCGCGGGTCATTGCGTCCGGCTGATGGGCGACCGCGCGCTTCGCGAGCGGCTTGCCCGAAATGCGTGGGACCTGCTGGCGCGCCGCTACTCTATCGAGGTCTTAAAAAGAACCATCGCTTCGTCTTTGCCGCCTGCACTTCGGCGAGAATCCCGATCAGGCGCGCGGCCGCCTTTTGCCAGGTAAAATCCACCAGAATCCGCTCGCGGGCCGATTGTCTTGGCTCGCCGCGGCCGTCGATCGCGGCGCGAATCGCCGCCGCCGCTTCATCCTCGCCGGGCTCCCACCACTCCGCGCCTTCAAACAGCCTGGCCGTTTCGGGGTCGCCCCAATATTTCGCCGGCACGGCACGGCAAGGGATCATCGTCGCGACCGACGAATCGAGATAGTCTCGATACGCGCTGTGCGCCGGCGCGATCAGCTCGAGTCCCGACGCGCCGGCCTCCAGCATCGGCTGGTCCCAACCTTCGCCGAACGACATGCTGACATAATGGGTTGCCGCGGCATACAGGCGCGGCATTTCGGCGTCGGGGAAGATGCTCTCGATCAGGTGCACGGGAGCGGCATCCTCCATGGCTTTTCCGGCGTCCTGCTCCACCAACCGGACCATTTGGGGAAACAGGTTCCGGTACAGCGCAAACCGGGAGAGCTTCAGAATCAGCACGGCATCGTCGGCGGCAGTGGTGGCTTTCATCCAGGCCCGCAGGAGGCCCGCGATGTTCTTCCGCGGTCCCAGCTCGGAAACATTCAGGAATCGCGTGCGGAACCGGGCCACGCTCCGGCCGTCGTTCATGGTGAGCGCCAGGGGTGCGGGTTTGCCGCCGAACAGCCGCGGATCGATGCCCAGCGGGCACAGCCGCAGCTTCTGGGCGGGCATCCCGCTGGCTATCCATGCGCGGCGCGACGATTCCGACGGCACGATGACCAGGCCGTCGCCGCGATTCTGCCGGATCCACGAGCGCGGCACGCGGTCGGCTTCGAACATCGTGTAATTGACGCTGATCTTGCCGCGATCCCGCGCTACCTGGTGCGGCATGCAAAAGTGGAGCACCAGCCGCGCGCCGGCATCCTGCTGGAGCGTATCGAACCACGGATCGCGCAGATCATCGGGAAGCTTGCCGGGATGCCACTCCGGCAGGTCCAACAGTTGCACGGCGATCCCCTGATTGTGCAGCTCGCGCACGAACTCGCGAACGTGGTGGTCGTGTCCGCTGTGGCCGTGAAACGGACCGCGGACGGTGATGGCTTCGAGAGGCATCAGCTTCCCAAAGTAGCAAAGTCGAGGCTCACCGGGCCGGTAGAACCGTTGCGGCGCGCCTTGCGTCTAACGGTCATATGACGGTTGGCCCATTTCCCGTGTATCTGTTTCTCGCCATGCCGGTGTTGGCGGCCACTGCCGGCAAGACGGCGGTGGATGCCCAGGGTAATACCTGGCGGACCGGGCAGGATCTGCCGGTAGCTTTTACCGCCAATGCCTTTCAGAAGACCGAGTCAGTGAGCTTCTGCGCCGAACAGCAACTGTCGCCGTTCGTCTCGCCAACCTCTGTGAACTGCTCGCACGCGTTCGTGATGAAGCAGGACGCCAAGGGTAATGTTCTGTACGCCACTTACTTGGGCGGGAGCAGCGAAGACGGCGGCATCGCCATCACCACGGATGCGCAGGGCAATGCGTATGTCACCGGCTTCACATACTCCACCGACTTTCCGGTAACCGCAGGCGTGGTGCAACCGCGAAACGCAGGGCCCTTCGCGCCGACGGTGGTGCGGGTTTCGATCACTCCGTTCGGACCGGTGGCCATCCTTCCCGGCGGCGACACATTCGTTGCCAAGTTCGCGCCGGATGGAACGCTGCTGTATTCGACGCTGCTGGGAGGCTCGGGCGAGGATGTTCCGGCGCTGATCGCCGTGGACTCATCCGGCTCCGCCTATGTTGCGGGCACTACTACTTCCACTGACTTCCCGGTCACATCGGGAGGACATCAGCCGCCGGGCGGGACCTTCTTTGTACGGCTGAATTCCCAGGCTACTGTGCTGACTTATTCGACTGACTCCGCGCCATCCATTCAGTCGTTCGATATCGATGCCGCGGGGGACGCATTTCTTACCGGCTCTTCCAGTGCCGGACCCTACGTAACAAAAGTAAATACTTCCAGCGGGAGCGTGCTGTACTCGACGTTCCTATCGACGCTGAATGCGAAGCTGGCGGGCGCCGGCGCGGCCATCGCGGTGAACGGCTCGGGCGAAGCCTGGGTGGGAGTGAGCCCGGCGCCCACGCCTTCGCCACTATTGGTACCCGCGCCGCCCGTGTATCCCCTCGGGCCATCGTTTCTGCTGGAGCTTTCGTCCAGTGGCGGCAGCATCCTGGCGGAGACTGACATCGGCAACTCGCAGTTCGACTCGATCGTGCAGGATGGCGCGGGCAACGTGTATGCCTTCGGCCACGGCACGGGCGCGCTGCCGGCGGCGCCCTCAACGCCCCTGCTGGCGGCGCCGTGCTCGTCGGCGGGCGGGGCGTTCGCGCTCGAGGCTGATACCACGGGCGCGTTGATTGCGGCCACTTACTTGCGGCAGAGCGCCGGCAGCACGGCGGTCCCTCTGGAACTTACCAGTGCTCCCGCGATGAACTTCGGCTGCCTGCACAATCTCGCATCGGGCGTGGTTGGTCCGGGAATCGCCTCGGGTGAGATTTTCGCGATTTTCGGCTTCAACCTGGGGCCTTCGCAAGCGGTCGCCGGCGCCCCCAGCGCAACCGGCCTCTACCCAACCTCACTTGCCGGCGTGCAGGTGACAATCAACGGAACGGCGGCGCCACTGCTGATGGTCCAGGCCGGCGAGATCCACGGCGTGGCGCCGTTCGGCTATTCGCCGGAGGCTGCGACTGTCCAGGTACAATACCAGGGCCAGGCCGCGCCAGCTCTCGACGCACCCACGTCAATCGACCCGGGGATCTTCACGATCGACGGACAGGGGGCCATTCTGAATCAGGACGGAACCGTCAATACCCCTTCCAACCCAGCCAGGCCGGGCTCCATCGTCTCGATCTACGCCACCGGCACCGGACCTCTGGCGAGCCCGATTCCAGACGGCCA
>Ga0116216_10001154_pt1 | contig 18662 bp, 11 predicted proteins | sample Sb_taG_11_FD_89696 | JGI IMG/M metagenome (GOLD analysis project Ga0116216, IMG submission 89696) | Peat soil microbial communities from Weissenstadt, Germany - Sb_50d_3_AS metaG | ecosystem: Environmental > Terrestrial > Soil > Wetlands > Peat | place: Germany: Weissenstadt | collected 2010-09-21
CGGTCGCGAGAGGCCTTGCACAACCTTTGGCGCAGCCGCTCACGTGCAGAACGACGCCCTCGCCTTCGGGCAGCAGCGACGCCCAACGCGCAGCGTCCTCGCGTAGAGGGCGGTACGAGTGCATGCAGGCGGGAGCGCCGGGACAGGCGACGACGCGCATACGCAAGTCGCCGGAATGGACGACGAAGCCGAGCTTCGCGCAAGCTCCGAAGAAGGACACAGCGCTCCTCGGCGTGAGGCCGGTGACGAAAAACGATCGCCACGGGGCGAGCCTCAGGCCGTCGGCGCCAGCGGCCCGGGCGCGTTCGATGAGCGTCCCGAATCGGCCTGCATCGATGTCGCCGAACGGCGCCGCAGCGCCGACGACGATCGCGGGCCCAAAGGCGTGACCGCCGAGCACATCGCGCGGCGAGGTCGGGCGGCGCAACCGCGGGCGCGGCTTCGCGTCGAGCCCGGCGCTGGCGAACACAGCCTTCGCGCCAAGACGTTCGACAAGCGCGCGCATCCGCCGCGCCTCGCCGGCGCCGGCGAGGGAAAGGAAGGCTCGCGCGAGATGCGACGCTGCGCCGCCGATGTCGGAGGGCGCCAGAATCGCTGCGAGCGCGTCGTCGCCGCCGAGATACGCCGCGAAGGCGGGGCCCTCGGCGCTACGCGTCGCTTCGAAGCGGATATCAGCGTCGATGTCGCCGACCGGCAGCCGCCCGCCCGCGTCGAGAACGAAGCTGAACTTCGCCGGCAGCGGGCGCAAGTCCTGGTCTCCGGCCAGCCGTGCCTCGAGCGCAGCGACGCTCGGGGCGAGGTCGAGGGCCGCGTCCGGATCGATGTCGCTCAGCGGGCTCACGAGAATGTTGCGGAGCCGCTCAACCTCCGGGTCCGAATCAAGGACTCCGGCCGCCGCGAGGCGCGCCTGCAGATCCGGCAAAGTCTCTTCGCTGACACCGCGCACCTGCAGATTGCCGCGGGCCGAAAGGCTGATCGCGCCGTTGCCGCAGGCAAGCGCGCCTTCGGCGACCGCTGCCGCCTGATCGAGCGCGAGGCGCCCGCCGGAGGCCCGCACCCGCGCGAGCAGCCCGTCGCCCGTCTCCATCGGCCTCAGCGCCCCTGGACACCAGCCTTTCCGGCGAGGCGCGATCGCGCTCATGCGGCCTCCTGCAAGAGCAACGCCAGAATGCTCGCCGACGAATTGCGGCGCGAGCACCAGAAGCCGCGCCGCTCTGCGTCCTTGAACACGCCCGCCATGTGCCGCGCGGCCGGGCGGTTTGCGCGGACGAGAAACGCCCGCACGGAATCGTCGCCGAGCGTCGCGTCGAACATCAGGTCGAACTGTGCGCTGTCGACGGCGTCGGTCAGCGCGGCGAAGGCGTAGAGATTGTCGAGCGACTGCGCGATTTCCGCCGCGCCGCGATGGCCGTGGCGCATCTGCCCTCCAAGCCAGCGCGGATTGGCGGCGCGGCCGCGTAGCGCCCGCGCGATCTCCTGTTCGAGGGGACGGATTTTCGGCGTCGCCGGTGCGCTCGAATCGAGATGGTAGAGCGCTGGCCTCGCGCCGAGATGCGCGGCCGCCGCGGCGAACCCGCCCTCATGCTCTGAAAAGGCGTCGGCGTCGAGCGCGTCCTGCCCCGGCAGGTCCTGCGCGTGGACGAACGCGTCGGCGCCGGCGACGCTGGCGCGGAACGCCCCTGCGGCCTCCTCGCCCTCGCCGTCGCCGTCATAGGCGTGGCTGGTCGCGGACAGATAGGCCTCCGCCAGATCCCGGCGTTGGGTCCAGTCGCCTTGGGAAATGCGCCGGCCGAGGCCGACGCCGTAGGCGCCGGGCGCGGCGCCGAAGACGCGCGCCAGCGCGACGCCTTTGAAGGCGGCGAGCGGATTGTCGTCCTCGCCTTCGTCAAGCTCGGCGACGGCCCGCGCGGCGGCGCTGAAGAGCGCGATCTGGCTCGGAAAGACGTCGCGGAAGAGGCCCGAGATTCTGAGCGTGACGTCGATTCGCGGGCGCCCCAGCATCGCGAGCGGCAGGATCTCGAATCCGCTGACTCGGTTCGACGAGATGTCCCAGGTCGGCCGGCAGCCGAGGTGCGCAAAGGCCTGGGCGAGATCGTCGCCGCCGGTGCGCATCGTCGCCGAGCCCCAGAGATCGAGCACGAGCCGCTTCGGCCAAGCCCCATGATCCTGCGCGTAGCGCGCTAGCACTTCCTCCGCGGCGCGGCGCCCGATCTCCCAGGCGTTGCGGGTCGGGGCGGAGCGCGGATCGATGGCGAAGAGATTGCGCCCGGTCGGCAGCACGTCGAGGCGGCCCCGCGCTGGCGCGCCGGCCGGACCCGGCTGCACAAAACGCCCGGCAAGCGCGCGGATGAGGCCGAGCGACTCGGCGGCGCCGCAGGCGGCGATGCGGTCTCTCAGGGTCTCGCCGGCTTCGGCGTCGAGTTCGAGCCCCGAGGCGAATCCGTCCGCGCTTTCGGGCGAGCGGCCGAACACATGCAGCCCGTCGCCGACGCGCATGTCCTTAAGATCGCAGAGCCAGCCGTCGAGCGTCACCAGCGCCTCATCCGGCACCTTTCCTTCGGCGGCGCATTCCCTGAGCAGGCCAGTTTCGGCTCCCCGCTCCAGGATCAGCGCCGCGATCGCGCGGGCGCGGCGTGGATCGAGCGCCTGGGTCTGGACGAATTCATCGAACAGGCCTTCGAGCTCGAGCGCCGCGCCATGCGAACCGGCGGCGATCAGCGGCGGCGTCAGATGGCCGATTGTCGCCGCGCCGATCCGGCGCTTCGCCTGCGCCGCCTCGCCGGGATTGTTGACGATGAATGGATAGACGACCGGCGTCGCGCCGATCAGGACTTCGGGCGCGCAAGCCTCCGACAGCGCCACCGCCTTGCCAGGCAGCCATTCGAGCGTGCCGTGCGCGCCAAGCTGGATGAGCGCGTCGACGCGCTCCTTCCGTGTGAGCCAGAAGTGGAACGCGACGTAGGAATGACGCGGCGCGAGCGTCAGATCGTGATAGTCGCCCTTGCGCGCGGCCGGATCGCCCCGGTCAGGCTGCACCGCGACAATGAGCTTGCCGAGGCGCAGGAAGCGGAACCGGAAGCCGCCGCCGATCAGGCAGGGATCGTCGGCGGGTTCGCCCCAGGCGGCGCGCAGGGTCCTCTGGAACGCCGCCGGCGTCGCCGCGAGCTCAGACTCGTATTCGGCGAGCGTCAGCGTCGCCTCGGGCGGTGCTTCGGACAAGACCGCGATCAACGAGGGCGCATCGCAATCGCCGGCGACGTCGTAGCCGGCGGCGCGCAAGGTGTCAGCGATGGCGATGGCGCTCGCGGGCGTGTCGAGGCCAACCGCATAGCCCGTGCGTCCGCCACGCGCCGGATAGTCCGGCAACACGCAGGCGAGGCGCTTGTCGGCTGGCGCTGTTCGCCTGAGCCGCGCCCAGGACGCCGCGAGCTCGGCGACGAAGGCGACGCGGTCGGCGAGCGGATGATGGGCGACGGGGCCGAATTCGGTCGAAGCGTCGCGCGGGCTCGCGGTCTTGAAGGAGATGGCGCGGGTCAGAATCCGCCCGTCGATCTCCGGCAGAGCGACATGCATCGCAAGGTCCGCCGGCCCGAGGCCGCGCGGCGATGCGCGCCAGGCCTCGAGCCCGATGCCCGCCAGCACCGCCTGCAGCACCGGCGCGTCGATGGAATCGAGGACGGTTCCCTCCGCCTCGTCGAGCCTGGCCGAAAAGGCTGTCGCGTTGAGCACGACATCGAAGGGCTCGCGCTCGATCAGGGCTCGGAGCGGGGCGAGCGCGTCCTCGTCCTTGAGGCTCGTGACATAGACGCTCGTCGTCGCGAAGCCCCTGGCGCGGAGCGCCTGCGCCAGCGCCTCGATCGGCTTGAGATCGTTGGCGAGATAGATCGAGCGGTAGAACACGATCAACGCATGCGGAGCGCCCGGCCCGGCCTCGAAACACGCGTCCTCGAAGCCGCCGAAGGCGCTGACGCGCTCGGGCGGCAGGGCCCGCGTCGCCGCGCCGAGTTCGGCTGCGAGAAAGGCGAGGCACGCGGCCATGTTGGCGGGGCCGCCTTCGTCGAAATAGCGCCAGATCTGCTCGGCCGCGCGGGGAGCGACGGTCGATGCTGCTTCGAGACGCGCGTCGGCTCGCCGGTCGCCTGGCAGCAAGGCGAGTTTGACGCCGCGCTTGCGCGCCAGCGCCGCCAGTTCGTCGACGCCGTAGCGCCAGTAGTCCGCGCCGCCGAGGACACGCGCGACGACGAGCTTCGCCCCGGCGCAGACGCGCTCGAGATAGAGGTCGATCGAATAGGGATGGCGGAGCGCCGCGAGGCTGGCGAGCCTCAGCGTCGGCTTCGGCTGCGCTTTCGCGTCATAGGCGCGCACGAGCGCATTGAGGTCGCTGTCGGAGAACGAGAGGAAGACGACATCCGCCGCCGTCTGGCCGAGATCGACCGCTTCGACCGTTTCGTCGAGCGAGCGGACCTCGATGCGGGGGATGTGCATGGGACCTCAGGCGCCGAGCGCGGCGGTGACCGCCGCGCGGTCGACGCCCTTCTGGGCGATCACCACAAGCCGACTATCCCGTCGCTCGCCAGCGCTCCACGGCCGGTCGAAGTCGCGCCGGAAGCGTTGTCCCACGCCCTGCACCAGCATGCGCATCGGCTTGCCGGCGACCTCGACGAAGCCCTTGATGCGCAGAATGTCGTGCGCCCGCGTCGCTTCGCTGAGGCGGTCGATCAGCGCATCGGGATCGCGCGCCGCCGGGATCGCGACGACGAACGTGTCGAAGTCGTCGTGATCATGCACGCCCTCGGCGTCGTGATGCGAGGGCCGGGCCGCAAGATCATCTTCCGCCGCTGCCTTCACGCCGAGCAGCACATTGGGGGCAATCGCGCCCTCGCGGGTCGCGGCGATCTTGACCGCGCGCGGCAGGCTTCTGGCGATCTCGGCGCGTAAGCGCTCGAGCGCGTCTGGCGCGACGAGATCGGCCTTGTTGAGCACCACGAGATCAGCGCAGAGAAGCTGGTCCTCGTAGACTTCCTCGAGTGGATTGTCGTGTTCGAGCGAGGGATCGGCGGCGCGCTGCTCGGCGATGCGCGCCGGATCGTCAGCGAATCGTCCCTCGGCGACGGCGGCTGCATCCACGACCGCGACGACTCCGTCGACCGTGAGCTTCGTGCGCAGGTCCGGCCAGTCGAAGGCCTTGACAAGCGGCTTCGGCAAGGCAAGGCCGGACGTCTCGATGACGATGTGGTCGGGTCTTGGCTCGCGCGCGAGCAGCGCCGTCACCGCGGGCGCGAAGTCGTCGGCGACCGTGCAGCAGATGCAGCCGTTGGCGAGTTCGATGATCGCCTCGCGCGGGCAGGCGGTGTCGGCGCAGCCCTTGAGGAGCTCGCCGTCGACGCCGACGTCGCCGAATTCGTTGATGATAAGCGCGAGGCGCCGTCCGCCGGCGTTAGCGAGGAGATGACGGATCAGCGTCGTCTTGCCGGCGCCGAGAAAGCCGGTGACGATGGTGACGGGGGTCTTGGCGAGCATCGGCGAACCTAGCGTGTGAGGACGGGGGCGAGCGGCGGCGTGCGCGAAATGACGCCCTTGCGGAAAGGAAGCGGACGTTCGCGCCAGGGAACGAGTCCGTCGGGGGCGGCGGCGTAGCGGCGCGCCGCGGTGACGATGTCTTCGACATTCGCCTCGCGGCTGAGGTCGCCAACGACATAGGTCCATTTGCCCGGCGCGGCGAGCGCGACCGTGCATGGGCGCTTGCAGACCGACAGACACTCGACCGCGCGAAGCGCGATGTCCCCGTCAGCGAGGCGGGCTTCGAGCGCGTCGTAAAGCGCGGCGCCTAGCGTCCCCTGTTCGGACTTGCAGGTGACGCAGACGAGCACTGTCGCGGCGGGCGGAACGGCTTCTGCAATGGTCATGTCGGGCGGTCCGGGCGCGGCAGACATTTCAGGCATCGCGCGGACGATCGGCCGTGCCGGCGTAGAGGCGCATCCATCGAAGTGGTGAAGTGGGATTCGGTGAAGAGGTCATCGGCGCTCCTTGGCCGCCCCACCGGCGGCCATGCGGAATGATCGGCGCACGGCAGGTCTCCTGGCTCGCGGCGTATCGCAGACGCTGCCTTCCCGGGCGAAGCGCCCAGTGGCGAAGATGCGTCGGCACGCCGCTCACAGTCGCGGGGGCGGCCGCGGATCGGCCAAAGGCCTGCCGCGTTCCCTTTTCACCCTCGAAGACGCGAGGGACCGTACGGGTCTTATGTTCCAGCTTGGCATCGGGTTGTCAAATGACGGCGCGGCCTAACGAGACGGAGTATTGCAAGCTGATTGCAGTATGTTGACATCGTGAAATCGAAATGCAACTCTACCTCCAATGAGCACGGCGGTCAGCAGAATCCTCGAGCGCCTGAAGGACGACGGCGGCCTTCAGGGCAAGGACATCGCCAACATTGTCGATGTGTCTCCCGCGACCGTCTCGCGCTGGTCGAGCGGCAAGGCGACGCCCGACCTCAGGACGCAGACGGTCATCGCGGAATTGCGCTATGTCGTGGACCGACTGGCCGATTTCTACACGCCGGAGGAAACCCGGCTCTGGCTGCACGCCAGGCATCCAATGCTCGGCAATGCTCGCGCAATCGATCTCATCAACAGCGGCCGCACCGAGGAGGTTCTGGCCGTCATTGAGGCGCTCGATTCCGGGGCCTACACTTAGTGCCCGACCGGCCGCGCCCGGCCCGCGACTTGCAACTGCTGGACGCAGTCGACGCGTTTCGCAGGGAGCCGCTTGGCGCCGAGGTCTGGCGCGTCGTCCGGGTCGGCCGCGATCCCGTTCTGGGCAGCCCGTCGCTAAGCCGCTGGTGCAACGGGACGTTTGATGTTCTATATACCTCGTTCGAGCGCGACGGCGCGGTCGCTCAAATCGATTCGCTGCTGTCGTTGCAGCCTGTCTTTCCTTCCAAGATGCGCTGGTTCGCGCACAAGCTGAAGGTTTCCTGCGCGGCGACGCTGAAGCTCGTGGACATGCCGACGCTCACGCGGCTTGGCGTGAACACGGACCGTTATACGGAGCGCAACTACACGCAGACCCAGCCGATCGCCGACGCCGCCTATTTTCTCGGCTTCGACGGATTGATTGCGCCGAACGCGCGCTCGCCCGGCCTCAATCTCGTCCTGTTCACCGAACGAATAGCCCCTGCGCGGATCGAGGTCGTCAGTCGCGAGGATGAACCGATCGACTGGGATCGGCGGCGCAAACGCGCGCGTCGCTGATCGGCGGGGATTTGTCGCCTTTCTCTTCATTTTGGACGGATTCGATGAATCCTGCTAGCGATCCGCCCCTCGCGAGGATGGACATGGATTCAGCCGAGGAGCGGCACAAAGCCAAGATGATGAAGCGCAAGGCGGCGCAGGACGCCGAGGTCGCCGCCAAGCCGATCGCCGAAAAGGGGCTCCTGATCGTCCACACCGGCCCGGGCAAGGGCAAGTCGACCGCGGCCTTTGGGCTGGGGCTGAGAGCGCTCGGGCGAGGGTTCCGCGTCGGCGTGGTGCAGTTCATCAAGGGCGCCTGGTCGACCGGAGAGCGGGCGGCGATCGAGCGCTTCGGCGACAGGATCGAGTGGCGCACGATGGGCGAGGGCTTCACCTGGGAGACGCAAGACCGCGCACGCGACGTCGCCGCCGCCGAGGCCGCATGGGGTGAGGCGAAGCGCATGATGGCCGATCCCTCGATCCGCCTCCTTGTGCTCGACGAACTCAACATCGCGCTCCGCTACGACTATCTGAAGCTCGCCGAGGTGGTCGAGGCCTTGCGCGGTCGCCGCGCCGATCTCCACGTCGTCGTGACGGGACGCAACGCCAAGGCGGAGCTCATCGAGGCGGCCGATTGCGTCACCGAATTCGGCCTCGTGAAGCACCATTTCGCCGCGGGCGTTCGCGCCCAGGAGGGCGTCGAGTTTTGACCGCTCGGGCGCTCATGTTCCAGGGGACGGGATCGGACGTCGGCAAGTCGCTGATCGTCGCCGGCCTCTGCCGCGCATACGCCCGGCGCGGGCTTCGGATCCGCCCCTTCAAGCCGCAGAACATGTCGAACAACGCGGCGGTTACGGACGACGGCGGCGAGATCGGAAGGGCGCAGGCGCTCCAGGCGCGCGCCTGCGGCGCGGCCCCAAGCGTTCACATGAACCCGGTGCTCCTGAAGCCGCAGAGCGAGATCGGCTCACAGGTCGTGGTGCAGGGCCGCGCCATTGGAAATGCAAAGGCGCGCGACTATCAGGCGCTCAAACCGAAGCTCATGGGCGCCGTGCTCGAGAGTTTCGCAAGCCTAAAGGCCGAGGCGGACCTCGTCCTCGTCGAGGGCGCGGGCAGCGCGGCGGAGATCAACCTGCGTGAGGGCGACATCGCCAATATGGGCTTCGCGCGGGCCGCCGGCTGCCCGGTTGCGCTCATTGGCGACATCGATCGTGGCGGCATTTTTGCACAAATTCTCGGAACGAAGGCCGCGCTCACGCCAGACGACGCAGCGATGATTGTCGGCTTCATCGTCAACAAATTCCGCGGCGACGCCAGTCTCTTTACGAGCGGCATGGCGACGCTCGCCGAGCGCACCGGCTGGCGCGCCTTCGGCCTTGCGCCTTTCTTTCCGGCCGCGACGCGCTTGCCGGCGGAGGACGCATTCGGCCTCTCCAACGTCAAGGCGCGTAACGAAGCGCCGGTGACGATCGGCGTCCCCATGCTCTCCCGCATCGCCAATTTCGACGACTTCGATCCGCTGCAGCTTGAGCCGAACGTGCGGCTCGTCTTCGTGCGGCCAGGCGAGCCGCTGCCGGTCGCCGATCTCGTCATCTTGCCAGGCAGCAAGGCGACGATCGCCGACCTCGCGTTTTTCCGCGAGCAGGGCTGGGCGATCGATCTTTTGGCCCATGCGCGGCGCGGCGGCCGCGTCTTGGGCGTATGCGGCGGCTATCAGATGCTGGGCCGGCGCGTCGTGGACCCGGAAGGAATCGAAGGGCCGGCGGGCGCGGTCGAAGGCCTCGGGTTGCTCGACATCGAGACCGAGCTGACCGGCGACAAGACGCTCCAGCACGTCGCGGGCAAGTGCGTCGCCAACGGCGCGCCGTTCGGGGGTTACGAAATGCATGTCGGCAGGACGAGCGGTCCCGACTGCGAGCGCCCGCTTCTGCGCTTCGCCGACGGGCGGGTCGACGGCGCGGTCTCGCCGGACGGGCGCACTGCGGGGGCCTATGTGCATGGACTCTTTGCCGACGACCGCCAGCGCGCCGCATGGCTCGCTTCGCTCGGGGCAGCGGCGGAGATCGAATACGGGGCGACGATCGAGCGCACGCTCGATGAGCTTGCCGACCATCTCGCCGCGCATCTCGATGTGGACGCGATGCTCAGCGCTGCACGATGATTGCCGCGACCGCCAGAACCAGGGCCTCGATCACGCACGCAAGCCGGTAGAGCCTCAACGCGCGCCGGATGTCGGCGGCGGCCGCCTCGCGCCGCCCCTCCCCCATAAAAGCGTCCTCGACCAGGGTCTCGCCGTAGATCCGCGGCCCCGCGAGCCTCAGGCCCAGCGCGCCAGCCATCGCCGCTTCCGGCCAGCCGGCGTTAGGCGAACGGTGGCTCGAGGCGTGCCGCCGTACGGCTCGCGCCGCGTCCCGAGCCGAGGCGCCGGGGGTCAGCGCCGCAGCGAGGATGAGCCACAGCGCGGCGAGCCGCGAGGCGGGCAGATTGATGAGGTCGTCGAGCCGCGCCGCCGCCCAGCCAAAGGCGGCGTAGCGATCGGTTTTGTGGCCGATCATGCTGTCGGCGGTGTTGACCGCCTTATAGAGCGCGCCTCCCGTCAAGCCGCCGAGCGCGGTCCAGAGGATAGGGGCCACGACGCCGTCGGAGAAATTCTCGGCCAGACTCTCGATCGCGGCGCGCGCGACCCCGGCCTCGTCGAGAACCTGCGGATTGCGCCCGACGATCATGGCGACCGCACGGCGTCCTTGGTCGAGGCCCTGATCGAGCCCATCGGCGACCGCGCGCACATGGGCGTCCAAACTACGCTGCGCCGGCAGGCTCGATGCGAGAAGCGTGAGGACTGCGAAGCCGAACACGCCGAGGGGCTCGAGCAGCCGTGTCGCGGCCCCCGCAACGAGCGCGACTGGCGCAAGATAGAGGACGAGCGCAAGCCCGCCGAGCGCGCTGCGCGTGGCGAAGCTCGCGCCCGGCCGGTTGAGCCACGCGTCAAGCTGCGCGAGCCAGGCGCCCATCCAGGTGACGGGATGGCCGATCACGCGATAGAGAGGCGGCGGATAGCCGATCAGCGCTTCCAGCCCCAAAGCGGCAAGCGCGAGCGGCAGCGACTGCGAAAGGGACATGATGGCGGGGCGGACCTGCGGGGCGGAGTACGAGGCCTTTGCCTATCACGGCGGCGCGCTCGACGTCGCCCGCCGGCACGTCCCTGGGGCGCCGAAACCCTGGATCGATCTCTCGACCGGAGTCAATCCGCACGCTTATCCCCTGCCAGATCTTGCACGTGACGTCTGGACGCGCCTGCCCGAGAGTGACGCGCTCGCGGGCCTCGAAGCCGTCGCCGCCTCGCGCTACGGGGCGAAGCCCGAGACAGTGGTCGCCGGCCCCGGCTCGCAGTCGCTGATCCAGGCCCTGGCGCGGATCGCGCCGAGAGGCGCCGTCGCTGCTCTGGACCCCACCTACCGCGGTCATGCGGAGGCTTTCGGCGCGGAGGGCGTCCCGCTTCTCGAGGCGGCTTCGCTCGATACTCTGGCGGAGGTCGACATCGCGGTCGTCGTCAATCCGAACAATCCGGACGGCCGGGTTGCGGGCCGCGTCGACCTCCTTGATTTGCATGAGCGTCTCTCGCGACGGGGCGGCTGGCTCATCGTCGACGAGGCTTTCGCCGATTTCGACGGGCAGGACGAGAGCCTCGCGCCGGTCCTGCCGCCAAAGGGGGCGGTCGTCCTGCGCTCGTTCGGCAAGGCCTACGGACTTGCAGGACTTCGCCTCGGATTCGCGATCGCCTCGCTCGACATCGCAGAGACATTGCGGACGGCGCTCGGCCGCTGGCCGGTCAGCGGACCGGCGATCGCGATCGGGGCGCGGGCGCTCGCCGATCCGGCCTGGACCGCAACGATGAGCGCGCGCCTCGGCGCGGACGCGACGCGACTCGACGCGCTCCTTGAGAGAAGCGGCTGGCGCATTCTCGGCGGAACGCGGCTCTTCCGTCTCGCCGCCAAGGCTGACGCGGAGGCAGCTTTCCACCGGCTGCTCTCGGCTGGGATCTTGACCCGACCCTTTGTCGGGGCGCCCGATCGCCTTCGATTCGGCATTCCTGCCGAGGAGGCGCACTGGGAGCGGCTTTCGGCGGCGCTTCGCGCCTGACGGGACAAACGCGCGCTGTCCACAGGATGGCTTGCCTTCCCGTCCTCCCGGCGTGAGAACCCGGCATGGCGATTCGCGATCCGCGCGTCTTCACGATTCCTCCGGGAGCGCCGTTTCTGCCGACGCTGGCCCATGCGTTGCTCGGCGGCGAATTGATCGACGGTTTTCCCGCCGCAGGCGATCCACTGGCGCTTGCCAACGCAACGATCTACGTGCCGACGCAGCGCGCCGCCGCGGCGCTTGCCGAGGCGCTGCTCGCGGCGAGCGGGGGTCGGAGCATTCTGCTGCCCCGCATCGCGCCGCTCGGCGCCTTCGAGCCTGGCGACGAGGGGGCATTCTTCGAGCCGGGCGAGGAAGCGCCGCGCCCCGGGCCGCCGCCCGCGGTCGGCGATCTGACCCGTCGCCACACGCTCGCCACCCTGGTCCGCGCCTGGGGGGACGCTTTGCGCGGCGCGATTCGCGGCGTCGACGCCGACGGCCGCCTCGTTGTCGACGGCCATGAGCCCGCGCTCGTCGCCACGACCCCTTCGCAAGCCTACGCGCTCGCCGGCGACCTTGCGGCACTGATCGACGACATGATCATCGAGGGCGTCGACTGGCGGAAGCTCGAAACGCTCACGCCGGAGGAATACGATTCCTACTGGCGCATCACCCTCGACTTTCTCAAGATCGCGTTCGCCCACTGGCCGCAATGGCTGGAAGAGCGCGGTCTCATCGATCGCGCCAAGCGGGTCTCGCTCATGGTCGAGTCCGAGATTGTCGCGCTCGAAGCTCGCGCCCGCCGGGGACCGACAATCATCGCGGGCTCGACCGGCGCCAATCGTGCGACAGCGGCGCTCATTGCGGCAATCGCGCGCAGCGATCAGGGCGCGGTCGTGCTTCCGGGACTCGATGGCGCTCTCGACGAGCGCGCCTGGGCGATGATTGGTGCGAGCGGCGAGGCGGGCAAGGGGCTGGCCAGCCATCCGCAGGCCCTTCTGCATCGGCTGATCGCCATCATTGGAGTGACGCGCAAGGACGTCCTCACGCTCGGCGCGCCTATCGCGCGGCTCAGGGCGCGCAGCGCATTCCTCAGCGAGGCGCTCCGTCCGGCCGACTCGACCGAATGCTGGCGCGACCGGAAGGATGCGCTGTCGGCGCCGGCCGTCGCCGCCGCGCTTGAAGACGTTTCTGTCATCATCGCCGACAACGAGACCGAGGAGGCGCTCGCGATCGCGATCGCGATGCGCGAAGTCCTTGAGACGCCAGGCAAGACCGCCGCCCTGATCACGCCGGATCCCTCGATCGCGCGGCGCGTGTCGGGAGAACTCGCGCGTTGGGGCGTCGAGGTCGAGGATTCGGCCGGCCGCACGCTCGGCCAAAGCGAGGCCGGCGTCTTGGCGCGGCTCATCCTCGAGGCCGCGAAGAACCTTGGGCCGCTCCGGGCCCAGGCGCTGATCGCCCATGCGGCGGCGCGGCTCGGCCGCACGCGCGCGGAGCTCGACGCGACGGCGCGGGCGCTCGAACTCGGGGTCTTCCGCGCAGCTCCGATCTCCTCGCTCGACGATCTCGGTCAGGCGTTCGGCGCGGCGCGGGAGGCAGCTCAAGACCGTCACGCCCATCCGGCGGTCCGGGCGATCGGCGAAGCGGAGCGCGCGGCCGCCGAGCGGCTGGCGCTCGATCTCGCCTCGGTTCTCGGGCCTTTGCGCGCGATGCGCTTGTCGGCGCCGTTGCGCGAATGGCTCGCTGCGCATCGCCACGCGCTCGACGCGATCCTCACCGGTCCCGAAGCCGAACGGTCCGCGCCCCATGGCCTCGAATTGCTGTACGAGCTTCTCATTGAATGGGACGAGGCGGCAAGCGGCGGTTTCCCCTGCACGCTCACCGACTATGCGGCGCTGTTCGACGCAGCGCTTGGAAGCGTGCGCGCGCCCCCGGGCCGGGGCGGCCATCCGCGTCTCAAGATTCTCGGTCTGCTCGAAGCGCGCCTCTTGAGCTTCGACCGTGTGATTCTGGCGGGGCTGGACGAAAAGGTCTGGCCGCCCACAGTGGAGACGGACGCCTTTCTCAACCGGCCGATGCGGGCCGAGCTTGGGCTCTCGGCGCCCGAACGGCGCATCGGGCAGACCGCGCATGACTTTGTCGCCGCGCTAGGCGCGCGCGAAGCCGTCATCAGCCGCGCGAAAAAGCGCGACGGCGAGCCGACGGTCGCCTCGCGCTTTCTCCTGCGCATGAGCGCCGCGGCGGGCGCCGGGGCGATCCAGGCGGCCGAGCGGCGCGGCGAGACCTATCTCGCCTACGCGCGCGCGATCGATGAGCCCACAGTCGTCGCGCCCGTCAAGCGGCCGGAGCCGCGTCCCCCGGTCGAACTGCGTCCGCGCTCGCTCAGCGTCACGCGCATCGAGACGCTCCGGCGCGACCCGTATGCGATCTACGCCGAGCGCATCCTGAGGCTCCAGACTCAGGATCCGATCGAACGCGAACTCGGGCCGCGCGAAGCCGGCGAAGCCTGGCACGGCGCGCTTCAGGATTTCGCCGAGCGCTACCCTTCCGGGGCGCTGCCGCCGCAGGCGCGCGCGGACCTTGTCCGCTTGGCCCGCGCGCGCTTTGCGTTGCTGCTCGCCGACCCCGCATTTGAAGGCATGAACTGGCCCAACATCGAGAAAGCGATCGAATTTGTTCTCGACTTCGAGCGCAGGACCCGCGGCGAGATCGTGCGCATCCTGGTCGAACGCCCAGGCAAGATCGTCCTCCCGCTGCGCACCGGAGCTGCGTTCACCCTGACGGCGCGCGCCGATCGTATCGACATAATGCGCTCGGGCGGCGCGACGTTGATCGACTACAAGAGCGGGTCCCCTCCGGGCGCCAAGGAAGTCAAGATCGGACTTGCTCCGCAATTGTCGCTGGAAGCGGCGATCCTGATGCGTGGCGGCTTCGACGGTCTGGACGCCGTCAAGCCGGAGCGCGCGCTCTACCTCAAGCTCGGCGGCCCGAACGGCGGAAGGGAACAGCCTGCGGGGGGCGAGGAGGCCGATATCTGCGACCTTGCCGAACAGCATTTCGCCGGGCTGGAGGCGCTTCTCGATCAGTTCGCCGACCCAGACACCCCCTATCTCTCGCGCCCGATGCCGAAATTCGCCAGCCGGTATTCGGATTACGACCATCTCGCGCGGGTCAAGGAATGGTCGCTGACGGGCGGCGCCGCTAACGGCGACGGGGTAGACCCGTGACGAGCCGCCGTCTCGTCATTCCCGACACGCTCCGTCGCATGCAGTCGCGGGCGTCGAATCCGGAGGCGTCCGTCTGGGTGTCAGCAAATGCGGGCAGCGGCAAAACGCATGTGCTGACCCAGAGGGTGCTGCGTCTCCTGCTCACCGGCACGTCGCCCGGACAGATTCTCGGCCTGACCTTCACCAAGGCGGCCGCGGCCAACATGGCGACACGCATCTTCAACACGCTCGCGCAATGGGCGAGCATCGGCGACGAAGCGCTCGCCGCCGCGATTGTCGAGACCGGCGCCGAGAAGCCCGGACCGCAGGACCTTGTCTTCGCCCGACAATTGTTCGCGCGCACGATCGAGACGCCCGGGGGCTTGAGGATCCAGACCCTTCACGCCTTCTGCGAAAGGCTCCTGCAGCTCTTCCCCTTCGAGGCGAACGTCCCTGCGCATTTCAGGGTGATCGACGAGCGCGAGGCCGGGGCGCTCATCGAAGAAGCGCGGGACGAGGCGATCGCGTCCGCCAGAAACTCGTTTGTCTGGAAAGCGCTGGAACGCGTGTCGCGCGACGCCGGCGCCTTCAAATTCAACGATCTTTTGCGGGAGACGCAGGGCTTCGCCGAGACCCTTGCAGTCTTCGACGACGCCCCGGCCTTCGCGGCGGCGTTGCGAGGCCGGCTTGGCCTCGCGAACGGGGAGACGACCGGGAGCGTCGAAGCCGAGATGCTCGGCGGCGACATCGGCCGGAGGCGCCGCCAGGCCTGGGCGCAGGGGCTCGACGCCAGCAAGAAGAGCGATCGGGAGTTTGCGGCGAAACTGCGCGAAGTTGACGGCGATGGCGCGCTCGAAGCGCGAATCGGGGCGCTTCTCGAGGCGTTCTTCACCAAGGGGGGCGAGGGCGAGCCATTCAAGGGGGACTTGACGACCAAGACGCTGCAGCAAAGCGTTCCCGACCTCGAGGCCGATCTCCGTCGCGAGCAAGACCGACTGATCGCACTGCGCGACCGTCGCCGCGCCGCGCTGACCGTCGAGCGCAGCGAGGCTTTGTTCGCCGTCGGGAGGGCGGTCCTGACGGCGTTCGCCAATGCCAAGGCTTGCCGCGGAGAGCTCGACTTCGCCGACCAGATCGCAGGCGCGCTCAGGTTGGTGACACGCTCGAGCGCCGCCTGGGTGCTGCGCAAACTCGACGCCAGGCTCGATCATCTGCTGATCGACGAAGCGCAGGACACCTCGCCCGAACAATGGCGCATCCTTGCCGCGCTGAGCGAAGAGCTTTTCGCCGGACAAGGCGCCAGGACGGCCCGACGGACCATTTTCGCGGTCGGCGACGAGAAGCAGTCGATCTTTTCCTTTCAGGGCGCAGCGCCGGAGTTGTTCGCCGAGATGCGGCGCCTCTTTGAGCAGCGCCATCGCGACGCCGAGCTGCGCTTCGAGAGCGTGCCGCTCAACTTTTCCTTCCGCTCGGCGCCGGCGATCCTCAAGGCGGTGGACAAGACGTTCGAGTCGGAGGACGCCTGGCGCGGCGTCGGCGCCGCCGGCGAGCCGTCGCCTCAACATGAGGCCATCCGCAGCGCGATGAAGGGCGCCGTCGAGCTCTGGCCGACGATCAAGCCAGCGCCGACTGCCGATCCGGAAGACTGGCGCATGCCGCTCGACGAGTTGTCGCGCGACGATCCGGCGGCGATGCTCGCACGCCGAATCGCGGAGACAATCGGAAAATGGCTTTCGCCGGAGTCGCGCGAGCGCGTCGCGGACCACGACGGCGCGCCGCGACGCGTTCGTCCGGGCGACGTGATGATCCTGGTTCGCAGCCGCAACGCTTTCTTCGATGCGATGATTCGCGCGCTGAAAGACCGGAAAGTGAAAGTCGCAGGCGCCGACCGGCTGATGCTGCGCGATCATATTGCAGTGATGGACCTTGTCGCCGTTGGCCGGGCGGCGCTCACGCCGGACGACGATCTGACCCTCGCCTGCGTCCTCAAGTCGCCGTTTGTCGGGCTCGAGGAGGATGATCTCTTTGAGCTCGCGGCGAACCGCAGCGGGTCGCTCGCCCGGGCGCTCGCGGCCTCTCCGGACGAGCGCGCCCATGACGCAGCGCGAAGGCTTGTCATCTGGCGCGCACGCGCGCGGACAGTCTCGCCTCACACGTTCTACGCCCGTCTTCTAGGCGAGGACGGCGGCCGGCGGGCGCTCCTCAAGCGGCTCGGTCCCGACGCGGCCGACCCGATCGACGAATTCCTGGCGCTGGCGCTCGCGCACGAGCAGCGTGCGGCGCCCTCCCTGCATCTCTTCCTCGCCGAAGTTGAGGCCGCCGACACCGCGATCAAGCGCGATATGGAGAGCGAAAGCGAGGGCGTCCGGGTCCTGACCGTCCATGCGAGCAAGGGGCTCGAGGCGCCGATCGTCTTTCTGCCAGACACCTGCGGCGCTCCCGACGGACGGCACGATCCCAAACTCCTGCGCCTCGAAGCGGCCCGGCCAAGCGGCTCGCCTCTCTTCGCCTGGAGCCGAAAAAAGGACGAAGATTGCCGCGCCATAGCCGACGCTCGGGCGGAAAGGCGCGAGGCCGAGGCGGGCGAACATCGGCGGCTGCTCTATGTTGCGATGACCCGTGCGGCGCAGCGCCTCGTCGTCGCCGGCTACGAGACATCGACGGGTCGTTCCCAGGGTTGCTGGTACGGTCTCGTCGAATCCGGTCTTCGGGAATCAATGACGGATTCCGCCGCCCCCTGGAGCGGCGGAGAGACGATCCGGCGTTTCGGCGGAGGGCTTTTCGCCGACGACGGCGGCGAGACGCCGTTGCCCCTGGCTTCGGCGCTCCTCCCCGCCTGGCTCTCGGCCAAGGCGGCCCCCGATGCGCCGGCTGAGCCTCTCCGGCCCTCGCGATTGGGCCACAGGCGAGAAAGCGAGCGCGTCAGCGAAGGGCGTCTTGCGCATGCCCTGCTGCAGATGCTGCCCGATATCGCCCCGGAGCGTCGCGGAGCCGCAGCCAAAGGTTATCTCGCCGCGCACGGAGGCGCGCTCAGCGCTGCGGCGCGCCTGGCGCTCGCGGCTCAGGTCCTGAGCGTGATCGACGCGCCGGAACTCGCGGCGCTGTTCGGCCCGGGCTCCCGCGGCGAAGTGTCGCTGGCTGGCGTGTTGCGACGGCCCGGCCGCGCCGATGCGCCCTACAGCGGACGCCTCGACCGGCTGCTCGTAACCGAGGCCGCGGCATCGATCGTTGACTTCAAACTGGGCACCGCGCCGACGCTGCCGTCGCCCACCCATGTCGCTCAACTCGCCGTCTATCGCGCGGCGTTGCAGGCGATTTATCCCACGCTGCCCGTGCGCGCCGCACTCGTTTACATTGACGGTCCGACGCTTCGACCGATTGAAACGCGGGAGCTCGACGCGGCGCTTGACGCAGTTGACGGCGCCTGAGAAGAACGGCTCGCGAATCGCGTTGCCGGCGCCACAGTCAGGCGTTAACTGGAGCGCCTTGATGACGTCGCATTTCATGGGCAGGGTCCGGCCGCGATGGGAAGCGGAACAGTCTGGGCGGGCGCCCAAATTGTGAGAGCGAAATTTTGAAACACGCGTGGCGAAGCCGGCCGCGACGGCTGCGCGCATGCGCGGCACTCGCGCTTGCCGGCGGAATTGTCGTTTGTAGTCAGTGGGATGTGGCGGCAGAATCGCTGCGGGCGCCGGCTGGCATGGTCCCTTACACCCATCCGGTCGTGAGGAATGGCAAGCGTCTCCTGTGGCATGGCGCCTGGCGCGGCAGGACCGGCCACGAAATGGCCCGGCTCGCGCCTGCGAAAGTCGCAATTGTCCAAAAACAGCAACCTCAGTCTGCGCCGCCGGTCGCCAAGCCAGCGCCGCAATCGCAAATCTCGAAGCCTTTTTCGATTGTTGCCGACCCCGACGATTTGACGGCGAGCCAGATGGCGAGGGACTTCGCGGCGGTGCTGAGCGACAAGGGCGCTCCCGGCCGCGCCATCGTAGGCGCCACGTCGCCAAACGGCCTCGCCAAGGTGGCGCGAATGAACATGGCGGATTTCGCCATTGTGACGCTCGACTCTCTGGTCGCCGGCGCCAAACTGGATCCGGACTGGCCA
>Ga0116216_10001156_pt1 | contig 18640 bp, 14 predicted proteins | sample Sb_taG_11_FD_89696 | JGI IMG/M metagenome (GOLD analysis project Ga0116216, IMG submission 89696) | Peat soil microbial communities from Weissenstadt, Germany - Sb_50d_3_AS metaG | ecosystem: Environmental > Terrestrial > Soil > Wetlands > Peat | place: Germany: Weissenstadt | collected 2010-09-21
GATCCTGCGACCACGATTCGCCGACGTGTCTCAGCTGCTTGCTCGCGACGACGGGTGCTGTTGTAAGCCCGACGCGGGCGCTGGTCCTTTCCGGCTGACAAAGAAGGAGGGGAGACAGCGTCCATGGTGTCGTGCGATCGCGTTGCCGGCGTGGCGATTCGAGTCATCGAATGCAACGGACATCCGCCAGGAGGGTCAACGGACGACCACAGGCAGCGATTCCCAGCCCCGGACGGTGGAGGTCGGAGAGAGCTTCGCCGTCTCGAGATCCACGTCCCACTCCGGAAAACGATTCAGGAGCTCATCGAGCACGATCCGACCCTCGAGTCTGGCCAGGGCCGCACCCAGGCAGAAGTGGATGCCCTGACCAAAGGTGAGTGTTGGTCCCATCTCACGGTGAACATCGAAGCTGTCACCATCGGCGTATCGCCGGCTATCACGATTGGCCGACCCGATGAGGCACATCAGGATGCTGCCCTCGGAAAGTGTGTGATCGAGAACGTCGACGTCACGCGCTGCCACACGGGCGATGTGGTGAGCGGGTGGCTCATAACGCAGTATCTCCTCAATCGTGTTCGGGATGAGGGCACGGTCCTTCACCACCTCCCGCCGCTGGTCCGGGTGCTCTGCGAGCACCTTGGCCGTCCAGCCGATGAGGCGGTTCGTGGTCTCGTTGCCGGCACCCGAGATGACCTCGAGATATGTGAGGAGCTCTTGGCGGTCCAATCGCCTTGAGGTGCCGGTCTCATCGACGAACTCAGCTTCGAGTAGGTCGGTCATCAGGTCATCTGACGGATGCTGAGCACGCCACTCGATGTAGTCCGCAAAGATCTCGCCGGTCAGCAAGCCCTCAGCGGAGACCTGCATAGGCTGGCCGGCCTCGGTCCGCAGGTTGGCATCGGCATGATCCCGAACGGCCTCCTGGTCGGATTCGGGAATACCAAGGAGCATGCTGATCGTCTTCATGGGAACCTGAGAGGCCAGATTGGCGATGATGTCGAATCGATCGGTTCCGATGAGGGGTTCAAGGCATTGGATGCAGAATTGCCTCACCTTGTCCTCGAGGACCGACACGCGACGAGGTGAAAAGACTCGGGCCATCAATCTTCGGTGGATGGTGTGAGCCGGCGGGTCCTCGAAGATGAACACCCCCGGCGGCAGTTCGATGTTCGCCCGGATGAGCTCCAAGATCCCGCCGCGACCTGAGATGAAGGTTGGAGCCTCGACGAGCCCCCGTTCGACGTCCTCGTAACGACTCACGGCGTAGAAGTCGTGGTGCTCGTTGTAGTACAGGGGCGCCTCTTCCCTGAGTCGCCGATAGACCGGATAAGGGTCGGCCACGATGTCCACGTCATAGGGGTCGTAGTAGAGGTCGCTCATGCTCTTGGTCCTCGTCCACCCATCGACGGAGCAATATTCATGCCAGAATATGACATGAAATGGACAGGAGGATCAACAGCTGCTGCTCGGTGGAGGAATGGGGGTCGGCAACCGACGGTGGCCCCCTTATGGCACGGCTCATCGCGGGATACGCCAACAGCTCGCAGAGCGCGAGGCAGCTCGCACCGGCCAGGGATGGTTGGGGCGAGCCGAGGTGTGAGGCGTCGGCGCGGCGCGGCCGGCGCGGCATCTCAACCACTCCGACGAGTAGCGATCCGAGCCGCGGTCGGGATCAGGCAGGTCGTGAGGTGAGCCATACATCGCCCGTCTCGCTTGCCGCCTCACGAAGGATGCGCGATATTTTGGTATCGAAGCAATATCAGAACTGTGTGCCGCTTCTTGGTTGCCACGGAAGGAACCGTCCCAAAGGAGGCCTCGCGGTAAGTGACTGATCTCGAAGCCTCGAACTTCTTCCGCGACCGATCCGTCCAGGACGATCCCTACGGCTACTACGATGCCCTCCGGTCGCGGTCGCCTGTCTGGCAGGAGCCTCACTACGGCGTCTACATGGTGACCGGCTACGACGAAGCCCTGGCTGTCTACAACGACGCGACCAACTTCTCCTCGTGCAATGCCGTCAGCGGACCATTCAAGAAATTTCCCGTCCCGTTCGAAGGTGACGACATCAGCGAGATCATCGAGCAGTACCGGGATGAGCTGCCCTTCAGTGATCAGCTCCCGTCCTTTGACCCGCCTCGCCATACGGCTCATCGGAAGCTGTTGATGCGTCTCTTGACCCCTCAGCGCCTACGAGCAAACGAGGAGTTCATGTGGCGACTGGCTGATCATCAGCTGAATGAGTTCATCGACAAGGGTACGTGTGAGTTCATCAGTGCCTATGCCGCGCCTTTCACCCTGTTGGTGATTGCCGACCTCGAAGGTGTGCCGGAATCAGATCACGGGATGTTCAAGGAACATCTGGCGGCTCTTCCCGACCAGATGGAGCACAAGCCGCTCGAATTCCTCTACGACCAGTTCACGGCGTATATCGAGGATCGTCGGCAGCACCCGCGCAAGGACATCATGACCGCGATGGCTGTGGCGACCTTCCCCGACGGCTCGACCCCAGAGGTCAAGGACGTGGCGCTGTTGGCAGCCAACCTCTTCGCCGGGGGCCAGGAGACCACGGTGCGGTTGCTCTCCTTCGGCCTGCAAGCGATCGCCGAGCGCCCGGAGCTGCAGCACCGACTCCGCACCGATCGTGAGTCCATACCCAACTTCATCGAGGAGACCTTGCGCTTCGAGAGTCCGCTCCGAGGTCAGTTCCGCCTTGCTCGAACCAAGGTCTCGGTCGGCGGGGTCGAGATACCCCCTGGTGGCACGGTCATGGTCCTGCCAGGTGCGGCAAACCGGGACCCGGGCATGTTCCCGGAGCCCACGAAGTACGACATCGATCGAGCCAACGCCCGGTACCACATTGCTTTTGGCCACGGCATCCACCATTGCGCCGGCGCCCACCTGGCCCGGGCAGAAGGCCGTGTCACGATCAACAGGATTCTGGACCGAACCTCGGATATCCGGATCTCCGAAGCCGAGCACGGTCCGCCGGGCGACCGCCGCTACCAGTACCTTCCTACCTACTTCCTGCGTGGCCTCACGAAACTCACGATCGAGTTCGACCCGGCGTAGCCCGGCGGTGGGTTACTACGTCACTCCTGCCGCTCCGAGGCTGCACCCAGCATCAACTTGAGCTGAGAGGCCGGAGGACCAGCAGTGGTGCCGCCGTCGATCGGGAGCAGGATCCCGGTCACCTGGGCCGACCGGTCGCTGGCCAGGTAGACGACGGCATTGGCGACGTCATCGGTCCCCCCGTGGCGTTGCAGCGGCTGGGTGAACCGGATGACCGCGTCGAGGTCATAACTGGTCATGCCCGTCTGGATCTGACCGGGAGCGATGCAATTCACCCGGATCTGGTACTGCGCCAGATCGATGGCCATCGAACGGGAGAGGTGGATGACGGCGGCCTTGGAGGCCCTATAGGAGGCCAGACCGGCGCCGGCGTTGATCCCGGCGATGGAGGCACAGTTGACGATGGATCCTCCCCCGTGCTCCTTCATATGGCGAGCCGCTCGCTGGGTCCCGAGCATGACGCCGAGGATGTTGACCTTCATGACCCGGTCGAAGTCACTGAAATCGTCATGCAGCAGGCGCGTCATCGCGCTGGCCACGCCGGCGTTGTTGAACATCACGTGCAAGCCGCCGAACCGCTCCACTGTGAAGTCGATCAGCGCCTGCACCTGCTGGTCGTTCGTGACATCGGTGTTCTTGAACGCAGTGACGTCGGGCAGCCCGTCAGCCAGCGCCTGACCTGCGTCGACGTCGACGTCGGCGACAACGACCCGGGCTCCTTCGTCGACGAAGCGCTCGACGGTGGCCCGACCGATGCCACTCGCACCTCCGGTGACAATGGCGACCTTGCCGGCGAGTTCCTCACCCATCGCTGGCTCGGCACCGTCGAGGAGCCGTCGTGAAGATAGGCAAACCCCTTGCTCTGCTCATGTGAGCTCCTTTGAATCGGAGGGGCGTCGGTCTCGGGATTGGGGGCCCGTCACAACGGTGGAGGTGGGCACGATCTCCTCGGACTCGACGCGCATGGTCGGCATCTCAATTGTGGGCATAGGCTGCCGCATCGCTGCCGGCGATGTGACCCCAGACGAGGGCCATCCCGATGGTGGTACCGCCGCCGAAGTACGCCGGTCCGGCGGGGCTGCCTATGGCGTTGCCGGCCCCGTAGAGGCCGGGGATCGGATGGTCGCGTACATGCTGTACCCGACCCCGGACGTCGATCCGAGGCCCACCGCTCGTCCCGACGGCACCCAGGTAGACAGGACAGGCGTAGTAGGGCGCTTGCTCGAGGGTGCCCAGATTGGGATGGGTTGCGGCCGGATCACCGTGGAACCGGTCGTACAGGCTGTCCCCGCGGCCGAAGTCCAGGTCACGGCCGGAGGCCACGAAGCCATTCCATCGTTGCACTGTCTCAGAGAGCCCCCTCGGATCGATGCCACACCGCGCGGCAAGATCATCGAGCGTCTCACCCACCGGCAGCCAGGACGGATCCGGCGCTCCCGGTCGTATGGTGATCACTGGGTAGCGCGATCGATACTGCTGGTCGAAGATCACCCAGCAGGGCAGATGGCGGGGCCCGGCCTGGTTCGCGTCGAAGGCAAAGAAGGCCTTCTGCATGTCGTTGTAGTTCGCGGCTTCGTTGACGAAACGATTGCCGAACCGGTCGACCATGATCGAGTGCGGCGCTGTGCGTTCGACGGCGATGAACCTGGCCAGTTGCCGATCCTCGTACTTCTCGTCCGGTACGGCGCCGGCCGGGTACCACCAAGCCTCGTTCATGTTGATCAAATCCGCGCCCAGTTCCATGGCCATGAGCAGTCCGTCGCCCTCATTGAGCGGGGGACTGGTCGGATGGGTCAGCTGACCCGGCAGGAAGCGTGAGCACAGGTCAGCGTTCCATTCGTATCCGCCAGACGCCAAGACGACAGCCTTGGCGTGTGCGTCCAGCCGTCGTCCGTCACGCTCGACGACCAGTCCCGCCACCTTGTTGTCGCGCTGGATGAGCTCGGTGCCGCGGGCCTCGAGCACGGGCTCGATACCCCGTGTCAAGCAGGCGTCGAGGAGGCCGGCCACGAGGGCCTGGCCACAGGCGACCTCGTGCGCCCGCACTCGCCTGGAGATCTCTGCGGCGTCATATCGCTCGGGTGTATACGACGGTGTCCAGTCGACCGTCGACTCTTGGAGACTGAGCGGCAGGCCGAGGACGGGTGCTCGACGGAGCCGCTGTTGCCAGGCGCCGAGAAGGGTGGCGTCGAACAAGGCCGGCTCGATCATGCGGCCGGAGGACCGGGCACCCTCCATTTCCGGGTGGTAATCCGGCCAGGAGATCGGTTGGAAGCGGAGCCGAGTGCGCTGCTCGAGCCCGGCGAGGATCGCAGGCCCGTCGTCGACGAAGCGCGCCAGGAGTTCCGCTGATGCTCGCCCCCTGGTTAGGTGGGACATGTAGGCCAAGGCTTCTTCCCTCGAGTCATCTGCACCGGAGACATGGTTGCCAGGCATCCAGACGCCGCCGCCGGACACGGCGGTCGTCCCGCCGACGGAGTCTGAACGCTCGACCACCGCGACCGTCGCGCCGGCGTCGTGGGCGGCCAGCGCGGCGGCGAGGGCGGCGGCCCCGCTGCCGATGACGACGATCTCTGCCTCTCCGCCCAGTGGGTCCGTCATGCCGGCTGGACAACGGGCCGGGCGCCATACCGATCGGCCACCCTGGAGGTTCGAGACGCCCCGAGGCTTTGGTTTCGTCTACCTCGCGGGAGCCGGCTGACGTGGGAGAAGTCCTGCAGGGAAGTCGACGGCCAGTGCTCGCCGTCGTCGGGCGTGAACGGGACCTCGCATCTGGCCCTCTTTCCCAAGTTCGCCATGCTGCCTCCTCCGTGACGATGAACGACGGTCAAGGACGCGCCTTCGTCGGCGCAGCGCCTGCTGGTGTACGTCCAGTGACACCTTGCGACTCGAGCTCCGAGATCTCCTCGTCGGTGAAGCCGAGATCACCGAGTAGTTCCACGTTGTGTTGGCCCAGGAGCGGCGCGTGACGCCGGTGCAAGCGTGTCGGTCCAGCCGAGAACCTCATGGGCAAGGTGCTGTGGCGGGCCGCCCCGGACACCGGGTGATCGACGACCTCGAAGAAGCGGCGTGCCTGCAGCTGGGGCAGGTCACCCTGATGGTGCGGCTGCATGACCTTGGCGACGGGTACCCCGGCCGGCCAGAGAAGCTCAACGATCTCGTCAGCCCTTCGCTGTTCGCACCAAGCGGCGAGGTGGCGGTCGATGAGGTCATGGTGCTCCGCCCGGCCCGGCGTCGTCCTGAGCTTCGTGTCACCCGCCCAGCCGGGACGGTCGAGGGCATCCCTCAAGAGTGTCCACTGCTCGTCGGTCTCGACGGCGATGGCGACCCAGGAGTCACGGCCACCCTGTTCGTCGGTGTCGGCCGTCCGATAGAGGTTCTGCGGTGTGGCCGTCGGTCCTCGGTTGCCGTTCCGCTCCAGGAGGCTCCCATAGGCCGTGTACTCGATGACCTGCTCCGCGGTGATGTTGATCGCTGCGTCGACCATGGCGGCCTCGACGGCCACCCCGTTGCCTGTGCGGCGACGGTGCTCGAGTGCCAGCAGCAGGCCGGCAAGGGCATGGATACCGGCGTTCGGATCACCGAGGCAGTACGGCTCCAGCGGCTTCTGGTCCCTGTACCCCGTCATCCACGTGAGGCCCGATGCGTCCTCGATGGTGTAGGCGAATGCCGCATTGTCACGCCAGGGCCCGTCGAGGCCGAAGCCGGGCATCCGGATGAGGATGATGTCGTCACGGATGTTTCGGAGCGCCTCGAAGGTGAGACCGGTCTGGTCGAGCACCCGGGGCGTGAAGTTCTCGATGATGACGTCGACCGTCGAGATCAGCCGGTGGAGGACTTCCATACCCGGTTCCGACTGAAAATCCAGGGTCAGGCCCTTCTTGTTGGTATTGAGTCCCGAGAAGATGGGGGAGCGTTCCCACCATTCGTCCTCGGTGGGCGGTGCGCCGAGCATCCGGGTACCGTCCAGGCGACCAGTCGATTCCAGATGGATCACCTCGGCCCCCAGCAAGGCGAGGATGTGCGTGCACGAGGGGCCCGCCCAGAAGGCGGTCATGTCGAGGATCCGCACGCCGTCGAAGGGCAAGCTCTCGGAACCATCGTGGGGCACCGGGACTGGCTTGGCCTGGCGGGCAGCAGTCCCACGACCGGCGTGCTGGCCGAGCGAGGGTGCTGGCTCGGGCAGCCGCAGGTGGGCGGGCTGCATTCGGTAGGGCGGTGCAGGTTGTAGGAAGCCCGCCTCGGGGTTGGCCACGAAGGATCGCCGCGTCTCGAAGTGGTCCAAGTGAGGGAGATTGGCCCCGTTGGCGATCAACGCGTTGGGCAAACGGTAGGCCGCCGCCATCTCTCGGATCTCGTTGACAGTGTGGCTGGCGAACCACTGGTCGATGACCGGGGCGAGATGCCCTCGGTTCCTGAACAACGATTTGTCTTCCGTCCACTCCGGGTGACCGACCATGACGCAGAAGTCGAGCCATTGCTGCCCGGTGCCCACGCCGACGGCCACCATGCCGTCCTTGGCCGTCCCGACGCCCGGCGTGACGACAGACCGCCCCGACCGGAACGGCCGTCCCAGGGCGTCGAAATAGGTCACCGGGTAGTAGGTGAGGCACATCACGAGCACCTCGAGCATCGACAGATCGACCAGCTCACCGACGCCGTCGGCGTCACCTCGCCGGCGCGACACCATGGTGCCGACGGCGGCGTAGGCGCCGGCCAACCAGGCACCCACCTGGCCTCCGACGTAGACCGGCGCCCGGTCAGCGTCGCCCCGTCCGAGTCCGATGATCCCACCCGACCACGCCTGCAGCGTGAACTCCGTCGCCGGCCGGTCGTGCCAAGGACCGTCGAGACCGAAGGGCGTGATCGACGTCACGGTGAGGTGCGGATGGTCACGGAGCAGCGCCCCGGGACGGAATGGTGGGGCCTCCGCCAGCGTCGTGCCTGGGGACCAGACGACGGCGTCGGCCCCGTCCAGCAGGTCATGCACCACGTCCACATCAACGGCCTCCGTGGCGTCGGCCACGATGCTCCGCTTGGAGGCCGACAGGAACTTGAAGAGCGCACCGTCGTCACCGGCATTGACGGCGGCACCCGACGCTGACCACGACCGGAGTGGGTCGCCCCCAGGCGGTTCGACCTTGATGACCTCGGCCCCTCCGTCGACCAGGATCTTCGTGCAATAGCCCCCGGCGATGCCGCTCGAAAGATCGGCGATCACCCAGCCACTCAGCGGCGCCCCGGTTGGCGTCATTGGGCTCGGGTCAGTCAGTCTCGTTGCGGCCTGACTTGCTCAGGCGGAACTCCGGTGGGAAGAGGTGGTCGTTGATCTTCACCGCGTTGTTGAGGCCGGAGTCGTAGACGTCGTCACCCAGCATGAGGTCCTCGCCGTCGGGTCGCACGCGGCCCCCCATGGATTCGAGGAACGCACTCAACAAGCTGCCCATGTACTCACCTTGGAACTGCTTCATCATTTGGAAGAAGGCCTTCTGCATCACCACCGCGTCCGTCGGACGGGAGCGAGAGCAGGCCGAGGCGTACTTGCTGACCTCTGCCTCGAGATCCGCCCTCGGGACGACGCTGTTGACGAAATTGCAGTCGTACATCTCTCGGGCGCTGAACGGTCGTCCGGTGAAGACCATCTCCTGAAACTTCCGGATGCCCATCATCATCGCCCAGGCCCACATTCGAGGGCCCCATCCGACGTAGCGGAAGGCCGGATGGCCAAAGAGCGCGTCGTCCGACGCGATCACGAGGTCGGCGTCAGCAGCCTGGTAGAAGTGCCACCCGTAGCAGTAACCCTTGACCTCGACGATGCTGATCTTCTTGAAGTCCTGCAGGGTGCGGCATCCCGATCGCGGGTCGGCGTACCACTGGCCGAGCGTGGCGCCGGCCCGATAGGAGCGGCGAGGCGGGAACTTCACGTCTTCATCGTCCATGGACAGCTCCTCGCGGAGAGCTGCGTCGGGCGATTCCGCCATGAGCGCGGCCAGCTCGGGCAGATCGGCTCCGGAACCGAAGTCCCGGCCAGCGCCTCGAATGACGAGCACCTTCACCTCATCATCGACGTTCGCCTGGTCCAAGAGGCGGGCGTACCGGAGACGCATCGCAATCGTCGGCGCGTTCAGTTGCTCCGGACGGTTGAACGTGATGGTGGCGATCCTGGTCACCGGGTCCTTCTCGTAGAGGAGGACTTCTTGGGTTGACGACTTCGAGTTGTCGGTCATGGTTCGTGCCTCGTCACTTTCGGAGCTCGTTCGTGGTCATGACACCGTCCTGCTTCAGGATCGAGTCACCGGGTCGGTGCCCATGGAGGCGCCCCAATGTGGACTCGAAGTGAGCACGCGGGGGCCGTCCGCCGTAATGAAGACGGCGTCCTTGCGGAAGACGGTCCGTGAACTCTCACTCGTCACCTGGGCGGTGACGGCCAGCACCATCCCGGGGGCGAGCTCCTCTGCCGCGGCGGTCTTGGGGAGGTGACCGGCGACCACGGGCACGTCGAAGCCGAGGCCCAGGCCCGTGGCGATCGGGAAGGCCGGTAGTGCGTCGCCGCAGGCCTCGTAGGCGGCCAAGAGCCCCGTGCACGTCGCCCCCGGTTGGCACGCGTCGAGCAGCCTGCTCCAGAGGTCGTCGGCCCGGCGGTAGAGATCCGACGTGGGACCGTCGATGGCCGACGGACTCACTGGCCACGTCCGGCCCACCTCCCCGGTGTAGCCACCCGTCACCACCCCGGCGTCGAACGCCACGAGATCATCTGCTGCAACTGACGGTGCACCGCTGCCGCGACGGCCGCCGGGTGCCGAGGAGATCCACGCCACCCGTTGCGTGGCCGGCGTCGTCACGCCCTGTTGCGCCATGGCCTCCATGAACACACCCGCCAGGTGCCGGACCGGCACCCCCGGACGAAGTTCGGCCGTCGCGGCGGCGAGCGCCGTCTCGGCCACGCCGAGGGACCGCCGAATGGCCTCGATCTCTTCTGCCGTCTTGACCCGGCGGGCGGCCACCAGGGCGGGCTCAGCGTCGACGAGTTCGGCCGACGGGAAGAGCTTCGGGAACAGCTGCGCGAACCGGGGCGTCAGTGAGTCAGTGCCGATGCGCTGAGCCTCTGCCAAGCCGTCGATGCCCCGGAGCCAGGTCAGGAGGTTGCCGGGGTTCCAGGTGATGCCGAAGAGGTGCTCATGGGGGATGTCCTCGGGCACCCCCTCGTCCCACGTGCTCACGAGGTGGACGTCCCCCGTCGCCCGGATGAAGACGCAGCCCGGTCCGAACGGGCGGGTACCGGCGGTCCAGAGCCGCTGCGCACCGGCCACGTACCGGGCATTCGCCTCGCGGCCGAGGAGGAGCACGTCGATGTCACGCGCCTCCATCTCGGCCAGCGCCCGCTGTCGGCGCCCATCCCGGAGTCGCTGGTCGTCAGCTAGTACTTCAGTCGGCATAGGGGTCGTAGGGGTAGTCCGTGAGGGAGAGCCAACCGTCGTCGGTGATCACGACGACCTCCTCGGCGCGATAGCCACCGGCGCCGTCGTCCCAGACCAGGGGTTCCAGCACCAGCACCATGCCGGGTGCCAGCACCTGGCGCTCGTCGTAGGCGTCGCCGAGGTCCGTCCCGATGAACGGGGACTCGGCACTGTCGATGCCGAGCCCGTGGCCCAGATAGAAGTGCTGCATCCACGGCTTGCGGCCGTCGCTGGCGGCGAGGGCGGCGCGGGTCAGGTCGATGCCGGTGGCGCCGGCCCGGGTCACGCCGAGGACGGCTTCCATGATCGCTCGCCAGGCGTGGAACTGGGCGGTCTGGCGGGCCGTGGGCTCGGTGCCGACCAACCACGTGCGTCCGAAGTCGGAGGCGAAGCCGGCGTAGCTGATGCCGGTGTCGACCCACAGGACGTCACCCCTGGCGAGCTCGCGCTCGGTCGTGAGCAACGGACAAGCGATGTCGCCATGGGTGGTCCATGGGCCGTCAGCCAGGCTCGCCGGCATGACTTGCCAGATGGGATCGAGGATGTTGGCGTCGGCTCCGAGGTCGAAGGCGGCTCGGAGAAAGCACGCGGTGAGATCGCTCTGGCGGAGTCCCGGGGCCAGTGAGGCCTGAACGGGGGCGATGGCCTCCTCGGTGATCCGCAACGCGGCTCGGAGAAAGCCGAGCTCGTCGGGTGTCTTGATCAGCTTGGCCGTGCCGACCACGTCGTCGGCACTGGTCGGCGGACCCCCCGGAAAGAGCAGCTCGCTGTGCCGGCGCAGGGACCCTGGCAGCTCGTCGATGGCCACCCGGGCCCCGGGCGGCACGAGCTCGGCGAGCGCATGGCCGAAGGCCTCTGCTCCCTCGTCGAACTCGAGATACACCGGTCCGTGCACGTGGTCCTCGGGCAGGCAGAGGTCGAGCACGGCCAGGTCGGGAAAGGGGGTGAACAGGTGCGGTGGGTCACCGCTGGCCGTGAGCACGGCCACGGGCAGCTCCACGTTGGCCCGGCCCGGGTCGCCGAGCGGCCAGCTCGCCCCGGTGGCGTAGGCGACGTTGCTGTTGCCGAGCAGGAGGAGCGCATCGACGCCCTGCTCGTCCATGACCGCCCGGAGCCGGGCCCAACGGTCGCGCTGCATGCGCCCCAGGTCGGGCGCGGTGGGAACGGCGATCGCGGTGGTCAAGTCGCCAGACCGAGGAAGTCGAGGACGTTGCGGCTGACGATCTGCGCCGCGCTTTCCGGCCCTACGGCATCCACCACTGCGGCCAGGGACTTCTCGGAGTAGCCGAACGTGCTCTCGTTGTGTGGGAAGTCCGACGACCACATGACCCGGTCGACGCCGATCCGGTCGATCAGGTCGAGGCCCAGCGGGTCGACCATGAACGCCGAGTACATGTGGTTGTCCCAGTAGTACTGGGCATCGTGCTCCATCTCCGTGTCCATCATGTGTCGGAAGGACCTGGACATGTGCTCGGCGTCCTGGATGGCCGAAACGACCCAGTTGATGCCGCCCTCGAACCAACCGATACGCAGACCCTGGTGCCGGTCGAGCAGGGCACCGCACACATAGCGGGCGAACATCTCGCGGAAGGGCGCGGCATTGTGGACCATGCTCACCGCGTAGGTGTTCTCTGCGCACGGCGCTGACAGCGGAGCTTCGCCGATGTGGTGTGAGACGGGCAGACCGGAGTCCTCGATGGCCTCCCACACTGGCGACATGCTCGTGCTGTTGAAGTCGATGGGCTCGCCGTCGGCGCCCTTGCCCGGCTTGAGCGGCAGCCAGAACGTCCTGATGCCGAGCGACTTCATCTCCTCGAGGGTCCGGCGTGTGCCGGCGGCGTCCCACCAGTTGATGAGGCCCACGCCGTAGAAGCGGCCGGACGAGCGCTCCTGGAGCTCGGCGAGATACTCGTTGTAGATGCGGAAGCAGGTCTCACGCACCTCGGTGTCCGGGTAGCCCATGAGGACGAGCAGGGCATTGGGAAAGGCCAGCTCCCTCGTGACGCCGTCGGCCGCCAGCTGGGCCATCCGGGCCTCGAGGTCCTTGGTGCTCGATCCCGGTAGCGGGTCGTACTGCATCAGCACGCCGGTGAACTCCCGGGGGAGGAAGGCTTTGTTGCCCGAACCGACGGTCCATGCGTCGTCCTCGTACCAGACACGCGGGACGCGCTCCTTCAGAGCTTCGGGGCACCGCTCGTAGAAGATGTCCTCGGCCAGCGAGATGTGGTCGTCGGCCGAGAACACCTCGGTCCCCGTCGGGAGGCCCGAGACGGCCGCATCGGCGTGACCGTGGCGGTCCTTCGGCGGGCCGAGCTCACCGGGCGGATAGACCTGGAGCGTGTCTGCGTGACGCGCCATGCCCTGTCCTCCAATCGACGCGACGTTCGACCCGTATTTACTTCGATATCGTAGTGTTGTCAAGGTGCGGTCGTGGCCGTCCACCGCTGGCGTTGCGGCTGGGTGTTCGACACCGGAGGAGAGGCGACATGGAGGGTCCGGGCAACGGCGCTGTCCAGGCATGGTTGGACAAGAACGAGCTCGCCGAACTCGTCGCGCGGGTGTCGTCGGCGGTCGACCGGGGCGATCGGGAACGCATCATCGCCTGCTACACCGAGGACTCCTACGACGACCACGGCGCCTTCAAGGGGAGCGGACGGGAGTTCGCCGACTTCATCTGCGGTCCCGGCTCGATGAGCGCCCTGCACCACCTGCTCGGACAGTCGGTCTTTGACGTCCAGGGCGACGAGGCCTGGGGAGAGACGTTTTTCACCTTCCACGGTGCCCTTGGGGCGGCTGACGTCACCGGCTACGGGCGGTACGTGGACTACTTTCGGAAGACCGACGGCGGCTGGAAGCTGCGGTACCGGCGGGTGGTGCCCGACGCGGTCCCGGCGGGAGACGATCGCGGGGCGTATTGGCCGGCCAGCCGCGACCGGACCGACCCGAGCTATGACCACCTTCGATGGCCCGACGTCGAGCCATCGACTTGAGCAGGGACCGGCAGCCCGACTCGTACTGTGTACGATGCGGTGGTGCCAGCGTCGCGCAGTCTTTCCTTCGATCCGGTCGTCGCGGCTCGCGAGGTGTGGGCGTCGAAGGGCTGGGAGGAAGCTGCTCTCGGCATGGCGACGATCACGTCGATCATGCGGGCTCACCAGCTCTTCTTGGCACAGGCCAATGACGCGCTGCGTCCCTTCGACCTGACGTTTGCCCGCTACGAGGTGCTCGCCTGGTTGGCCTGGAACGCCGAATGCGGTTCGATGTCGTTGTCCCAGATCGGCGAGCTGTTCCAAGTGACGCCGGCGACCGTGACGAATGCCATCGATCGACTCGAGGCAGATGACCTGGTCCGTCGGTTGCCCCATCCCGACGACGCTCGGAGCACCTTGGCCGAGATCACCGCCCGCGGGCGACGAATGGTGGCGACGGCCACCGTCGAGCTCAATGCGAAGGTGTTCGAGACGGTGCGGTTGACCGAGAACGAGATGGAGGCGCTCCTGCGCCTGCTCGTCAAGGTCCGGGTCGAGGCCGGGGACTTCTCGTCAGCCACCGAGAACGGGCACGTACCGACCCCGGTGCGCGCTAGAGGCGGTGGGGCGAGAAAGTCCTGACGTGAGTGCGGCGGATCCTGGCCCTCGTCATCTCGGGGGCCGAGTCTCCGACCGTCGCCGGTGCGATGCGGCGCGGCCGCGGCGCCCGCTGCGTCTCAGCGGGCCTCACTCCGATGGTGGACGGAACCGAGGCATGACCTCTTCTCCGAAGAGGCGGAGGCTCTGGAGGATCTCCTTGTGGGGGATCCGGCCGGCCTGGATCATGCAGATGATCTGGTCGGCGCCGATGTCCACGTAGGCCTGGACGCCCTGGGCCACCTTGTCGGGGGTCCCGATCAGCGAGTACTCGTCGTCCATCGCCTCTTCGACGGGGCGGAGGAAGCGGGCCACGAATTCGGGGTCCTTCACCAGCTGGCCGTAGTACTCGTAGCCGGCGACCTCCTGGCCGGCCCAAGGGGCGAAGAGCTTGGCCGTCTGCGCCCCGTACCACAGGGCGGCCACGGCCCCCATCTCGACAGCCTTCTTGGGTTCCTCGGCGCAGAACATGAGGGTGGCGGGGGCCACGGCGTTGGTCACCACCTTGCCCACCTGTTTGGTCGGGTTGTCGATCCGCTCCTTGTAGCGCTGCAGCGAGTGCACGACGTCGCCGGGTGCCCCCACGCCGAAGGCGAGGACGCCGATCCCGTAGTCGGCCGCCAGGTCGAAGGAGGAGGGCTGGGTGCAGGCCATCCAGATCGGCGGATGCGGCTCCTGCACCGGTTTGGGCACGACCTGGCGCTCGGGCATGGAGAAGTAGCGACCGGAGAACCCGGGATAGGGGTTCTCGGTCCACATGCGCACGATCTCGGGCAGCACCTCGTCGAGCATCGGCCGCGAGTCGGCCGGATCGATGCCGAAGCCCCCGAGCTCGGCCTCGGTGATCGACCGCCCGACGCCGAAGTCGTACCGACCGTTGCTCATAATGTCCAGCACCGCGGCCATCTCGGCCGAGCGAGCCGGATGGTTGAACGGCGGTGGGAGGAGCCGGACGCCGTTGCCCACGCGGATCCGCTCGGTCTGTTGGGCGACCGCCGAGAGGAAGACCTCCGGTGCCGACGAGATGGAATAGCCCTCGAGGAAGTGGTGCTCCACCTCCCAGACGTAGTCGAAGCCGAGCTCGTCGGCGAGACAGATCTGCTCGAGCGCCTGCCAATAGGCGTCGGCCTCCGAGGAGAAGCCGTCGAACGGCTCCGGACGGCAGATCTCGTAGACCAGGCCGAACTTGATCACCGCATCTCCTTGGTCGCTGCCCAGGTAGGGGACAGTCTCGCCCACGAGGGCCGGCTGTGCACCCCCGAGCGCGGGCGGCATGACCTCGCCCCGGGTGCACTGACGCGAGACCTTCGCCTACGGAGGGGCTGATCTAGTCTGCCGGTCGGCGATGCCGGTGCCTGGTGGCCCGGCTTCGGTTGACGGTATCGGGGCGACGGACCCACGATCGGGCGGGCCGGCGAGGAGGGAAGCGGACGGTGAAGGTGCTGGTCGTGGCGGTGCCTGCCGCCGGTCACCTGCATCCGCTGCTGCCGCTCGTCGAGGCTCTCCTCGCGCAGGGGGACGAGGTCGTCGTGGCGACGGCCGAGGACCAAGCCGGCGTCGTGGCGAGGTCAGGAGCAGCGTTCGTCCCAGCCGGCCACGGGGAGATGGACTGGTTCGGCAAGCTGCAGGGCCACGTGCGGGGCGCCCCTGGGGACGGACTGGCTCCCGGGCGCATCAACCACTATTTCTTCCCGCGACTCTTCGCCGAGATCGCCGCGGCCGACCAGGTCGACGACGTCCTCGCCGCCGGCCAGTGGCTGCACCCCGACCTCGTCGTGTTCGAGACCTACGCGCTGGCTGGACCGCTCGTGGCCGACCTCCTCGGTGTGCCAGGCGTCCATCACCTCATCGGGCCGATGTTGCCGTCCGACGTGATCGAGCTCGGCAATGACGCGGTGTCGCCCATCTGGCGGTCCTTCGGCCGTGACGTGCCCGGCCACGCCGGTCTCTACCGCGGCTTGACGATCGAGATCACACCCCCGTCGCTCGAGGCCGAGGTGGTGCCGGGCGGCAACACCATCGGGTTGCAACCGGCTCCGCCACCGGCCCGAACGCCCTCCCCACTGACCCCACCGCTCGTCTACCTCACCCTCGGGACGTTCTTCGGGGCCAACGTCGGCATCTTCCAGGCGGCGCTCGAGGGGCTGGCAGCCGAGCCGGTGCAGATCGTCGTCACCGTGGGCGCCGACGGCGACCCGGCGGCACTCGGCCCCGTGCCGGCCAATGCCCAGGTACAGCGCTTCATCCCGCAGGCCGCCCTGCTGCCGGACTGCTCAGCGGTCATCCACCACGCTGGCGCCGGCACCATGTTCGGGTCGTTGACCCACGGTCTGCCGCAGGTCGTCGTACCTCAGGGTGCCGACAACTTCGTCAACGGCGAGCTGCTCTCGAAGGCCGGCGCCGGCGTCGCGCTGTACCCGGACGAAGTGACGCCGGATCGCATCCGCGAGGCCGTGCGCACGGTGCTCGGGGAACCGTCGTACGCCGCGGCGGCCGGGCGACTGGCGGCGGAGATCGCCGCCATGCCGACCGCCCCCGAAGTCGCCAGGACGCTGGCGCAGCGGGTCGCCGGTCGATCGTCGCCCTGACCGGCCCTTGGGTCCCGCCCCAACGGTGAGGCGGCGATGCCCGGTCGGTTCAGGCGAAGGCGGGCTCGCGGAGCAGGTAGGCGGCGTTGCCGCCGAAGAACGCCTCGGTGTCCTCGCCCGGCTCCATGCCACCTGCGGCGTAGTCTTCCAGCGGTGTGGCCGTGCCTTCGGTGTGCGGGTAGTCCGAGCACGCCATGTAGATGTCGCGAGACTTGGCCATCAGTCGCCGCGGCTGCTCGTAGGAGAAGGCGGCTATCCGGACCTGACGGGCGAAGTACTCGCTCGGCAGCATCGAGAGGGGTGTCGCCTCCCCGTTGAAGCGGGCGGTGTGCCGGTAGCCGCCGTCCATCATCTGGAGGTGCTGGGGCACCCAACGGGCCGAGAGCTCCATGATGCCCATGCGGAGGTCCGGGTGGCGCTCCATCGCCCCGTTCAAGATGAGGTCGCTCAGCGCCAGCGCCGCGGCGGTCCAGATGAACACCACGCTCATCGGGTTGATGCCACCCTCCATCTCCGGCCCGTACCACGCCTCGTCGAATGGCCGGGGCTGGTTGGCCACGTGGAAGACGGGTGTCACCCCGTGGTCGACGAAGGCGGCCCAGGCCCGGTCGAGCCCGGGGTGCGACATGGGCTTCCCGTCGACGAGTGACGGCGGGATCATGGCGATCCTGATACCGGCCGCCTCCAGCTGCTCGAGCTGGGACTCGAGCCACGGGAGGTCCCGGAGCGTGAGATGGGCCACCGGGTGGAGACGGCCGCCACCTTCGGCGGCGATCTCGGCGATCCAGCGGTTCCAAGCCGTCATGTTGGCCAGCGTGGCCCGGAGGTCGCCCTGCAGGGGTCGCTCCCAGCCGATCCCGTAGTTGGGGAACATGATCGAAGCGTCGAGGCCGGCGTTGTCGAGCTGTTCCAGCCGGGCCTTGGGGTCCGAGTAGCTGGCGCTGAACTCGTAGTAGTCGAACTCGGACGGCTCGCCGTCCACCCAGCGCTGACGGAAGACGCCGATGCCGTCGACGTCACCGGGCTGGTGGGGGCCGGCCAGGCTCAGCCGGCGGTCACCGAACATCACCCAGGTGTAGCCGAGCTCGTCCTCGGCCATGGAGAGCGCCACGTCGCGGTCGGCCGGGTCGACGTGGTCTTGCCACATGGAGGGCGGTTCGAACAGGTGGGTGTCGGCGTCGATAATCATGTGCTGACCTCCTGCGATCCGCTACGAGCGCTGCTCCGGACCGGCCGCGCCAGCCTACCGCCCGACCCGCTCCGCCGTCGGTGGAGCGCCGTCGGAGCGCGGGGCGCTCCGGGGTGAGGCCGATGACGTCCCTGTGGCCGGCGCGGGCGAGCCGAAGGGGCGGCCGAAGGCTCGGGGTCAGCTGTCGGCGGCGGGCCGGGGGAGGAGGCCGTCGAGCGATCTCGTCGGCAGGGGGGCGGTCGTCGTGTGCTCGCGCCGAGCCTCGTGCAACGACGATGCGAAGGCCCCATAGCGGCGACCGAGCGGCGAGGCGCTGAGGCCATGCGCCAAGACGCTCAACGTCACCGTCACGGTCACGACGGCCAGGACCCGGTTGGCCGCCGCGGAGTCCAAGCTGTCGACGGCCACGAGGCCGAAGACCACCGAGGCCAGTCCCCGGGGACCGAACCAACCGAGGAAGGCCACCGTCACCCGGTCGAGACCGGTCCCGAGGAGGGCGATGCCCACCGGCACCATGCGCACCAGCGTGAGCGCCAAGAGGGCGAAGACGAGGTCCGGCCAACCGGCCTGCTCGAAGCCGGGGACGAGCATCACCGCGCCGAACGAGAACCAGACGAGGAGGGACAAGAGCTCGGCCGAGTCCTCTGTGAAGTGGAGGTCGCCCGACGCGTCGTGGACCACCGCCCCGTAGGCCATGCCGGCGACGAACGC
>Ga0116216_10001163_pt1 | contig 18537 bp, 14 predicted proteins | sample Sb_taG_11_FD_89696 | JGI IMG/M metagenome (GOLD analysis project Ga0116216, IMG submission 89696) | Peat soil microbial communities from Weissenstadt, Germany - Sb_50d_3_AS metaG | ecosystem: Environmental > Terrestrial > Soil > Wetlands > Peat | place: Germany: Weissenstadt | collected 2010-09-21
GAAGCGGGCGCTGGGGCTCGCTGGGTGTACCCCAATGCCGAGATGGAGGTGATTCGGTGTCGAAATGTTCCCCTACGGTGAGTGAGGTGGCGGCGTCCTAGGACTGCCACGCACCGAATCCTAGTTTCGTCTCGGTGCAGCGGGGACGCAGGTTCCCAGCGCCACCGACCCCGGGAGCGCGGACGCCGTAGCCGCCCACGGGACGCGAAGCCAAGGCCTCGCGTCTACTCCCGGGGTTTTTGCTGCCTTTGGGCCTGGACTTTGGGCCTGGAATTTGGCTCGGCCTGGAGCTCAGGTCTTCGGCGACTTCCTCGCCTTTGCCATGACCGCTCCCCACTGTCCCTCCGTGACAGGCAGAACGGAGAGGCGCGGCAGCCGCACCAGTTCCCAGCCCGCGAGCTCTTTGTCGGCCTTGAGCTCAGCAAGCGCCACAGGCCGGGGCAGGGCCGCGCCCGCCGAGAGCTCCACCTCGCCGCCCGACGCGGCCGCAACGCGCGCGGTTCCGACGACCGACTTCTCACTGCCGGTGTGGTAGACGAGCACCTCGTCGCCTGGTGCCATGGCCGCGAGGTGTTTGCGCGCCAGCGGGTTCGCGACACCCTCCCAGCGCGTGCGCCCGTCGCGCACGAGGTCGGAGAAGCTGTATTCGGAAGGCTCGGTCTTCACGAGCCAGCGCTTCCCCACCCCACCTCCTGGCTCCTGTGCCCCCGCCACCGCTTCACGGAGCGACGCCCCTATAATGCGCGGCGCATTGGGAGATTTCCATGTCCCTGCCGGTTCATCTCGACCCGCTCTCTCCGCTGGCTCTCCTCGAGCGCACGCTCCGCGTCTTTCCCGACAAGACCGCGCTGATCTACGGCGACCGCCGCCAGACCTGGTCCGCCTTCGGCATAGAGGTCGGTCGCTTCGCGGGGGCGCTGGTACGCGCGGGCGTCGCGCCAGGTGACCGTGTCGCGTTTCTCGCGCCAAACGTACCCGAGCTCCTGGTCGCTCATTTCGCGGTGCTGCTCGCCAAGGCGAGCCTCGTCGCCATCAATACCCGTCTCAATGCCGACGAGGTCGGCTACATCCTCGACCACTGTGGAGCCAAGGTCGTGCTGGTGGATCCTGAGCTCGCGCCCGCGGTACGGGATGCGCCGGGAGGCCTTCGTGCGAGACCCCTGCTGGTGAACGTGGAGGACCCGGTGGCGGGAGTGCACGGCACGCCGCTCGCGGGGCCCTCTTTCGGGGAGTTCATCGCCGACGCCCCCGTCCTGCCGGTCGTGAACTCCATCGATGATGAGGAGCGCCTCACCTCGATCAACTACACTTCCGGTACGACGGGGCGGCCCAAGGGGGTCATGTACACGCACCGCGGCGCGATGCTGAACGCGCTCGGTGAGATCGTGGTGCATGGGCTTGGACGCGACTCGGTGTATCTCTGGACGTTGCCGCTCTTCCATTGCAACGGTTGGTGCTTTCCGTGGGCGGTGACGGGCGCCGGAGCGACGCATGTCCTGCTCCGGCGCGTCGACCCCGTAGAGATTCTCAAGCTGATTCGCCAGCACCGCGTGACTCACTTCAACGGCGCACCGACGGTGCTGCTGATGATCGCCGAGCATCCGGCCGCCCAGGGCGTGCGCTTCGATCCCGAGATCCGGGTCGCGACCGGAGGTGCGCCGCCCTCTCCGACGCTGCTTGCCCGAATGGAAGAGCTCGGGGTGCGGGTGGCCCACATCTACGGTCTCACGGAGACCTACGGCCCGCACGTGGTGTGCGAGCTGCAACCGAGCTGGGAACGGCTCGATGTCGAAGGACGGGCGCGCATGCTGGCACGGCAGGGCGTACCGTATCTCACGTCTACACATCTGCGCGTGGTCGACGATCGAATGCGCGACGTGGCCGTCGACGCCACGTCGATGGGAGAGGTCGTGATGCGCGGAAACAACGTGATGAAGGGCTACTACAACGACCCGGAGGCCACCGCCCGCGCCTTCGAGGGCGGCTGGTTCCACTCCGGGGACCTCGGGGTGGTGCACCCCGACGGCTATATCGAGCTTAGGGACCGCAAGAAGGACATCATCATCAGCGGCGGCGAGAACATCTCGACGATCGAAGTCGAACACACCGTGGTGAAGCACCCGGCGGTCCTGGAATGCGCAGTCGTGGCGGTTCCCGACGAGAGGTGGGGGGAGGTCCCGAAGGCCTTCGTCTCACTCAAGCCCGGAGCGCAGGCGTCGGAGCAGGAGATCATCGCCTTCTGCCGCGAGCGCCTCGCCCACTTCAAATGCCCGAAGACGATTGAGTTTGGCGAGCTGCCCAAGACCTCGACCGGGAAGATTCAGAAGTTCCGGCTCCGCGAAAAGGAATGGGCCGGGCGGGAAAAGCGCATTCACTAGCGGGTGTCAGGAAACGCAAGCCGCCGCACTCCGGGCCCGCGGAGCCCGGAATGCGGCGGCAGGTGGCAACACTTACTTCGACGGCGTCGTGCCAGTCGTGCCGCCCGTCGTGCCCGAGCTACCCGAGCTGCTCGAGCTCGTGCCCGTATCGGACTTCTTGTGATGGTGCGACTTGTGGTGGTGCTTCTTTGCCGGGGTCGTACCCTGATCCGAGGGGGTCGCCCCGCTGCTGCCCGTGCCCGTACCCGTCTGCGCGAAGGCGGGCGAGGTGACGAACACCGCAGCCCCGGCGACCATCGCTCCGAATGCAAATGCCGTGAGAAGCTTCTTCACGAGGACTCCTTTCGAGGGGCGGAGGATCCCGCCCCTGATTGGGCGGCAGGGGACCGAATTAGATTCGTTTTTGCACGAGTCTGAGAGCTGCGGCTTCATGCAAACTTAATGAAGCCAACGGCCTATGATCACCCGCGGGGAGTCGGAGCAGAGAGCCGAGGGATCGCAAGCGGGAGCGGTCTGCCTCGTCGCCGGCATCCCTACTCTTCTTGGGTGTACTTAATCCCCCCAAACCTCTGCTGCCGTCGGGTCGGCGGGCGCTTCGGAGAGGAGCCGCGGGGGGACGAGGGCGCTCGCTGCGGCGAGAGCGCTGGAGGCGTCTTGGAAGCGCCCTGCGACCCAAAAGGCCCCCGCCTGTTGGAGCAAGGCTCCTCCCTCCGACGCATGCTGTGCCTCGGGCGGGAGCCGAGGGAAGAGCTCGTCCCCGGCACCCCGCGCCGCGTCGCGCACGGCATCCACGAAGCCCGACCAGTCGAGTCCCACTACCGGCTCGCTTTTCCCGCGGGCGCCGCCCGCGTGGCTTCGGGCCGCCTGGAACTCGATGCGCGGCCGGTCGTCCGTGTTGCGCAGGACCTGCGCTAGGGAGGGAGCAAGCGGCCCAAGGGGTCCCACATAGAGTGCGAAGGGGCCCGCGGGATCGGTCACCCAGCGGTCGTGCTCGCCGCGGACGGCAAGGCGACGCACTGCGGAGCCCACCTCCTCCGGCGAGGGCACGTGACCGCGAAAGCCCACGAGCGCGGCGATCGGGAAGCCGCCATAGAAATCCCCCCGAAAGAGGGCCGCGCGGGGGAAGACGTCGAGGAAGGTCGCAACGATGGTCTCGAGCTCTCCCCGGGTGAGCTGGTAGAGGGGAAGCCACTGACAGAAGACACCGTCGGGACTGAGATGCGCCCGCACGGCCTCGAAGTGCTCTCGGGTGTAGAGGGATCCCGTTCCCGCACGCCAGGGGACGAAGAGGTCCGCGATCACAAGGTCGAACTGCTCCTGGGTTTCCCGCAGGAAGTTTCTTGCGTCGTCGAGCACCACCTCCGTCCTTGGGTCCTCGTAGACCCTGCGGTTTGCGTCGGCGAAAAAAAGGCGTGCGGCGCGGGCTATGCCCGGCACGATCTCAACGAGATGTAAGCGCGAGATCGGGTGGGCGAGGGCTGCGCCGGCGCTAATCCCGGTGGCCGATCCCAGGTACGCCACCTGCCGGGCGTTCGGCGCGAGGAGGAGTGCCAAGTGGCCCTCGCGCTCCTCATGGACCTTGTCTCGGGTGCCGCCGAGGACGGAATAATTCTCCGTGCGGAGGACTCGCCCATCGCTCCGCTCGACGACCGCGACCACGCCCGCCGCGCTGCTCTCGGCGAACACGAGCGTTTCCCCGTGTTCGAGGCGCGCGAGGGGCAGGCCCACAGGGCTCGCGAAGCCGAGCACGAGGAGCCAGCCGAAGACGAAGAGCACATCCCGCGCCACGCGTCGCGCCGTCGTCTTGTCGGGGAGGGCAAGTGCGGGGAGCGCGTAGAGCCCTGCCAGCAGAATGAAGGACGACCAAGGACCTCCCGTCGGCAGGAGCACAAAGGGCGCGACGAGCGCCCCGACGATGGAGCCCAAGGTGTTTGCCACGAGGAGGCGGCCGAGGCGGGATCCGACGCCCGCGTGGCCGGCGCCTTCCCGCGCACGGGCAGCGAGTGCGAAGGTGAGGGGGAAGACGAGCCCTGCGGCGAAGAGCGGTGGACCCGCGGTCGCGAAGGTGGTGGCCAGGGCGCCGAGCAGGTATCCCGGCCACGGGCGGTCCGTGCCGAAGTAGGCGAACCCCTGGGTTGCGCGCGAGAGCCGAGCCGGGAAGGCCAGGAAGCCAAGGGCCGCCAGGGCCAGTGCGCCGCCAAGGAGCGTGCGCGGGTCGACGACTGCCCGGCGCTCGATCCATGCGACGACCGCGGCGCCTGCGGCGAGCGTCGAGAGGACGGCGAAGAGCACCGCCCCGAAGGCGTAGACCGAGCCGTTCAGGATCTGCGCGAAGGCCTCGACGAGCAGCACCTGGCCTGCAAAAGCGCCGACACCCGAAAGGGTCGCGAGGGCAGCCTGGCCGCGGGGCGAGCCCCAGCCCGCGGTCCGCACGTCCCGGGACGGACGCCAAGGCACGGATGCTGCGGCCCGCGCTGCCGGCACGGCTTCGGGATGAGGTTCGCGGCGTGCGAGAAGGAGCGCGCCAACGCCCGCGCTCGCCAGGAGCGCAACGGCCACGGCGTAGCTTTCGCGCACGCCGATCCAGTCGGGGAGAAAGAACGCGGCGAGCGCAGTACCGGCGGCAGCGCCGAGCGTATTGGCGGCGTAGAGCGCCGAGCCGACCGAGCCAAGACGCCGAACATCATTCAACACGGCCGCCCCAACGGCGGGAAGCGTCGCCCCGAAACACAGCGCAGCCGGGAGCGTCGCCAGAAGCGCCGTCGCAAACCGCAGGGAGAGCAGCAGGAAGGGCGTGGCGCGCAGTGCGTCGTAGGACCCCCGGAGAGCGCTCTCGCACAGGGCGAGCAGGAACGGGACAGCGAGGGTTCCTAAAGCCGCGCCGAGCTCAAGACGTCCATACGCCTGTAGAGGACGCTGGAAGCGAGGCACGAGGCGCGCAGCCAGCCCCGCGCCCACGGCATGGCCGCTCAGGAAGGCCACGAGGGTGGCGGACGCCGCGGGTGCGGTCGCGCCGAAGAGCTCGCGGAACCAGCGCATCCACGTGGTCTCCGCGATCAAGGCGCCGGCGCCGGAGACCAGGAAGAGCAGGGCCAGGGCCGCCGGGCGCCCCGCCGCTCGGCGCGCCTCCTGCAGGATCAGCGCCCTTTGAAGGTTGGCGTTTTCTTCTCGAGAAACGCGCGCGCCGCGGCCTTGAAGTCTTCGGTCTGACCGGTGCGAATCATGCCCTCGGCTTCGAGACGCAGTGCGGTGTGTGGGTCCCCCGTGAGCGCGAAGTTCAAATTGCGCTTCATGTAGCGGTGTGCGAGAGGCGGGCCCGCGGCGATACGAGCGGCCAGCGCCCGGGCCTCCTCGCGGAACTTCTCGCGCGGCGCCACCCAGTTCACAAGACCGATCCGCAGCGCCTCGGCCGCGTCGAGGCGCTCACCGAGGAAGTAGAGCTCACGTGCTTTGGCCGTGCCCACGATCTGGGTCATGAACCAGCTACCGCCGAAATCGCCCGAGTATCCGATCTTTGCAAAGGCCGTAAGGAGCACGGCGTGGTCGGAAGCGATCCGCAGATCGCAGGCCAGGGCCATCGACAAGGACGCGCCTGCACAGGCTCCGTTGATGGCGGCAAGGGTCGGCTTGGGCATCGTGTGGAGAATCCAGGAAGCCTCTTGCGCCAAGCTCAATCGGTCGACCGCGTCCTCCCACGGGCGCGGTTCCCGGCGCTCGCTTCCCACAGGACCCGCCGCCGGACCGCGCGCGGCCATGTCCTTCACATCGCCGCCCGCAGAAAACGCGCGCTCGCCGGTACCGGTCAGAACGACGCAGCGCACGTCCGGATCCCTCGCGAGCTCGCGCAAGCGTTCCGGCAGCGCGGCCAGCATCTCGTCGCTGAGTGCGTTCATCGCATCGGGCCGGTTCATCGCGACGGTGGCGACCCCGCCGTCGTATTCCACGAGGACCGTGTCGGAGTGCATGGCATCCTCCCTCGTCGGGCGGGCGCAGGGTATCACTCGACGGGCACGAGGCCGAGCCGTCCTCCGTCGATCCGCCGCCCCGAGTGTGCGAGCCCCTGGACCCGCCCACTCAGGGCTCACTCCACAGGCAGTCTGGGTTGCGGAGCGTGCTCATGGGGAGGGGTGAAGCCGCGCACCGCTACCCCGCGGCTCCTTCAAAGCAGAATTCCCTCGACAATCCCGATCTTCCAGACGAGCCAGAGCCCGAGTCCGAGAGACAGAGCGCCGCTTCCAAAGACGATCCAGCGCTGCACGCTGGAGCGCCCGCTCGCCAGAGCCAGAGGGGCGCCCACGCCGAGCGAAATCGCGACCATGCCTACGATGGTGCCCAGGCTGAAGATCGCGAGATAGACGATCGCCGCGAGAGGTCCCGGCACGGCCGCGAGGGCGAGGATCGCCACCGCCGCGCTGCCCGCCAGGCCGTGGACCAGGCCCACAAAGAAGGCGCGGCCAAGCGGGCCCGCGGGTGCCCCATGTCCGTGGCCAGGAGGAGCGAGCCCGAGCCCCCCGGCACGCGCGCTACGCAAGTTCGAGACGCCGAGCGCTACCAGCACGATCCCCACGAGGAGCTCGAGCCCAAGGCCAAGGCGCGCAGGCAAGGCGAGGCCCAGGGCCACCACCGCCCCTCCCACGGCGACGATGGTCAGGCTGTGGCCGAGCCCCCATGCGACACCGACGCGAGACGCAGCCCATGCGCTGCGGTGACGGGCTACGATCGTCGAGATCGCAACCACGTGATCGGGATCGCTCGCATGACGAAGCCCGAGCAAGAAGCCAAGAATCGCGGCGCCTAGCACCGCCCCGCCTTGCGCAGGTGCGCCTCCACCCGCGGCACGTCCTGCGGCACATCCACCGGCAGGCTGCGCCAACCTTCGACGATGGCGACGCGGATCGCGAATCCATGCTCGAGGGCCCGCAGCTGCTCAAGCGCCTCCCACCCCTCGAGAGGGGTCTGCGCAAGCTGCACGAGCTGCATGAGGAAGGGGCGTCGGTAGGCGTAAAGCCCCACGTGCTGCAGAGTGGGAGGGACGCCTGCGAGCGGGTCACGCTGCGCGGGAATCGGGCTGCGCGAGAAATAAAGAGCTCGGCCGCGCTGGTCTACGACGACCTTCACACGGTTTGGGTCTTCGCGCGCAGCCGGGTCCGCCGGGTGGGCCAGCGTGGCCATGGAGACTTCCGGGTCCGCATCCAAGGCTTCGACCAGGGCGTCGATCACAAAGCCCTCGATTAACGGCTCGTCGCCTTGCACGTTTACGATCACCTCGTCAGAAAGCCCGGCGGCGACTTCGGCGATGCGGTCTGTGCCGGTGGCGTGTGCACGAGAGGTCATCTTGCAGGTTGCGCCGAAGGCCGCGCAGGCCTCGGCGATGCGCGGATCATCGGTGGCGACGATCACCTCCCGCACGCGCTTTGCGCCGCGTGCGCCCTCCACCACCCGGCGCAGCATTGGGACTCCGGCGATCGACGCAAGCGGCTTTCCCGGGAACCGCGAAGCCTGATAGCGGGCGGGAATCACGGCAACCGCCGGCATGATGGCCGCAATGCTACCCGATGCCTATCCTCACTGCCGTGTCCGAGCGCGTTCCCCCCACGCCTGCGCGCGCCCGTGCCGCGCGCGTTCTGGCCGTCGCCTCCAACAAGGGAGGCGTTGGCAAGACGACCGTGGCCACAAACCTTGCGATCTACGTCCGAGCCCTGCGCGAGGATGTGCCCGTTCTCCTCATCGGCCTCGACGATCAAGGCTCTCTCGATCGCATGTTCACGCTGCGAGGACCTGGGCCCGGGGGCGGCAACCTGAAGCACGCGTGGGCGGAGCGCAGCTTCGACCGCGTGATCCAACTCGGCCAGTACGGCGTGCATTTCGTCGCATCGCCTCCGGACTTGGCAAGCCTCAAGGCGCGGGCGGACGATCCGGACACGCTGCGCCGGATCATCGAGCGAACGCAGTGGGACGGCCTGATCATCCTCGACACGAAGAGCGACATTGAGGCCCTCACCCTGAATGCGCTCCATGCTGCCGATCGCATCGTCCTCCCCGTGGCCGACTGGGCGTCCCTCGAAGAAGCCGGAAAGCTCTACGCGATCCTCGAGCGCAGCGACCGCGCCACGCGAGCACGCGTCCTGTTGACCCTCGTGGATGCACGCACTCGCGTCGAAGACCCGCGTCAGGACCTAAGGGCAGTCCTCGAAGCCGAGATCGGGCGGCGTGGCTGGGCGCGCTACCCGTCTTACCTCTCGCGCAGCCCGCGCGTCGAAGCGCTGAACTCCGGGCATGGCCGCCCGCTCTCGATCCTGCACCACGCCCAGGGCACGATCGTCCACCGGCAGATGCGCGCATTCGCGCACGAAGTGTTGGTGGACCTTGGTCTTGGCGGCGTTGGCGGTCCGCGCCTCGAAGAGCCGGCGGATGAGTTCCCGTTGGATCGCCTCGGCAGTGTCGGTGGGTGGAAGAGCGCGCTGCTGCGCGGCCTACGAGGCCGCTAGAGGCGTGCTCGAGACCCGCTTCACGCGCCTCGTCGGCTGCGAGATCCCGATTCAGCAGGCGGGGATGGGAGGGGTAGCGACCTCCGAGCTCGCCTTGGCCGTTACCGAGGCCGGGGCGCTCGGGATGGTGGCGGCGACCCTCGTGCCGCCCGCGGCGCTCATGCAAATCCTGGGCGCGATGCGGAGCGCCACCCGCAGACCCTTTGGGGTGAGCTTTCTCCTTCCATTTCTTGACCAGCGCGAATGCGTCGGCATCGCGGCCCGGGCGGCACGGGTGGTGGAGTTCTTCTGGGGACCGCCCGACCCCACGCTCGTAGGGGAGGTGCACGCGGGCGGCGCCCTCGCGGCGTGGCAGGCGGGATCGGCGGACGAAGCACGGGCTGCGGCAGGCGCGGGCTGCGACTTCGTGGTGGCGCAGGGCCAAGAGGCCGGAGGACACGTGCGGGGCCGGCTTGGCTTGCTCCCCCTCCTCGATGCGGTGCTCGGGTTCCTGCCAGTGCCCGTGGTGGCCGCCGGGGGAATCGCGACGCCTCGGACCATGGCCGCTGCGCTTGCGGCGGGCGCGGCGGCCGTGCGGGTGGGGACCCGATTTGTCACGGCGCAAGAGTCGGGCGCGCACCCCACCTATGTGAAGGCGCTCCTCGAGGCAGGCGCTGAAGACACTGTGCTGACCGACACGTTTTCGGTCATGTGGCCCAATGCACCTCATCGCGTGCTGCGTTCTTGTGTGGAAGCGGCGCGCGCGTTCCCGAAGGACGTGACGGGAGAGATCGAGGTCGCGGGGGGCAAGCGGATTGCGGTGCCTCGTTTCGGCGTGCCTTGCCCGACGCGGGAGACGACGGGCGAGATTGCGGCGATGGCGCTGTATGCTGGCGAGTCTGTGGGCCAGATCTGCGCCGTACAGTCGGCGGCTGCCATCGTGGACGAGCTGTCCACGGGTGCCGAACGCCTCCTGCGTGCCGTATCGCCCTCGTTCTAAGATGGCGCTACCAGACCCACCGGAACAGCGGAAGGGAGCCCAGATGGCAATGTTTGGAATCGTCGTCGGCGGCGGTCCCGCCCCCGGCATCAACGGCGTGATCGGAGCGGCAGCGCTCACCGCTGCGCACGCGGGCGCGCGCGTGGTCGGACTCCTCGACGGCTTCTCCCACATCATGCAGGGGGATGCATCCCACACGAAGGAGCTGCGTCCTGAGGAAGTCTCACGGATCCACCTGCAAGGCGGCTCCATCCTCCGCACCTCCCGGGCCAACCCTACGAAGAAACCCGAGCATCTCGCGAACGTCGTGAAGGCCCTCGACTCTCTGGGGATCACCCACCTCGTGACGATCGGCGGCGACGACACTGCCTTCTCCGCAAAGCGCGTTGCCGACACCGCGGCGGGTCGAGTCCGAGTCGCCCATGTCCCGAAGACCATCGACAACGATCTGCCGCTCCCTGGCGACATCCCGACCTTTGGCTTCGAGACGGCGCGCGAGCACGCAACCACCGTCGTCGAGCGCATCGCGGAGGACACCCGTACCACGGGCCGCTGGTTTTTCATCGTCATGATGGGGCGCAAGGCCGGCCACCTGGCGCTTGGCGCAGGCAAGGCGGCGGGCGCGACCGTGACCCTCATCCCCGAGGAGTTTCCCGCCGGCCCGATCCGGCTCGGCGACGTGGTGCGCATCCTCGAAGGTTCGATTGTGAAGCGGCTCGCCGCCGGCTGCCCCGATGGAGTCGCCGTGATCGCAGAGGGCATCGCAGAGCGCTTCGAAGCCAGCGAACTCGAGGTACTGAAGGATGCGCCGCGCGACGAGCACGGCCACGTTCGGCTCGCCGAGGTGCCGCTTGGCAGGGTGCTTCGCGCCGAAGTGACAAACGCGCTCGCCGCGCGGGGCGTGAAGGTGCAGATCGGTGACAAGGACGTGGGCTACGAGCTGCGCTGCGGTCAGCCGATCGCCTTCGACCGGGACTACACGCGGGACCTCGGTGTGGGTGCCGTGCGCACGCTGCTTTCAGGCGGAACCAGCGTCCTCATCACGCGGCAACAGAGCCGGATCGTGCCGGTCCCCTTCGACACGCTGATGGATCCCGCGACCGGGCGCACCAAGGTGAGAATGGTCGACACGTCGACGGACGCCTTTTTGTGTGCGCGTGCCCTCCAGGTGCGTGTGGAGCGTGCGGATCTCGAGGACGGAGCTCGGCTCGCAGCCCTAGCGAAGGCTGCGATGCTTTCACCAGAAGACACGCGAAAGCGATACGCCGTCGGTTTGTAGTGGAGGCGGCACCCATACTGCCCGCAGCGAAAAGACGCCGCCCGCTGTGGATCCCGCACTTCTTAGGCGCGGTGCCGGATCTCGAACCCGCAAAACTGCGCACCCTGGGAATCCTTTCGCTGGCGCTCTACTTCGAGCAGTACGACTTCTCGATGCTGAGCGCGGCTTGGGGCCATATCACGGCGAGCCTCGGAATCGCAGAGTCGCAGTTCGGCACGGACCTCATGATGATCCGGCTCGGGGCCCTGCCGGCCCTGGGCATCGTGGCGTTCGCCGACCGGATCGGTCGGCGGCGCCTGTTTCTCGTATCCCTCATGGCCAGTAGCGTGGGCACGCTTCTCACTGCGTGGGCGCGCTCACCCTTTCAGTTCGTGGCCCTCCAGATGGCCACCCGGGCGTTCATGACGGCTGGGATCTCGGTGGCCTTCGTGATCCTCACCGAGGAGTTCCCGGCGGAGCACCGCGGCTGGGCGATTGGGATGCTGGGTGCGCTCGGCTCCTGCGGCATCGGCTTCGGCGCAGCCCTGTTCGCCGCGGTCGACGTTCTTCCCTTCGGCTGGCGCGCGCTCTACGCGGTGGGGATCGTCCCCCTTCTCTTGTTCCCCCGCTTCCGCGGGGGACTGCTCGAGACCGGACGCTTTGAGCGGATGGACGCCGCACGGCGGTGCGAAGGAGTGACGCGCACGGGCGTGAGCGGCACCCTCTCCGCAGCGCTCGCCACCGTCGTGCTCCTCGCTCGTCAGCATCCCCGCCGTCTTTCGATCGTGGCGGCGATCGCCTTCCTGTCGACCGTGGGCGCCGTGTCTGTCTTTCAGTTCACGAGCTTCTTCCTGCGAACGGTGCACGGCTGGGCACCGTGGCAGTACTCGGTGATGGTGTTTGTGGGCGGCGCGATCGGAATTATCGGCAACATCCTGGCAGGGCGGTGGGGAGATCGCTTCGGCCGGCGCCGCATCGGGGTCGCGACGATGATCGCGTTCCCGGTCTTCGCCGCTGTCTTCTACAACGGTCCGGGCTGGAGCCTGGCGCCGTCCTGGATCGCGTTTGTCTTCTGCGTGAGCGCAAGCAGCACCGTGGTGCGCGCCTTCTCCACGGAGCTTTTCCCAACCTCCCAGCGCGGTACGGCCTCAGGGATGAATGCCTTGTGCGAGACGATCGGAGCGGCCACTGGCCTTGTGCTCTTGGCGCTCGGCACGCAGGTGCCCGGCAACCTTGCGCGGATGACGACGTTGCTTTCGCTCTCTCTTGTCGCGAGCGGCCTCCTGGTGTTGCTCCTCCCCGAGACGCGACAGAAGGAACTCGAAGCGATTAGCGGCCCCTAAGGCCTACTTACGGCTGCGGGCTTGGCTTCGCCCTCCGTGGCCGATGCGCGCGGCGCCGCAGGGTCAAGAATCACAGAACCGACGCTCTCTTAGCTCTCTTGCGCATACGGATCGGGCAGTGCGAAGGCGTGTGAGAACCACCGCCAATAGCCGCGCTCCGCCGCATCCGGCTCGTGCGAGCCACGAAGCGCGCGCACCCGAGCGATCACGTCGCGAGCCTGGTCGCCCTGGCCGGCCAGCGCGAATGCGAAAGCTTCGTAGCTCGGCACACCGTTCGGGGACGCCGCGCGGAAGTGCTCTATCGCCTCGAGATAGCGCCGCTTGGAGAGGAGCTCGAGGCCGAGTCTCATCTCGAGGGCCTGATCATGGCGACCGGCGCGGACGAGGTCGTGGACGATGCGAACCTCGTCGGCATCCCCACCGCCGAGCAGCCACATCGGCAGCGTCTCGAGGGGGGTGGTGGTGAGGAGGTCGCGGATCTCCGCCATCCCCGCGCTGACCTCGGCGGGGTTCGAGCCGCTCGTCGCCAGGCTGTTGATCCACTGCTGATGCTTGAAGTATGGCAAGGTCGCGGCCCACAGGCCGGGCGGCCAGGTGCTCGCGATCCACGGGCTCCGTCGAAAGGCGGCTTCGCGGTCCACGTTGGCCCAAGCGCGATGTCCCGCGGCGACTTGCTCGAGCGTCGGCGCGAGTGGTGAGAGCCGGAGGGGGAATCGATCCGTGAGCGGCGCGGTGTCCGCGGCATATGCGCGTAGCCCCTCCGCATCCGCCAGGAAGAGGGCCCCGAGCTGCTCGGGCACTTCAATCCCGAGTGCGCGCAGCTCCGGACCCACCTTGGGGTCTCGCCACTGCGCACCGAATTCCTCCTCGCTCGGCGCGGGATGTCCGCTCCGCGATCCCATGAGGATCCAGTCGAGGTCGTTGCCTCGCCAGAGCGTGCAGTCCTCGAAGACATTGCAGAATCCAGTGACGATGGCCTTCGCATCGGAGTCGTAGAGGCTGTGCACCGGGAGCCAATAGGTCGCGACTCCGCGATCGGTGAGCCTGTCGTGGACGAGCTGGAAATACTCCTGCGAGTAGAGATACACGATGCCTGCGGTCTTGGGCGGAGGGGGCTCGCCCGTGATCAGGTCAAAACGCTGATCCGTCACCTGCAGGAAGAAGCGTCCGTCTTCGACGTGGATGCGCATGCGTGGATCACGGAGCGGGTCGTCCGAGGGATGGGGGATCGAACTCATCTCCAGGATGTCGCGCGAGACATCGACCACGTCCACCGATTCCATCCCTGGAGTGTCGAGGAGCGCCCTTGCAGTCGACCCGACGCCATAACTGATGAGGAGGGAATGCTGAATCTCGGGGCGCAGCGCGACGGGCAGGTATACGAAGAGTTTCATGTACCGCCGACCGGAAGAAAGCGTCCCGGACATCGAGAGACCGTTGGTCACAAGCCGGTAGCTGTGGGGCTCGCCGAAGCGGTCTGTACGCAGGTAGAGAATCGTTTCCGTGATGCCCTCGCGCGTCGCGACCACCTTCTCACTCCCATCCGGTGACATGCGCTTCACGGGGATGGTCAAATACGTGTGCTGCATGAGACCGAACGGAAAGAACACGAGGGCGAGCACGAGACAGGCTGCACCCGGTAGGGTCAGTGCGCGCAGACCCCCGCCCCAGGTCAGGAGCGCCACGGCGCCATACGCGGACGCCAGGCCGAAGAAGCTCCGTTCCATCCCAAGGAATGGAAGCAGAACGAAACCACCAAGCAGCGGGCCCAGCGCCGAGCCGAGTGTGTTCGCGAGCACGAAGCGCCCAGCGGCGCGGGCCGGGGCGTCTGAGGCCTGCCTCGCTGCTGCGCCGAGCAAAGGGAAGAGGACCCCCGTCGCGAGCGCAGAGGGCAGCATGAGAGATGCCGCGAGGGAAAGGACCCCGGGCGCGCGCGCGACGTAGCCGGTGCCGTACGGTGCGAACGCGACCTCGAATTTCGCGTACGTGGTGATGCATGCCACCCCGCACACGCATGCCAGCGCGGCGGCGAAGCGCGATGCACGAGGATCTCGTTCGAGCCAGCGGGAGGCGCCTATGCCCCCGGCCCCGATCCCGAGAAGCACGACCGCGAGCATGAGCGAGAAGGCGAGAGAGTCCGTGTGGACGAAGAGCGTGAGAAAGCGGAACCACACCACCTCGAGCGCGAGGAAAATTCCACCCGACACGAAGGCTGCAGCGAGCAGCGCATAGAGGCGCGGCGTCGACCGCAGCGCTGCGGCGGGCACGAGCGTGGGTTGAGGCTCTGCCACGGGCCGAACCGCGTCAAGCCGCGCCACGAGCCGGGCCGTCACGATGCCCCCGAACGCGGCGAGAACGTTGCACGAGGCGGCTACTGCAGCCGCGCCGACCACGCCGAACTTCCTGATCAAGAACGCGTCCCCAGCGACGGCGCCGCATACCGCACCGATCGTGTTCCAGCCGTAGAGCCGTCCGAGCGCCACACCAAAGTTCGGGCGGCGCTCGAAGAGCACGCGGACGAGGAGCGGCAGGGTGAAACCCATCGCTGTCGCGGGCACCAGCAGGAGGCCAAAGGCGATGGCTAGGCGGGCGACGTCCAGGGCAACGGGCATTTCGGCAAGAGGCCGCAACCACGGGGCGATGACGCCGGGGAGAGAGAACGAGCCCACCACGATCGCGAAGCCGAGTGCACCGATCGTGCACTCGGAAAGTGCGAAGGCGGTGAGCGGGCGGCGGAGGCGGTCGCCAATGGTCGCGCTCAACGCATTGCCGAGCCCAAGGCCAGCCATGAAGCTGGCGAGTACGATGCTCGAGGCCCAGACGCTGTTTCCGATCACGAGACCCGCTTGGCGGAACCACAACGTCTGGAACGCGACGGCTGCAGCGCCCGACACGAAGAGAACCGCCGAGAGGAGAGCCGCCATCGATCTTGTCATCCCCCCGAGAACCTGGGCGACGCGGAGCCTACTGAGCGTCGGGCCGGCTGGCACGCTGGCGGGTGCCCGACCGCGGGCAATCCCGCCGTGCGTTCGAACTCGACCGACTGCCGATCTAAAGCGGTTCTTCGTTCCCGCCCTCGAGCAGGAAGCCGCAGATATGGCCGTTCAGGCCCGTTCAAGCCTTACGACTGAGCACGACACTCGCCTCGGGAGCCGGTTGCTCCCTAGGGTCTAGGACCTGGGTGTCGTCGGCTGGCCCAAAAGCTGGATCTCGCCGGTCGGCTGCTTCACGCCGCCTGCAGGTTCGTCTGTCACCGCTGCAAGGGCAAGGATGCCCGTGCTCCCGGGGACGTCGATCAGAAGCGTCGCCTCGCCGTTTGCATCCACGTCGAAGGTCGCGGCGGGGATCTTCTGCTGCGCGCTGTTGATGAACCAAAGTTCGTAGGTCTTCCCCGGTCCCGCGGGCCGCAGCTGGGACGCATGGAAGTACCAGCGGCCGGCTGCGTGGTCGAAGAAGAGGCGGCCGCTGGCACCCGGCTGCGGTGCGCTGCCGCGCAAGGGAATCACTTCCACCTCCGGCGAACGAAGCATGCGTACCGTCTCCGTGTTACGCGCGGCCTCGCTCTCCAGCGTTGCGATTCGTTGATCGCGCTCTGCGACGTCACTCTCGAGCGCCGTCTCACGATTCAAGAGCGCCTCACGCTCGCTTCGCAGGCGTTCGACTTCCCGCGCCAAGGGGTGGGCAATGCCGAAGTAGCTCACGACCACCACCAGGCCGGCGGCGATCGCGGCCGCAATGCCGGCTCTGCTCCTTGCGCGGCGCCGGGCGGCGCGCGGGGTGGCGGGATCTCGGCGTGTGGCACCGGGCATCTCACTCGGTGCGGCATGGAGCGTACCCTCGAGCCTGGCCAGAAGCCGCGCGCGGACCGCCGGAGACGGGTCAAGCGGCGCCACCGAGAGCGCGAGGTGCGCGAGCACGCTCTCGGCTTCGGCCAAAGCGCCCGCGCAGCGCGGGCATCCGGTGTCAAGGTGACGGGCCACCGCTTCGCGCTCCCCGGCATCGAGAGCATTGGCTGCGTACTCGAGAATCTCTTCGGCGCGCTCTTCGCAGCTCATGCCGTCTCCCCTTCGCCGTATTGCAGCCGAAGGACGTCTCGCAGGTGGAGGAGTCCCTTGCGGATCCAGGTCTTCACACTTCCAAGGGGTGCGCCGAGCCGCTCGGCGATTTCCTGATGGGAGAGTCCGTCGAGGAAGGACAGCTCGACCACCTGTCGCTGTGTCGGCGCTAGCGTGTCAAGGGCGAGTCGCACACGCCTTCGCTGCTCCTGGGCGAGGGTATTGGCGAGGGGGCCCCGCGCTTCTGCGGACCCGGAGGAATCCTGCGCAAGGGCGACCCAACTCTGCGTCGCCGCCAGAGCCCGGGCTTCGTGCCGGCGGCGTCGCAGGCGGTCCAGGGCACGGCTGCGCGCCACCGTCGCGAGGTAGGTGAGAGGACTCCCGCGCTCCGGCTCGTAGCGCCTGGCCCGCTCCCAGACCTCCCAGAACACCTCGACGAGGACGTCCTCCGCTTCGCTGCGATCCCGGAGGAGGCGATTGCAGATGGCGAGGAGCCTTGGCGCGTGGCGATCGTAGAGCTCCCCAAGGGCGGAACGATCCGCCTCGGCCATCGCCGCCATCAGGGCGTGGTCGTCCCGGGCCTGATGCGCACCCATCCCCTCTTCTACGGAAATGAGCGACGCTCTGGATGTGGACCCTCGCCGTCGATCAGTCATGACGGCCTCGCGATCGGAGACGGCCCAGGGCGGACCCTGGGAGTGCCCTCCTGCGGCGCCAAGGGCCCCCCGGAGATGCCCACCGCGCTGAAGGGTCGCCTTGGACGCTTCGGGCGGATTCGCGCAGGACGCGGTGGGGCTTGGAATGCCCGCGCTCAGCTCGGCGCCGCGGCGTCCGCTGGGAATGCCGCTCACAGGCCTTCGCTTCTCCCCGAAAGGTGCGGTGAGGCAAGTCACTCAGCGCTCCGCACGCCCGCCCGAAACCTTCCCTGGAGTTGGTGATGTAACAGAGTAGGCCGGCAGCATCCCCCAAACGCCGGTCTCAAAGGCCGGCCCCGTCCGCCGCGGGGCCGGCCGCTTCTGTTGGATCGGCTCTCTCAAGCGGCCCCACGTGTTTCGAGCTCGACGAATCGTCGATAGGCCCCGCCCGGGCGATCCATCAGCTCTTCGTGGCTGCCGCGCTCGACGATACGGCCCGCCTCCATGAAGACAATTTGGTCAGCGGCCCGCACCGTGGACAGCCGGTGCGCGATCACGAGGACCGCCCGGGAGCGACTCGCCTCGCCTAGTGCCGCGATCACTCTCCGCTCGGTTTCCGAATCGAGCGCCGAAGTCGGCTCGTCGAGGATGAGGATCCGAGCCTCCCGCACGAGGGCACGGGCGATCGCGAGACGCTGCTTCTGGCCCACTGAAAGCTTGCCCCCCGCACGGCCGAGGCGTGTGGCATAACCCTGGGGAAGCCGCCGGATGAATTCGTCGGCCCCTGCCATCTGCGCCGCACGCCGGATCTCGCTCTCGGAGGCCTGCGGCTGTCCCATGCGGATGTTCTCCTCGACCGTGTCGTCGAACAGCACGGTCTCCTGGAATACGAACGCGATCTGTTCGCGGAGTGACGCGCGGCTCGCCTGTGCAACATCGATGCCGTCGAGCAAGACACGGCCTCGCGTGGGATCCAGGAAGCGGGGAATCAGATACGCGAGGGTTGTCTTGCCGGCGCCGGCGGGTCCCACGAGTGCCGTCACCTTGCCGACGGCCAAATCCAGCGACACGTCTCGCAGAGCCGGCGTCCCGTCGGCATAGTCGAAATCGACGGCCTCGAGCTGAACGCTCCCTGCCACCTTCGGGAGGGGGCGTGCATCGGCTGGATCTTTTTCTCCGGGCAGATCCATCAAGAAGAAGACCCGGTGCAAGCCCGGCGCGGAACCCTGGACGCGAATCCAGAGTGCCCCGATCTCTACCGCAAAGAATCCGATCTGGGCGAAATAGGTGAAGAGCAGCGTGAAATCGCCGACGCTGATTTGTCCGTGGATCACGAGGTCGACCACGTAGAGGTATGCGCGCGCTCCGAGGATCACTCCTGGGATCAGCGCCACAAGAAAC
>Ga0116216_10001165_pt1 | contig 18510 bp, 13 predicted proteins | sample Sb_taG_11_FD_89696 | JGI IMG/M metagenome (GOLD analysis project Ga0116216, IMG submission 89696) | Peat soil microbial communities from Weissenstadt, Germany - Sb_50d_3_AS metaG | ecosystem: Environmental > Terrestrial > Soil > Wetlands > Peat | place: Germany: Weissenstadt | collected 2010-09-21
AAGCGCGGTAGCGGAATCGATGAAGCAGGGATTCCCACCTCCATTCCCTGCGGAGCATGAATTGGGGGCGACCAGGTTCACCCCATCCGTCGTGATGGTGAAGAACCCGGTTGGGTTACCTCCGTTCCCGCCTCCCGCTCCTGTGATGAAGAAGTTGCCGTTCTCGGCGCCATAGAAGGCATACCCCGGCACGGGGAAGACTTGCATCTGGGTGTTCACTTGATCGACCGTGAAGGCTTGGGGAGTCGATTCAGACCCAGCGAAATTGCTGTCACCCTCATAACTCGCGGTGAGTGAATAGAGACCGGCATTCAACTGAGCGTTGTTGTTGATGTAGCAATTCCCACTCGATTGACCGGATCCGTTTCCACCGAGAAATGCCGTACATAGGTATGTGCCCGGTCCCGGGACGCCGTCGTAGAAGTTCACATTGCCCGAGGGAGAAAGGTTGGACACTCCCGGGGCAGACACCGTCACGTTGAGGGAGTTCTGCGATTCATTGCCATAGGTGACGGATGAACCAGGAGTTGGAGATGTGATGACCGTGTTCGTCGGCGCCTGAACCGCCTGAGTCATCGAACCGGAACCCGGGGCATAGGTGGTATCGCCGGCAAATTCAGCCGTGATGCCATGAGATCCAATGGACATCGAAACGGCGGACTCGCTGCACGTAGCGGTGTACATTCCGGCCGTGGTGGTACCTAGGGCTTGGGAGCTGCAACCTGGAATATCGCCACCGCCATCCCGGAACTCGATGGTGTCGGTGATATCGAGGCTGCCTGAATCCGACGTGGTCAGGGTGGCGGTGTATGTGACGCTCTGGTCATATGTGGATGGATTGGTCGACGACGACACGATGATGCTGACGGGCACGCCTCCGGGTATCGCGAATGCTGAAGGGCACCACCCGAGCGTGACCAGCGGCACCGCTACCGCGGCCGTCAGCCCTGCCCAATTGCGTAACCGTCCTCTTCGCAGAGTTGTCACTCGGTTTTCCTAACGTTGTGAATATGTGGATATCGACCATTTCGGGGTCACCCTTGAGAACGGCGATCTTCCAGGCTGGAGAGGACACCAAGGACCGGGGTCTAGCGAGATGCCGCGTTGGAGGTCGCCCTATCCAACCGGGCTTCGGCCTGCCCTGTCTTGGTGCCTGGGTAGCCGCTCTACAACAGGGGCGGGCTCAAGGGATGGGATGGAAATTGGGTGGACGAAGGTTCATGCCAGGGGACTGCGGCCGAGCGACTAAGAACGACAACACCACCTTGCCAAGGGAGGGTCACCCCCCCGAGGCGGCAGGCACCGGCCATAGATCCTCAGGCTCCATGCCCCTCGTCTCTGGTACCAGCCAGAAGAGCGCGGCCGCCAGCGCTGCGGGAACAAACGTGAGTGCCGCGGCCAGGGCGAATCGGTTGCCGACGTCGGCGATGGCGCCGAAGGCGACGAGCCCGCATCCCGCGCCTATGACTCCTGCGGCAACCCACCACCCTGCCACAGAGGCCCGGACGGATGTGGGGAACAGCTCGGTGAGCAACGCCCCTGCCGGCGGGGCGAAGATCGACCCAGCCATCACGCCCATGATGTAGCCGATCAGTAGGGTCGTGCTCGATCCTGCGTAGGCGAGCGTTCCGAACGCCGCCAGGCCGATCATGGCCAGTGCTCCCGTTGGACGGCGGCCCAGGTGGTCTGCGCACCAGCGTCCGGCCAGAAGTCCGATCAAACCCGCCGCTCCGGCGCCAACCACCATTGCAGCTGTGACGATGCCCGATTGGTGCAGCACGTTCTGGGCGTAGAGGAACACGAAGCTGTTCGCTGGCCCGGTGATCACGGAGACAGCAAACGCAAGGAGCGCAATGACCACGAGTCGTCGACGGAACAGCGGTCCGACGGCACCGAGCACGGGGAGCGGGTGCTCGCCGGACGTTTCCGCAATGGCGAATCGGTCCGGCTCGGTGATCCAACGCTGGACCACGGGAACCAGTGCCAACGGGATCAGAACGAGCAGGAACAACCCCCTGAACCCCAGGGTGGTCGAGGCCAGGCTGTGGAGTATCGCGATCAAGCCAGCCCCGACTCCGTATCCAGCGGCGGTCAATGCCACGGCCGATGCCCGACCGCGAGCGCTCGTCTGCTCGGCCGCGACGACCTGGGCCAGCGCGTTGGTGGCACTGAGCATCGGACGCCCGCATGCGAAGATCGCCACGAACCACCAGTAGCCGGGGCTGGCCGCGGAGACAACTGTGAGGGCCAGGCCAACGGCGAGCGACCCGATCAGCATGGTTCGCCTGCCGTAGCGGTCAGCGAGCCCGATCAAGGGAAGGCTCCCCAATGAGGCAAGCCGTATGATTGCCAGCCCGATTCCGAGCTCTGTGCCGGACAATCCGACCTGATCGGCAATTGATGCTCCATGGGTGATGCGCCCGAAGTCTCGGGCGACGTCCCCGAGGGCCGTCACGAGACCGAACTGACCGAACCCAGCGAAGAGTGCGGCAAGCGCAACGCCGACCACGGATCGATCGGTCCAAGAATGGAGGCGCAGGTGGAGTGGTGCGCCGGTCGTGGTGCTCGGGTCCATCTCCGACGTCACGGATCCGGCCGCGCATCCGTCGAGGGGATGGCAGCGGCGAGCGCCAACCCGATGAGCCGGGCCGCCGCAATCCTCCACGGTCCCGGATGGGCCCGACCCATCGCACACAACACGATGCAGATGAGCGCACCGATGGCCACCGATGACCAGTAGCCGAGTGGAGAGATCGCCGCTGTCACGTCGACGAATCCCGAGCGGTCGCGGGTGACGGAGCGAGACCAGGCTCTGCGCGGCCGACGCCCTGATTCGCCCGGAGTGACGGCTGCATCATTTAGCGTGGAAGGGTGTACCGGGCGAACACGTGCCACCCGACGAACGCCCAGATGGCGACGTAGGCGATGCGCCCGAGCGGGTTGCGCCACAGCCGCAACGCCATCGTGGTGAGGGTCGCCCATCCGCTGCCGAAGTGGGAGAAGGCCTCCCAGACGATTGCTGTCGCCAGAATGGCGAGCCATGCAACGGTGGCAACCATCTCAGTCGACGCCCTTCTGGTCCGTGGGCGACGTGCGGATCACCCGCAGCAGCGGGGCCCAACCGGCGGCGAGCCAAGCGCAGAAGAGGATGAAGCGCACAACGTGCCGGAACAGGGCATGGTCGGTCACGGTGCTGAGTGTGGGGACGGCCTGCGACCGTCCACCAAGGGCGAGCCCGAGGCCCTCCAGCGAGACGGCCAGCACGACGAGGATTACCCAGGGGAACACCCGTTGAGGCATGGACGCCGCGCCGGGCAACGTCGCGGAGATCGCCTCGACACGTCCGGGGGCTGGACCGATGATTGCGGCGACGAGGAGCATCAACGCGGGAAGCCCGACTGCGATGTAGGCAGGAAGAGTGAATGGCGGCACCCCGGTGGCCCACCATGCGTAAATGGCAGCGGCGACACCGATTCCGACGAAGCCGAGAAGCGAATCTACCGCGATCGGTCGTCTCGTCATCCTGCAGTTCCACTTGCCCCTTCGTTGCTTCGGCGTCCTGGGACGACACACCGACGGGTGTGGTGCGCGACCGAGCCAATGTCGACCACTTGTTCATCGTGACGAGGCCTCATGCATCAGGAAAGGGTCGAAGGTCACAACGGGTAGAGAGCATTCGACCGTACACCTTGGACGGCGCGGACCCCTCCCTCAAGATCGCGGCTCGAGCTGAGTCCAGCGTCGGACGGTCTCGATAGTGGGCCAGGTCAGGAGGTCCGCGGCTCGCCCCGGCGCAAGAAGCGCAAATTTTCCGAGAGCGGACGGACCGGCTCAGCCGGGTTGCCCCGGTAGAGGGTGAGCTCCTGCGTCAGCTTGGTGGTGACGACCGAGCCTGCCGAGACGATGCTCCGCGCCGGGACCCGCGTACCTGCTGGCAGCATGCATCCGGGCATCACTCCGGCGTACGCCCCGAGGACGACCGGCCCGGTGACGTATTTGTCGCGCATCAGGTCGATGGAGTGGGTCAGCACGATCGACCGGAAACCGGCGATGGCGGCGTGCGGGCCGAGTTCGAGGGTGTCGACGCAATCGATGTAGTGCTACGACGCGATCTGGGCGTGGTCCCCGAGGAAGACAGCCGGATTGCGTTCCGTCAGGGCGTCGGTCCGGTCGTCCCACCAGCCCTTGACCATGTTCCCCGAGCCGATCGTGGCGCCCTCACCCATCCGCAACTCGTTCAGGTTCGTGATCACGTTGCGACCGCCGATGGAGGCGCCTGAACCCATCGACAGGTGGCGGACGGTAAGCACACTCGGCCCGATGTGAGCAGTGGGGTGGATATCCCACTTGTCGATCCACCTCGCGACGATCCGCTTCATTGGCATCGGGAGGAAGGCGAAGACATAGGCACGCGAATCGCATGTCAGCCGTTCTCCGCAGTGGACCGTCGATCCTCCGCGCTGCCGGGCAGCCTTCCAAAGTGAGCAGCCTCACCCATCACGAACTGCCCTCTCGTTCCTCCCACGGGTTCGAACTCAAACGCTCGCCGGTGGTGCTCCGAATCGACGGCAACCTCATGGCGAGGGCACCGAAGCGAGTGGGGTCGTCGCGCCGGCAGGCAAGAAGCTTGCCGGCAAGGACGGCGCCGGTCACCGTGCCGGCACCGACGGCGGCAGCGGGTGGGCGGCGAAGAACATCCACATGGTGGTATCGGCGTCGACCGCGCTCGACTGGGGCCCGAGCACTCTCGTCAGCTTCCGACGTAGTGGCGGCCCACCGGGCCATTCGTGACCCTCACCGGTGATGCTGTAGAGCTCGACCGCCGAACCGTCGCCGCATCCGTCATAGACGACGAGCGTGAACCCCGCCCCGACGTGCGAGGTCCCCGAAGGTGAACACCGGTCTTGGCGGGCCCAATCTGCCGCTGCCTGCGGGACCGAGTAGGTCCAGTACGCCTGGCCGTGGCCCCCGTAGGGATCGACGGGATCCGCCGTCCCGTGCAGGGCGATGATGGGCACGGGCCTCGTGGCGGGACACGGGGTGGGGTGGCGAAGCCCGCTGACGGGCGCAACCGCCGCGAACGTGTTCGATGCGTCGCACGCCAGCTGGCTCGAGATGCGAGCGCCACCCGAGAATCCGGTTGCGTACACCCGGGAGGGGTCGATGCAGTAGCGCTGCTCCAAGATGCCGACCAATCTCGTGAGGAAATCGACATCGTTGGCGGCGTCCTTCGGCACGGGCCTATCTCCGATGCGTGAGACACCCGGCACGTTCCAGTCGAACCCCGAGCGGTCGGGGAGCAGGGCCTGCGGGTAGGCGACGATGAACCCCTCTGCGTCGGCGGTGGCATCCATGCCCGTGAAGGCCTCTTGCTCCGCTGCGGTACTTCCGCTGCCGTGCATGTTGAGCACGAGAGGCACCCTGCCTGCACCGCTGTAGCCGTTGGGAAGATGGACGATGACCACTCGGCGATGACCAGCCAGCGTGGGGGTCAGCGTGCTCGAGGATCTCGGGGTTGCACAGCCAGTCGCGTTCGACGACCCACCGGTCGTCATAGGGGCAAGGTTTGCGGCGCTCGACGCGCCTGCACCGGCGCTCCCTCCGTATGCACCGAGAAGAACCGCCGCCGCCACACCCATCGTCATCGAGATTGCGGATGCTCTTCGGTGCCAGGCACGGTCATACTTCGGGCTGCTCCCGATCGTTACCGCCTCACCGGTCCAGCTTGAACGCAACGTCATCAGGGGATGCCTCTATCTTCGACGGGCCCTACTGTGTGTTCTGGGAGATCCTGCCCATGGACGGCGGTCAGGCAGCTGGTCATAATACGGCCGACCGATGCGTCGGCATCGTCGGACACGGGGGACAGCATGGAAGATCGACAACCGCCTCGGTTGCACCTCGAACTGGTCCGCGAGCCGGACCGCGTGGACGAGCGCGCAGCCGCCGTCGAAGCAGCCGGCTGGCAAGTTTCCGTCTGGGACCCGGCCACCACCTCGGATGACGATCTGCCAAGGGTCCTCCCGCGTTGCGACGGGGTCGTGATCGGCGAAGGCGATGGAGATTCGGTGGAGCCGCCCTCGCCGGCAACCACGGTGGTGCCCCTGGTTCGCTACCCCCGCCCCTCACAGGGATCCTGCTCTGGGGAGCGGACCACCGGGATCCTGCTCGTCCTCATCTCGGCGAAACAGAGCGAGTCAGCTCAGGAGCTTCGTGACTGGGGCGATTTCGTGCACTTGCGGCACATCGCCGAGGCGGCCGTACCCGGGTATCGGACGATTACGGCCTGGGAGAACGAGTCCTTGGGTACCCCTCGGTTCTGCCACCTCTACGAGATGGTAGGCAACGATCCCCAGGGCACGTTCGAGAAGATGACCCCGCTTGTGCGTGATCGTCTCGATCGCACCACGTTCGAGGAGTGGGCATGGCACCCGCAACTCGTGATCGAGGAGTCCCGGACCTATCGCCGGCGGCAACCAACTGAGAATCGGCCCGGCCCGAACTGACCCAGTGGAAGTGGTTGTTGCCTCGACGTGGTTCGATCTATATGGTGTATAGGTCCAGCTATACAACGAAAGAGGGCACCGAGCCCTCTTGACGGGGGAGGACCGGCATGCGCGAACGACGCGGCACCTCAGTGTCGTGACAGGTCCTACCGGGTCCAGAGACCCGATGTACGACACGGCATACGTCGATGTCGACGAGTGGCGCGACGAGCCGGTCCGCCACCGATACGTCCACGGCGGCTTCGAGGGAACCGATGCCCGGTTCTCCTTCTACTTCCCACCGCCCGAGCGGTATGAAGGGCGGTTCTTCCATCCCCTGATGCCCATCTCGGGGACCGAGCACGCCGCCCCCACGGTCATGGCGGGGATGATCGGTCGCACAATCGAGTTCGCCCATGTCAGTGGCGCCTACCTCGTCGAGTCCAATCAGGGCCGAACAGTGATGTTCCCCGGCGAGGACTCGACCATTGCCGGGTTCCGCGCCAGCGCGGCTTCGGCGACCTACTCGAGGATCCTGGCCGCTGAGATGTACGGAGAGCACCGTCCCTACGGCTATGTGTACGGCGGCAGCGGCGGTGCGTTCAAGACGATGAGCTGTTTCGAGAACCGAATTGACGTCTGGGACGGCGCCGTGCCTTTCGTGCACGGATCTCCGGTGAGTATGCCCTACCTGTTCACCGTGCAGGCCCACGCCATCCGAATCCTGCGAGATAGATTCCCGGCCATCGTCGATGCCCTGGAGCCCGGTGGCAGCGGGGACGTGTTTCATGGTCTGAACACCGAGGAGCGGGAGGCGTTCGCCGAGGTGACCCGCATGGGGTTCCCGCCGAGAGCGTGGTTCGACGTCGAACGGATCGCCTTGGGGTATACCGGGGTCTTCTCCAGCCTGATCGACAACATCGTCAAGTGGGACCCCGAGTACTTCGACGATTTCTGGAAGGTCCCGGGCTACCTGGGTGCGAACCCGACCGAATCGTTGGCCCGCAGCCGCGTGCATCACGACACCACCATCAGCAAGGTTGTGATGTCAGCCGAGGCGGCCGAACTGGGCCTCCCCATGTCCATGTCGGCCCGGTTCGGTGACCACGAGTCCGAGATGCCGGCGGCGCTCCGGATCGAGAGCCTCCCGGAGGGCAGCCTGCAGGGGGCGAGCCTGATCTTCACGAGCGGAGCGGCGGCCGGCCATGTCCTCTACATCGTCGGGGTGCTCGGCGATCTTGTCATGACGGGGTTCGGTGAGGCGCACTTCGAGGCGCTCCGGGACATCGAGGCGGGCGACGCGGTCCGTATCGACAACAGCATCTATCTCGCGGCGCAGACCTATCACCGCCATCAAGTGCCGCCGCCCGAGTTCCACGTGTGGCAGCAGTTCACGGCTAACGGCGTGCCGGTCTATCCACAGCGGCCCAGCTTCATGGGTCCCCGCTTCGCCCGGCAAGGCTCGGGCTCCATTCAGTCCGGCCGGTTCGCCGGGAAGATGATCGTCGTCGAGACGCTGATGGACGAAGCGGCCGTCCCGTGGCAGGCCGACTGGTACCGCACGCTCGTCCAGGCAGCCCTCGGATCCCGGATCGACGACTCGTACCGGCTGTGGTTCGTCGACCACGCAATGCACACGGCGCCATACGATGCGCCGGGCGACCCCCGGCCGGTCCGGACGACCCGCGTCGTCAGCTACTCCGGTGTGCTGCAGCAGGCGCTGCGGGATCTGAGTGACTGGGTCGAGCGAGGCCTCGCTCCGCCGCCCAGCACGGCGTACCAAATCGTCGACGGCCAAGTACACGTACCCGCAACGGCACGGGCGCGTCGGGGGATACAGCCGGTGGTCGATGTACTGGCCAACGGTGCGGTCCGGGCCGATGTCGCTGTCGGCGAGACCGTCGAGTTCTCCGCCGTCGTCGAGGTTCCACCAGGCTCCGGAACCATCGTGTATGCCGAATGGGATTTCGAGGGGGGTGGTGACTTCCCCGCCGTCGAGAACTTCGGCGATACCGATTGTGCGTTCTCGACCCTGACCCTCACGGCGGCCTACGCCTTCTCCGAACCGGGCACCTACTTCCCCGCTCTCCGGGCGACATCGCAACGGCAAGGCGACGCCAGGACGCCGTTCGCCCGAGTCCAGAACCTGGGGCGGGTGCGCGTTGTCGTTCGATAGCGGGCGTCCGGCGATACCGGTACCAGACCGTTGGACCCGGTCGCGTCGTCACGACGATGGTGGGTCGCCGGCGGTCGGCCGCCATGGCTGAGCTGTCGATGCAGCGGATCGCGGCGGCCGCACTCTCTGTCGCCGACGAGCACGGCGTCTCGGGGTTCACGATGCGGGCAGTGGCAGAAGCGGTCGGCGTGACGCCGATGGCGCTCTACCACCACGTGGAGGACAAGGCTGCACTGGTCGCACTCTTGGTCGATGCGGCTATTGCAGAACGTCCGCTCCCGCCCCCGACGGGATCATGGCGGGACGATCTGTGGGAGATGGCGTGTTGGATGCGGGGGACCACCCTGGGTCATCCAGCGGTGGCTCGGCTCCGTAGCGACTATTGCGTGTGGACGACGTCCATCTTCCCGATGACGGAACGCTGGCTTAGCGTCTGGCAGCAGAGTGGGCTTGAGCTTGATGGAGCGTTGGTGGCCGCATCCGCGAGCAGTACGGCCATCATCGGGTTCGTCGAAGCGGAGCTGAGACTGGAGGAACTCGAGCTTCCCGATGACTCCGAGCTGGCTTCATTTCCGAATGCCCGGCTCGCCTTTCACCTCAAGCGCGACAGTGATAGGGAGTTCGAATTGGTCGTGCGTTCGGTAATCGAAGGTTTGCATACCCAGCTGACCGGGAACGAGCCCAGTGCAACCGCCACCCGAGGAGCGCCGACGAGATCTCGCGCCCAGCGAGCGCCGGCGCCGAGGCCGGGCCCAGTAGCGAGTGCCCGGCCTGGCCACCGTGCGAAAGAGCAGCGAGGCCGTGCTACCTGAGGCAAGTCGGCCGGGCCGCGCTGTTTCGCCGCTCCGGGTTACGTATCCTTCAGCGGCTTGCCCTTTGCTCGACCCTGAAGTCCCCGACAACGGCGGGTCGGACCACGACGGAGCGAGGGTCAGGTCGGGCACATTCTGGCCGTGACCTGCAGAAAGGACACCATGCGTAAGACAATCGCGGCGACCGCCGTGCTCTTGCTGTCTATTGCCGGGACCATCCAACTCGGCGTGGTTGGCGCGGCCGAGGTCGCCTCCCAGGCTGGACAAGGGGTCACGGCGTCCAGCATCAAGGTCGGAATCACGTATCCCGATGTCGCGGCGATCCGCAGCATCATCAATGTCGATCCCGGCGACTATCAGGTCGCGTACACGACGCTCATCAACCAGATCAACGCCCGTGGGGGGATCAACGGCCGCAAGATCGTGCCGGTGTTCGCTCCTGTAGACCCTCTGGGGACCTCGGCGGCCGCCACCGCCTGTACACACCTGACGGAAGACGAAAAAGTGTTCGTGGTATTGGGGTTCTTCCAGGCGCCCGATGTCGCTTGCTACCTGGACACGCACAATGTGCCGATCATCGGGGCATCGCTGACCGCCGCGCAGTCGGCACAGGCCACGGCACCATGGTTCAACAACATCATCTCGGACAGCGACCTGATACCCAAGGAGATGGCGATCTTCAAACAGGAAGGCGTCTTCGCCGGGAAGAAGGTCGGCGTGGTTGCAACATCTGCAGACAAGGGTGTGATGGATATCGTCCTCCCCGCTCTCCAGAAGCTGAAGGTGAACGTGGTTCAGACCGCCACCAATGCGGTACCGGATACCGATACGGTGGCGCAGACTCAGGAGTACGGCGTCATCGCGCAAAAGTTCCAGTCGAGCGGGGTGAACACAGTCGTGGCGGTGGGCAACTCTGGTAACGGCTGGCCGGCGGCGCTCCAGAGCAACCAGAGCACCTACCACCCGAGGATCATCGCGACCGACTACATCGATCTGGATGCGTACGTCTCCAATAAGGCTGGGTATACGCAGGCGATCCTGAAGGACGCGCTGACGGCCGGCGGTTACCCACCCGTCGCCGTCGTCTGGGACGACCCGGCGATGAAGCGCTGTATCGCCACCATCCACGCAGCTGAGCCCGCCGCCATCATCAACGACCCGGTGACGGCCACGGCGTCCACTCCGGTCACGTGGACGGCGCCCGAGCTCGCATGCCAGCAGATGGCCCTGTTCTCCCAATTCGCCAAGGCAGCAGGTAAGACGCTGAACAACCAGACATTGGGCAAAGGTGCTGCGTCACTCGGCCATGTCACGATTCCTGGTGGAGGCGGGACGTTCGACTTCGCGTCGGGCCACGGTGACGGGAACGGACCAGTCTTCGTCTACCAGTGGAACCCGACGACGAAGATACTGCAGCTAAAGACCACTGCAGGGTAGAGCCGAACCTCCACCATCGACTGGGGTTCGTCGAGGCGTGAGACTCGTAATGGCAGGCCGCGCGGCATCACGGCGTCGCCACGTGGACTTCCGGCGCGAGTTCCAGCGCGGCGCTACACCACTGCGGGTGGGTTGGTCATCCCCGGATCGTTGACCAGCGGTGTCATTGTTGGCGTTCTGCCGCTACGAACGATTGTTCTCTCGTCTGTCCCCAGATAACTCGCCACGACCCGCGGGTTGTCACGCACGTCCTTTGGCGAGCCTTCGGCGATGACGGACCCAGCCTCGAGGCAGTAGACGCGGTCGCTGATGCTCATGATGAGAGGCATGTCGTGCTCTATCAACAGGACCGACGCGCTGAGCTCGCGCTGGACGGTGACGATGAGGGGACCGAAGGCCTCCGTCTCGCGTTGTGCCAGGCCCGCCGTGGGCTCGTCGAGGCACAGGACTCTCGCGTTGAGCGCGAGGAGACCGGCGAGTTCCACCACGCGTCGGGTGCCGGTCGACAGGTCACCGATGTGATGGTCCTGCCACTGGGTGAGTCCCAGCAGGTCGACCAGATCGGCGACATCGGATCGATCGCGGCGGCTCCGGCGCCGGGCCCGGGGCAGAGCCAGCGCGGTGGACAGAGCTCCCGTCCGCCCCCTTGCTTCGTGAGCCACCAGCAGCGTCTCGGTGACGGTCAACTCGGGGAAGAGGGTGGCGGACTGGAAGGTCCGACCGAGTCCCAACGCAGCGCGAGAAGACGGCGCCATGCCCCCGATCTCCCGGTCACCGAGGCGTACCGAGCCCGACGCGACGACGAAGCCACCGATGGCGTTCATCAGCGTCGACTTGCCGGCACCATTGCTCCCGATCAGACCGACGATCTGCCCGCCCTCCACCGCGAGGCTGACATTGTCGACCGCGGTGATACCGCCAAAGGCCACCCGCAGATCGGAGACGGCGATCGCAGGCACCCCGTCTTCCAGTGGTTCCGGTGCCTGTCGCAGCCCGCTAGCTGGTTTACGGCTCTTCGTGGCGGGAGGCTCCTTGCCGAAGCGCCGGTCCGCCCACGCCAGGAAAGCGTCGCGCACGTCGTAGCTGACTTGGTTGAGGCCGCGGGGGAAGTAGAGCAAGATGGCCAACAACCCCAGGCTGGACGCGAGGAGCCCGAGCACGGCGTTGTTCGGGGCTAGCGCCGGGATGCCGATGACCCAGATGGCCCCGATCACCGCTGCGGTGACCGAACCCATCCCCCCGATGACCACCATGGCCACCAGACCCAGCGAGCCTTCCACGATGAACGGGCTGCCGGGCCCCGAGAAGGCGACGTTGGCGAAGGCGCCGCTCAGCAGCGCGCCACCCATCCCGGCGAGGGCACCGGCGATGGAGAAGGCACGGATCTTCTCCCACGCCGGGCGCACCGTGAAAGCGGCGGCGGCCGTCTCGTTGTCTCGGACCGCCATGATCGAACGCCCCACTCCGCTATCCCGGAACCTGCTCGTGACGAGGAGGACGGCGCCGAGGATCACGAGCACGACGTAGTAGTACGTGCGCTGTCCGGGGAACGACAGCGAGAAGAGGTGGCCGGGCGGAAACGGAAGGTCTGAGCCATCCGACGACTGGCCGCTGAGAGCCGACAGGTTGAAGAAATACTGCTGGGCCGCAAGGGCGAACGTGAACGTCACCACGGCCAGGTAGAGACCTCGTACCCGCAGCGAGCCGAGGCCCAGGACTGTGGCGACCACGGCGGAGGCGATCGTCGTGGCGGCGATGGCCAGCCAGAAGGGAACCCCCAATTCCACCAGGCGGGCGGCGAACAGGGCGCCCAGACCGGCAAAGGCCATCTGACCCAGGGAGAGCTGCCCCAGCCATCCGGTCAGGACGGTCAGGGACGTGGCGCAGATCGCGAAGGCGAGCACCTCGGTGAAGATCTGTTGCGTGGAAGGCGTCGTGAAGACCAGGGGAAGGACGATCCCGATCACCGCCAGGAGGACGATGCCGCTCTTATTGATGTTGCGCGCCCAGCGGTACGACTGAAGGCGTACGGGGATGGGGCGAGCCTGCGGGGTGAATGCGAAAACCTCGGTCTCGGTGGTCCGTTCCCGGTTGAAGAGCACGGCAATCAGCACGGTGATCAGGAGCAGCAAATTGATCAAGCCGGGTTGGTCGATGAAGTTGAAGTTCAAGAAGCTCTCGGCGAGCCCGATGGCGACACTGGCGATGATCGCTCGCGGGAAGGACACCATGCCGCCGATGACCGCCGCCACCAGGGCCAGCGACAGCGTCTGTGATCCTAGCGTCGTGACATCGCCCGCCGAGCCCGTCTGGCCGGCGATGAGGACGATGGAAAGCGTCGAGAGTGCGGCGGCGAGCGCCCACACCATCGTCGAAATCACCTTCGGGCTGATGCCCGAGAGGCGCGCTAGTGACGGGTTGCTGGCGCACGCCTTGACGGTCTTGCCGAGGGTGGTCCGGTCCAAGAACCACGTCAACGCCACCAGGGTGATCGGGACGATGATCAAGATCGAGAGATCGGATCCCCTGACCTGCACGCCACCCACCGTCCATGTCCCGTTGATCGCACTCGGGTAGTGAACGGTGAGGTCGCTCGGTGTGGGGATCTTGAACGCAATCGCCTCCGCGACCTGTGCCACACCGATGGTGGCGACGAGGACGACCACCCGGGGCGACCTCCGCAGGCGACGGATCACAGTGACGTCCACCAGTGCACCGAAGGCAAGCCCGGTCACCAAGGCGACACCGAGGGCCACCCAGAAGGGCACGTGGTACTGCACCACCAGCAGGGACAGGAGGGCCGCGCCGACGACGCCCATGTTGCCCACGGCGAAGTTGATGATCCGCGTCGCTCGGTACACGAGGACCACTCCGACAGCGATCACTGCGATGGCCAGACCCTGGACCAAGCCGCTGAAGACGACCTGGCTGTTGATCGACACTGCGAGCATCATTCCTCGGTACCGCCCCCGAGGAATACGGCCCTCGCCAGGTCGTCCCGTTCCATGAGGTCGCGCACTGGTCCGGAGAAGCGGACGCGGCCCTTCTCGAGAAAGACGGCCCGCTCGGCGATCGCGGCAGCGACGTTGAGTGACTGCTCGACGATGATCAACGTGACCCCCGCCGCCCTCAAGCTCTCGACCACCTCCAAGAGGTTCTGGACCACGATGGGGGCGAGACCCAGTGACAGCTCGTCGATCATGAGTATTTCCGGTTCGTGCAGCATCACGATCGCCAGGGCGAGCATCTGCTGCTCTCCGCCCGAGAGCGAGCCGGCCCGCTGCGCCCGACGCTCCTGCAAGACCGGGAACAACTCCAGGACACGGTCGATACGGCGGCGCAGGTCGCCGCGGTCCGAGCGGTAGACGAACCCCCCCATTTCGAGATTCTCGGCGACGGTCATCTGCGGAAAGACGCCCTTGCCGCCCTGCAGGAGATGGATGCCGAGCCGGTTCCGCTGCTCGGGAGTGGTATAGGTGATGTCCCGACCGTTCAGTCGGACGACACCGCGTCCCGGAACCTCGAGACCGGCGGCGACACGCAATGCCGTCGACTTTCCGGCACCGTTGGTCCCGAGCAGCGCGAGCACCTCACCACGCCGCACCTCGAGACCGAGACCGAAGAGAACCTGGACGTGCCCGTAGCTGAAGTCGATCCCGCTCAGCTGCAAGACCGGGATGCTTGCGGGATCCTCTTCCTGGCGGCGGTGTTCCTCGAGCTCCTCTTGCAGCTCCAACACCACAAGCGAGAGGTCATTGCGGATGAAGTGCGCGCTCCGGATGATGAGGAAGCCACCGATCAGTATCGAGGGGATCATGATGATCAGCACAGCCGCCCGCACGCCGACAAGGCTGTCGAGTAGGGCAGCCAACACGGCCCCACCAGTGGCACCGACGAAGAAGACGTAGATCCCCCCCACGGCCCCGACCATCCCCCGCAAACGGTACGGGGCGACCGAAATGAGCACCGGACCGACCATGGAGAATGCGGTTAGCAGGAGCACGGCGACCGGGACACTGAAGACGGCCCACAGGACGGCATTCGGCATGGCGTACTGAATGGGCGTGAGGATGGCAACGGGAAGGACGACGATGCCGATCAGGGTCAGGGCCCGCGCTGGATCCTTGCGGTAAAGACGGTCGTAGTAGCGACCGACGAGCGGAAGAGCCACGAGCACGCCGATACTCCCGATGGTGGCGATGAGTCCGCGCTGGAAGGCATCGAGACCGAAGCGCTGCTTGAGGTAGAGGTTGCCGAGAACCGGGACAGTGAACAAGCCGAACCCGATCGCAGAGAAAGCGATGAGACATGTCTTTATCGTGCGGATGCGCAGGATCCGCTCGAACGACGCTTCCAGGGACGGCGCGGCCGGCCGGGGATCGCCGATGACCTCGCCCAACACGTCCTTCTTCTCGAATTGTCCACGTGGGGGCTCTGGGAGGCGAAAGGCCAGGAATGCGACGAAGAAGACGGGGATGGCCAGGATGTAGAACGCCCATCGCCATCCATTCGGGCCCCCCACGGAGGTCGCAATGAGGCCGACCAAGAGGGGGCTGAGTGCGGTAGCCGCGCCGGCGCCGATCCCCATGCCTGCGTAGATGCGCCCGCGGAGACTGATCGGATACGCGTCGGCCAGGAGAGAACCGTTGACGCTGTTGTTGCTGGACTGAGAGATCCCGGCACCAAAGCGGGCCAGGAAGAACAGAAAGATGTTGGTCGCCAGCCCCGTGCAGAACACCATCAGGCCGAACACGAACGTCGCCCAGCCGATGATGGGCGCACGGCGGAACCGGTCGGCGAGCCAACCCATGGGGACGATGCCCAGTACCAGGAAGCCGCCCGAGATCCCGGCCACGAAGGTGATGGCCCCGGTGCTGACATGGTACGAGGACTGAATGTTGGGAGCGAGGACCGCCAGACCCGAGCTTTGCAGGTTGTCGAGCGTGACAATGACAGCCAGGATGACGAATGTCTTGGCCCCGGCACTGCGCAAGCCCTCGCGCAGCGACACTGCCTCTTCCCCGACCCCGGGAAGCAGGTCCTCGGGAAGCACGACCTCCTTTACCGAGTCCGCTGCCCTTTGACGCTCGTCACCGGAGTCGGAGACCAGGAGCGCCAAGTCCGCCGGACTCGGCGTGCCGGTGGGCCCCGGCGAGGAGGATCCGGGCGCGGGTGGCTCGCTCAAGGCAGCCCTGACCTCAGTGCCCGGCCCAACCCCGGCGCACTCCCCTCTGTACGGCGGGGCGCACTGGAGGTGCCGCCCGGGTTCACTTCGTCCCGGAGCTCGACGCGGCCACCAGTGTCTCGCTCGTGGGGTCGTATTTGAAGATGGTCACCGGGCCGGTGGCGTAGGGCTGGCCGGGTCCGAACGAGATGACTCCGATGCCGGGAATGCTGGCGTTCTTCAGCGCGTAGCCGGCCTTCGTGAAGCTCGCGACCGTCAGGTTCTTGCCCGCCTTCGCGGCGATCTGGTCGAACAGGGACAGGTACTGGCAGGCCTCGATCACCGACTGGTACGTCGTGTCGGTGCTGTTGCCGGCCCCGGCACTGGTCGGGTTCACCGGTGGCGTGATGGTGTCCGACGGGTAGGCCTTGTGGACCGCGGCGACGCACTTCTGGATGGCCGGGTCCTTCCACTGCTGGTACGCAGTGGGCGCAGAAGACGCCGACAGCACGTTGCTGAGGTAGGGGTTGGTGCCCTTGGTCGACTGCACGTACGAGATGAGCGACGACTCGCTGGTGGCGATGTACGTGGGCTTGTAGGTGCTCTGGTTGTCCAGAATCGCACGGGGCCACGTCGTGGAGCCAGAGCCGCCGACACCGACGACCACCTTCACCCCGGCGGACTGGAAGCGCTGGGCGATGGAGGCGACCTCCTGGTCCGAGGCAACGGCATCCGTCGAGACTGCGCTGTCCTCGGCGGTGAGGACGACGTTGACCCCCAGCTTTTTGAGATCGTCCTGCACGACCTTCACCTCGGGTGCGTCGGAGTTTGCGCCATAGAAGATGGCGACCTTCTTGCCCTTGAAGACGCCGCTCTTGTTGAACGCGGCCAGCTGCAAGGGGTCAAAGGCCGCGTCGGGAGGAATCAGGGCGAAGTCGGGCGCTGCGCTGGCGGGCAACGCGCCCGGCAAGGACCCCGCGATTACGGGCGTGTCGTGGGTCTGTTGGTAGCAGTCCGGGAAGACCGGCCCGAGGGCGATGAAGACCTTGTCGTCCTCGGTGAGCTGGGTGCACGACGAGGCCGCCGAGGCGGGCACGGCGGGGTTCATCTCAGCGAGGTGGAGGACGAGCTTGCGGCCGTTGACTCCCCCGTGCGCGTTGATGTTGTCGACGATCGCTTGGTACGCGTCAGGGAAGCTGCCGTCGTTGATGGTCACGCCGAGGCTCTTCAGCGCGGCAAAGTCCACGTAGGGCTCGCCGACGCTGATGGTCGTGGCCGTGACGCCCTGGTCGGCGGGGCTTGACGCCCCGGCCGGTACTGCGCTGGTGGCGAGCATCACGCCCATTGCCGTGAGGAGGGCTGCCACAGTCGAGAACGACCGGGTGCCGATGGAACGGCATCTCGATGCGCTCCATTCTCCCTTGGGGCCGCTTGAGGTTCGCCTCACCGCGGCGTGTGCATTGCTCTTCATTACATCCTCCGGTTCTTATTGGCTTGTGTTCGAACGTCGTGGCTGACTGCTATCGGCGAGAGCGACCGGGAATGGTCCGTGCCGTCCTGGCTTCAACGCTGGGCTGCTGGGAGCGATTCGATCGCTGCAGGGGTCGGACCTCGAGTGATGGATCCTCGATCGTCAGCACGTTGACCAGCGTCGTGACCATTCGGTTACCCCCGTAAATCGCACTCCGCTTCGCCGGGTGCGACAATTCTCATGATGATAAGGAAGTTCTCAGCTCTTCGCAAGAGTATTCTCATAGGCTTGGGAGTCAGAAGGATCATGAGAGTTCTGGAGGACGAAAGGGCAGGTCCTACATGGTGAATCCCCCGGTGAGTGAACTCACCGTCTCGGGCATCGCCGCGGACCACCCACCGTCCCGAGCGGCCCCCAGCCCGACGCACCGTCCCTCTTCGTCCTCGTTGGCAACCCCCCGGACTCTCGGTGGACCGATCATTCCAACGACGAGGATAACCACCACGGTGATGTCTTTCCGTTCACCCGAAGTTCACTGTCGGCGCGCCCGATGGATGCCCGACCGGCACGCAACGGCGCCGCCACGAACCGGACAGCGCCGCTCAGTCTGGAGCGAGTTCCTCGGTCAGCCTGTCGACGTAGGACTGGACTCTGTGAGCCAAGTCCACACGCTCGGGATCGGTGAGCCACTGGATCTCGAGCCCCATCAGCACACCGATGACTTCGTGTGCGATCTGGTCGATGTCGACATCTCGGCGCACCCGACGCGCGTCTCTCTCCGCGGCGAGGATGGAGCGAACGAGGTCGCGCGCCGTTTCGTACCTCTCGACGAAGAAGTCGTGCAAGGGGTCGTCGGGATCGAAGCTCTCGGCGGTCAGGACGACGTACAGCCGCATTAGTGTCGCGGTCTCGACGTTGTGCCGGCCGAGGTCGCGCAGGCTCCTGAGCGTGAGACCTTCGGATGT
>Ga0116216_10001167_pt1 | contig 18506 bp, 14 predicted proteins | sample Sb_taG_11_FD_89696 | JGI IMG/M metagenome (GOLD analysis project Ga0116216, IMG submission 89696) | Peat soil microbial communities from Weissenstadt, Germany - Sb_50d_3_AS metaG | ecosystem: Environmental > Terrestrial > Soil > Wetlands > Peat | place: Germany: Weissenstadt | collected 2010-09-21
CGAAGATCATCGAGACCGGCGCGGTGTGGTGATAGGTGCGGCCGGTCCCCGAGCCGACGTACTTCGAGATCAGCCCGATGTCGAGGTACCACGACGGCGGTCGCTCGATCAGCCGTTCCCGGGCCCGTGGCGAGACCGTGAGTGGCGCAAGCCCCGGTGGGACGCCGAGGCACTTCTGGGTCCCGCTGTAGGCGAGGTCCACTCCCCAGTTGTCGACCTCGACCGCGATGCCGCCGAGTGACGTCACCGTGTCGACGATGAGGAGTCCGTCACCCTTGGCCCGCGCGAGTGGAGCCACATCGTTCCGGACGCCGGTGGAGGTCTCCGCGTGCACGAGCGCGATCGCCTTCGGAGCGGGATCGGCGGCAAGCAGCGCCTCGGGGTCGAGCGGCTCACCCCAGGGCGCTTCGACACGGACGACGTGGGCGCCCACCCGAGCGGCGACTTCGCACAACCGCTCGCCGAACAATCCGTTCACCCCGACGACGATGGTGTCGCCCGAACCAACGACGTTGGTGAGGGCCGCCTCCATGCCCGCGGAGCCGGTGCCACTCAACGGGAACGTCAACGGGTTGGCTGTCCGGAAGGCGGTCCGGAGGCGGTCGCAGGTCTCGTCGAGGACCCCGAGAAACTCCGGGTCGAGGTGTCCGAGAAGGGGACGGCTGAATGCGGCGACCACCTCCGGATAGGGATTGGACGGGCCCGGACCCATCAGGATGCGATCCGAGAACACGCAGCGATGCTACCGACTGTCTGGTTCGGGCCGAGCCTGGTCGAGTCCCTCGGCGGTCGCCCTGCCGCTCGCGTGGTCTCGTCGACCTGCCTTGTCACAGCAGGCGAGAAGAGTCACCTGGCTGGAACCCGCCTCCCTCGGGTAGCAATGGCAAGGAGCGAAGATGGCGCGCTGGGAGATGTACCGACAGGGCGAGAAGGTCGTCGTCGAGCGAAAGCATCCGATCATGACGGGCTTCGTTCTTCACCTGACCGCGGTTTGCGCGGTGAGCCTGATCGGGCAGGCCCCGTGGCTGCTCGCCATGCTCCCTGCGTATCTGGTAGTCCGGCTCGGCATGGGCCGTGGCCTAGCGAGCCGCGGGTTCCGCGACTAGCACTCCGGGTTCGCGCCGCGTGTGGTCGGCAACAACCGAGGGCCTCACCCGAAGGGTGGGTCCTCGTGTTCGCCGTCGTCGTCGAAGGACAGGCGATGATGGGGGCCAAGAGGTGACCGGGGTCGAGTTCCCGAAGGCCCGGACGGTGAGCAGGTTCTCTTCGCCCGGTCGGAACGTCCAGGGTCGCCCCTCGGTGGGAGATGGGTGCCGCCGTGCTGCACCCATGCCTTCGACGATCTCGGGGCAGAGCGGCCCGAACACGTTCGGCTCGGACCGACCGGCAGCCACCCAGCGCTGCCTGGAGCGCCGCCAGGACGTCGTTCCCGACGGCCAGGGTGGCCCCCCGAAGACAAAGCTCGGGGTCGTGACACGCAGGCTGACCAGGTAGCTCAAGAACTCAGGGGGCGGTGGTGCGGTCGGGTTGACCAGCAGAACCGGCCCGGCACGAGCCACCGGTACCCATGAACGCCCCGTCGGTCAAGATAGCCCTGGGGGAGGGGGAAGAACATCTGGGAGGCTTGATGAGTCATGAGCAGTCCACGACACTTGCGCCGCTGCCAACTGGTACAGGCCGGGGTTCGAGATAACTTCAGCAAATCCGAAGTAGTTGACTGGCCCCACGGATCGGAAGAAGTACCGCACCGTGACCCACGGCTGCGGTTTGTTGGCATTCGTCGCGATGGTCGTCCAGTTCGAAGCGGTTCACCATCACGTCCCGCGCGGGGGCAGCAACGACGAGGAGACTCTCGACGCGCACGACCGGCCCGGATCCCGGGCGACCGAGGTCGCCGGTGCGGGGAAGTAACCGCCGGACGTCGCGAAATCTCAGCGTCCGCCCATGTATCCGGCGCGCGCCGTATCAGGAAGCGGCACGTCCTCTCATGACTGGAGTGCACACCGGGTGGTTCATCGCGCCGCGCCAGCGGCCGCGGCCGGATGGCGCGGGAGTCGGGACACCATGAGGGTCCTGGTCGTCCACAACCGGTACCGGTCCGCGTCGCCGAGCGGCGAGAACCGCGTCGTCGACCAAGAGTCGGCCGCGCTGACCGAGGCCGGTTGCATCGTGGAGCGGTTCGAGCGGCGCGCCGACGACATCGGCGAGCTCTCGTTGGCGGGGCGCGCGGCACTGCCCGGGCGGGTGGTGTGGAATCGCGAGGCGGCCCGTGCGCTCCGGCGGGCGATCGAGGGATTCGGGCCCGACGTCGTGCACGTGCACAACCTCTACCCGTTGCTCAGCCCGTCGGTCCTCGCGGCCGGTAGCGGCCGCGTCCCCGTCGTCGTGACGTTCCACAACTACCGGCCGCTCTGTCCGACTGGGGAGTTGTACCGGGACGGCAGCGTCTGTACCGAGTGCGTGGGGACGGCGCCGACCGGCGCGGTTCGCCACGGCTGCTACCGGGGCTCGCGGCTGCAGAGCCTCCCCCTCGCGGCGGCGACCGTGGTGCAGCGTCACCTCGTTCGCACTGCCCCCGCTGCGTACCTGTTCTTGAGCGAAGCCCAGCGGGCGTGGTTCGCCGGCTTGGACCTTCGGCCCGAGCGCTGCTTCGTCAAACCGAACCTCGTGCATCCGTCGACCCTTCCACGCCTGCCCGAGCCCCTGATCGCCTTCGTCGGTCGCCTCGACGAGTCGAAGGGCATCCGGTTCCTCATGGACGCGTGGGACCGGGTGTGCTCCGGAAGGGAGAAGCCCGGCCTTCGCCTGGTCGTCGCGGGGTCGGGCTCGCTCGAGCCCGCGGTGCGCGCCTGGGCGGCCGGGCGGCCCCAGGTCGAGGTGCTCGGCCTGCTCAGCCGGGAGGGCTGCGCAGCGCTCATGGCCCGGGCCCGAGCGGTCGTTGTGCCGTCGGTCTGGCCCGAACCCTTCGGACTGGTCGTAGCGGAGGCGATGGCTGCGGGTGCCCCTCCGATCGGCCCGGATCACGCCGCGTTTCCCGAGCTGATCCAAGACGGGGTCGACGGTGCGCTCTACCCCTCCGGCGACGTCGAGGGCCTGACGCGTCTCTTGCGGCGCGCCGACGCCGAGCCGAATTGGTTCGAGAAACTCGGGAAGGAAGCCAAGTCGACCCACGCGCGGCGGTTCTCGCCCGCGGCCGTTGTCGACAAGCTCCTGGCCGTCTATCGCTTCGCCGTCGAACATCCATCCTCGGTCGACCTTCCGACCGCCGAACCGTGCCTGAACGGGAGCAGTGCCGGTGGCTGATCGCGGGTCGACCCGTCGCGCTTGTCGGGGCGCTGTACCGACCGTGGATCGTGCGGTCGAGCCCCGGAGCGCGTGAGTGCCGAGTATCTACGCGGGGACGGACGCCGACTTTTCCGACGCCAACCGACGGGCTTCGATCTTCGAGGGCGACTTCTTTGTCTACGGGCCGAGACCGAAGACCATGGCATTGTGCGATTTCTCGCGTGACACCATCGAACAAATGTTGGGCTTCCAGCCGTTCTGGGCTCAGCAGCGGATGTCAGAAACGGAATTCGCGACGCTGTTCGGCGGCGCGCTGCGCAATTTCGCCCGTCGGCGCACGGCGATGGACCTCGCCGCCGCGATCGTGGGCGACCTCGGGTGCGACCCGCACGCCACGTACTTGAGCGCCCCGAGCCTCATGGCCATCACCGGACAGGGGTTCTTGGCCCAGGGCCTGGGCGGCCCCCGGCATCCCCACCGGGACACCTGGTACGCGGCCTCACCGAGCCAGGTGCACTGGTGGCTGTCGCTCTACGACGTGGACGAGCTGTCGTCGCTCGCGTTCCATCCGCGCTATTGGGACCTCCCCGTCCTCAACAGCTCCGCCGACTACGTCTACCGTGCCGACCACGAACTCGAAGGGGCCGTGAACCCACCGGGCCTTGGGGAGCCCCGGCCGCTCGAGACCATCGTGCTCAGCCCGGAGATCCGGATCGCGTCGGCGGCCGGTGGCCTCGTGATGTTCTCGTCGGCCCAGTTGCACTCGATCGTCCCGAACGACACGCTCAAGACCTACTTCCTCGTCCACTTCCAGACCGTGAGCGAGTTGGACCTCAGCCAGGGGGTTGGGGCGATCAACCTCGACTCCGAGGCACGCGGCAGTGTGCTGTCCAACTTCCTTCGCTGCGACGACCTGAGCCCAATTCCCGACCAGCTCCTCGATGGCCGCTCATCAGAAGAGGCCCATGAGGCGGAAGGGTCGGCGGGTTCCTAGCCGGTGAGGGGGGCGTTGTCCTCGCCGTCGGGCACTCGCGGCCGTGGCGCGGGCTGGTAGGTCCAGCCGGCCTGACGGGCGAGCGCCACGGCGGCCAGCTGGGAGTTGACGCCGAGTTTCTGGAGGATCGCCTTGATCTGCGAGCGGACCGTCGACACAGCAACCCACGCGTTCTTTGCGATCGCGTCAGCGGTGAGGCCCTCCATCAGCTCGGCGAGGACGCTCTGCTCACGCGGCGTCAGAACCGCAAACGGGCTACGCGCGGGTCGCGGCGCCTGACCGCTGGCCGAAGCGGGCTCCCGAGTGGGCACCTTCCCCCCGGAGATCAGAGTGCCGAGCATGTGCACGAGGTCCTCCAACGCCACGCTGGATTCGATACGAGCCACGGCCCCGGCGTCCACGCACCGGTGGAGAAGTTCGCGGTTGTTGCTCCGGCCCATGACCGCGACCGCGACCCCCGACCCCACGAGGAACCGGATGAACTCGATCGGGTCGCCGTCCACCAGGTCGACGTCCAGAATCGCGAGGTCGGGCACCCACAAGATCGCGTCACGCAGGTGGTCGAGCGTCGCCGGGACCGCGAATCGCGCGGAGAACCCGCGCTGGACCAACGCGAAGACGAGTGCTTCGGCCACCAGGAGGTCGTCGTCGAAGACGAGGATCCTCGCCGCGTTGGGCTCGTTCGGCGGACTCAGTGATCGGAATACGGTGTCAAACGGTTCGATCGCCACCGCTTCGACCTCCATCAGCCTTCACCGGGTCGGACGACCGGCTGCCGATCATCCAGGCGCGTGTCGGCCGAAGCGATGGAGTGGCGGGCCCCCCGACGATCGGCGGGAGACGAAGAAAATCCAGGCGAACTCAGGGGCGAGCGGAAGTCGTCCTTAGCCACGACGGAACCGACGTTTTCCACCCCGACACCCTTTGGTGTTGAAAGGGCCCCAACGCAATGATGGGATCCTCCGCCTATCCGGGATGTCGGTTTCGCCTTGGCTCCCCCCGGCTCAGGGCGACCATCTCAAGCCGGGGTTCACAGCTACAAGCCCGTTTACGTAACGTACTCAGGGCCTCAGGAGGTGTCAACTGCGTGAAAGAACGGTTTCACAGGGTCCTCTAAGGAACAATGCATGCCTACTGAAACGGTCGGTATGGGTGGAATGTCGGCGTCGGAAACCGGCTCGGATAGCAAGCCCGTGCGCGGCGAGCACGACCCTCGATCGCCTTGCTGGCTGTCCTCGGTTTTGCGGCGGCGGCGGTGCCTCCGTAGCAAAAGCCCAGGTCGGAGCATCATGGTCGCGGCTTTGCGATCGCGGCCCGGGCGGTTCGCCGTTGGCATGGGCCGAAAAACCGGCGTCCCACCCACCCACCCAGGGGAGCTGCGGGGCGTCCCGACGAAAGTCGTCATCCCGCCGGCGTCGGGTGACGCGGTTCGGCTCGTTCTCCAGGGGTGCCACGGGCCGTGGGCCTGCGCTTGTGGCGCCCGCGCCGGTTTCCGAGCAATCGGCGCGAGCAGAGCACTACTCTCCGGACATTCGGGACCGGCCCCGGCTCAGGAGGTAAACCTGGGCATCGGTCGCGCCCAGAAGTCGAGTCGCATTTCAACACCGACATAGGCGGCAGAAGTGGACGGTTCATTAGCGATCCAAGCGAGATGAGCAGCAGCGCGCTCACGCTGGAGGATTGCCCCTTCTGCGCCCTGGCGGGTGCCAGGCTGGCGAGGCCGACCCCAGCAGGCAACGACGCGGTCGCCGCCTACGCCGACGACAAGATCGTGGTGCTCCTCCAAGGGGACAGTCCGGGCGTGTTGGTCGCGCCGGCCACCCACGTGGACGTTCTTGCTGAGCTGACCGATCGGCCGCTCGCCGGGTTCTTGGCGGCACTTCGTCGGGTCGCCGTCGATGTCCAAGCCATCTTCGGGTGCTCGGGGACGACGATCGCGCCTCGCAAGGACGCGCTGCCGTCAGCCCACGGTCACATCAGCTTCGAGGTCATCCCGACCCCGCAGAGCTATGCAAACGCTCCGGCCTCCGCCGACCTCATGCTGCGCGCCGAACAGCTCGCCGAACTGATCCGCGACTGAGTGGCGGGTGACGTCGCCCGCGGGGGTTCGTCCCCGGGGGTACCCTTGCCGACCGGCTCGCTGCCCGAGTGAGCGCACACCCGGCAAGATCTCGAAGGGTGACGCATGGCGTATCCCCACGGCTCGCAGGATCCCCCGGACCGCTCGTCGTCCGGGCCGTACCGCCGCCGATGGATGCCCGAAGGTCTGCGACCGTTCGCCCGTACCGCGCGCCGCATGCTTCACCCAGGTCCGAGGCTCCGCCGGTACCGGCCCGAGTCGCGGCTGGTGGTCGACCAGCACCTGGTGCCGCGCGCCGCTTTCCCGGCGATCGACTTCCACACCCACCTCGGCCGTTGGCTGACGCGCGACGGCAGTTGGATGGCCCCGGACGTCAGCGAGCTCCTCGCGCTGATGGACGCGTGCAACGTGGCGACGGCGGTCAACCTCGACGGCCGCTGGGGGGCCGAGCTCGAGGCCAACCTGGATCGCTACGACCGCGCCCACCCCGGCCGATTCGTCACGTTCTGTCATGTCGACTGGAAGGCGCTCGAGGAGGAACAGCAGCCCGATGTGCTGGTGAAGGACCTCGAGCGCTCCGCAGCCGCTGGAGCCAGGGGGGTGAAGGTCTGGAAGGACCTCGGCCTCGAGATCCGAGTCGGCGGTCGGCTCCTCATCCCCGACGATCCCATGATCGATCCGGTGTGGGAGGCGGCGGGGTCGCTCGGCCTGCCGGTCCTCATCCACGTGGGCGACCCCCTGGCGTTCTTCTTGTTGGCCGACGAGCGCAACGAGCGGCTGGAGTACCTGTTGGCGCATCCCGGGGTGGGCCAAAGTCGGCACGGTCCGTCGCACTTCACCCGCCTCATGGAGGCACTCGAGGCGGTGGTCGCCCGCCACCCGGCGACCACGTTCGTCGGGGCCCACGTGGGCGGCTTCCCCGAAGACCTTGGATGGATCGCAAGACTGATGGCCAGGTACCCAAACTTCTACATCGACATCTCGGCGCAGGCGGCGGAACTCGGCCGTCAGCCGCGTGCTGCCGCCCGGTTGTGTCGGGCCCATCCGGACCGTGTGCTGTTCGGCACGGACGCGTTCCCGCTCCGGGCGGAGGACTACCACCTGTACTTCCGATTGCTCGAGACCGACGACGAGCAATTCCCATACTCCTCCGAGCCGGTTCCCCCGAGCGGGCGCTGGGCGATCTCCGGCCTCGGCCTCGACCGTGAGATCCTCGACCGCATCTATCTTCGGAATGCCCGGATTGTCCTCGGCGACGTGGAGGACGTGGGCGAAGGGGCCGGCGCGACCCGATAGGACAGCCCCCACAGCCGTCCGGAACAGCAGGTCGGAAGCTGTGCGGCCATGTATCAGGGCGTGCGGCCCGGGGCTCAGCACACGACGAGGCCGACTGCGTCCCGGCACGGGCGCCGGGCTGGTCGCGCGATGGGCGTCGTCGTGCGGCTCCAGGCCCTCACTCAGGGTCGTATGACCGTGCGGTTCGGCCCTGCCGCCACCGATCGGTGCATCTCGTCGCCACGCTCGAACCGTTGACGGACTAGCTCCTTACTGGGGATTGAGACCGGACGGACCCCGGTCGAGCGGACAAATCGCAATCGGGATTGAGCTTTGGACGCCACCCGACCCGGCCAAGATCGGGCAGACTTCTGATCGATGGCCATTTGGAAGCGGATGCGTCGTCACGTTGCGGTGTCGCCGGCGGCATCTCTGGCTGCATTTCCAGTTCGTGTGAAGGCCGTCGTAAAGCATGACTGGCGAACGATCGAAGCTTCCGTCTCCTGGCTCGTGCGTTCCCGGGAGCACACCAACCTGACCTATGACCTCACCCCGCTCAATACCCGACATTTGGAGTGGTTCGCAGCCTCTGTTACCGGCCGACCGGTGAGCGAGGTGCGCCAATACGTCGCGGAGCTGGTCCAGAACACCGAGCTCCGAAGCCACATCAAGGCGAAGGCTACGGAAGGTAGTCGACGACGACTCACGGACCCTGACGCTCGATACGGGAGACGTCTTGGATGGTATGTCCTGGTCCGAGCGTTACGACCGAACCGAGTCATCGAGACAGGTACCGACAAGGGGTTGGGGTCGCTCGTGTTGGCCGAGGCGCTGCTGCAAAACGGCTCTGGTCGTCTTTTCACCATCGATACCAATCCGCAGGCAGGGTTTCTGATCGGTGGCAAATGGGCGTCGGTGATCGACCAGGTTCAGGGTGACTCACACGAAGTCCTACGGTCGACCACCGATGCCGTGGACCTGTTTCTCCACGACAGCCTCCACACCTACGAATATGAGATGGGCGAGTTCCACGCGGTCGAACCACTGCTCACCGAAGGCGCGATGGTGCTCAGCGACAACGCAACAGAGACCAGCGCTCTGATGGACTGGGCCGAGGAGCGAGGCTGGCGTTTCGCTTTCTTCCAGGAGGAGCCCGCCCGACACTGGTATCGAGGCGACGGGATCGGCGTCGCCTATCGGTAAGTTGAACCTGGTCGCCCCGCCCCTGTAGTCGGTCGATCGGGATAAACGCGATCAGCTCGCACGTGGCCGTCCCGCGTTAACAGTGTTCGTCGGTAATCACGGCCTTCGCGAGGCCCCCCCACCCGTACAGCACGTCATAGGGGAAGTGGAGCAGCTGAAAAGGTGCCGGGATCATCAGGATCTGCCCCGAGAAGCATCGACCTATGAGCAGTCGGACCTCCGTAACCTGGGCGCGCCCTGAGACGATCATCAGGCTGTGCACGCCGTGGTTCCGGGCATAGTTGGCCGCCCACTTCATCTCGCCGATAGTCGCATCGGGTCGGGCGACAAAGCAGACCACGGTGACCCCCGAGACACGGGGGCACCCGGTGTCGGCCTTGTTGCCGCCCCGAGAAAACAGCAACAAAGGGGCGTAGCCCTGCTTGGCAAGCGCGATCGCCTTACTCTCTCGGGCGACCTCATTGCTGCCGTTGAGGCTCAAGATCGCGTCCACTCGTCGCGGCTGGTCCGTGGCTGGCCAGACGAAGAGTACTGCGCTGGCGATGAGAAAGATGACGACGATGAGACCGGCCACGGCTATCACCGGGTGTTGGCGAACGAGCCCCGGTCGGCGCCTCCCTTGCTCGGCGATCACACCCGGTCCCTGGAGGTCGTCACTCTCGGACATCACGACAGAATAAAGCGCAACGACCCAACAAGGTCCGGTCGGAGGTGGGAACCGGTGACGCCGGGTTCGTGGCGCCGTGCCTCCGATTCATCCGGAGACCCATGCGCTGAGTGTGAGCACCGACTCGACCACGGCGGCGGCGATCAGCAGCACCGTCGACCCTCCGACACGGGGGAGCCGAAGCATGTGTTGGCGGCTGCCGGTATCGAACTACATGGATGAAATGTGTGAAGGTTGAATGGTGAAAATGCGATCGAGACCAACCTCGCGAACGTGAAGTCGGCGAGCGGGCCCGGACGAAGGTAGGGCTTCGCGACCGGACTGCGAGACTCTTCAAGATTCCGGTCCGTCCTGTACCGGGGGACTACGACTACGGGGACTCGACCACACCGGCACGGCAAGTTGCGGCTGGTGGTCGAGCAACGCCCGGTGTCGCGCGCCGCTTTCCCGACGATCGACTTCCACACCCACCTCGGCCGTTGGCTGACGCGCGACGGCAGTTGGATGGCCCTGCACGTCGGCGTGCTTCTGATGGACGCGTGCAACGGGCGGCGGTCAACCGCGACGGGCGCTTGGGGAACGAGCGCGAGACCAATCGCTACGACCGTATCGATCCCGGCCGGTTCGTCACCTTCTGTCATGTCGACGGGAACGCGCTGAAGGTGGGCTGGGTGAAGGACCTCGAGCGCTCCGCGGCGGCCGGAGCTCGGGGATGAAGGTCCGGTGGGACCTCGGCCCCGAGATCCGCGAGCGCATCTATCGTCGGAACGCCCCGATCATCCCTGGCCACGAGGAGGACGTCGGCGCAGGGGCCGGTGCCACCCAGTTGGGCCGGCCCGCACAGCCGTCCGGAACAGCATGTCGGAAGCCGTACCGCCATGTATCACAGCGTGCGGTCCGGTGCTCAGTACACGATGAGGCCGACGGCGTCCCGGCGCGGGGGCTCGCCCCGAGGCCGCCGACGCGGCGGCGTCGGGCGGGTTGCGTGATGGGCGTCATCTCGCGGGTCCAAGCCCTCGCTCAGGGTCGAATGACCGCGCGGTTCGGCCTGGCCGCCACCGATCAGTGCGTCTCGTCGCTGTCGAACTTTGCGGTCGGCGTGGCGGTGGCCCGACTGGCCGGGATCGCCGCCCTCGGCGCGTACTCATTGGCGTATGTGATGTGGCTCATCGTGGCCGACGTTCACCGCTCGCTCATCACGGACCCGATGGCGATCGAGAACGACCTCCACGACCCCCAGGCCGTCCGGCACGTCCGGATCGGTCTCGCGGCGGAACTCTCGCTCGGCCTCTCGATGGCCCTTCCCTTCGCACTGGGTGGTGCGATCCTCCTTTGGACCGGACAGCATGCATACGGCGAGTGCTTCTTGGCCCTCGCTCCTTGGCTCCCGTTACTGCTGGTCCAGGACTACTGGCGCTGGGTCGGGTTCATGAAATCCCGCCCGGGCCAGGCGCTGGCGAACGACGGGGTCTTCGACGTGGTCCAGGCGCTCGCGTTCGTTCTCCTCTTCTTCGCGGGGGTCCGATCCTCGGTCCTCGCGATCGAGGCGTGGGGCCTGGGCGCGCTGGCGGGCGCATGCTTCGGCCTCGTGCAGCATTCCGTGCTCCCGACGCTCCGCGGCGGCGTGGGGCGGATCTGGCACCGTTGGTCGATGAGCAAATGGCTGGTCGGCGAGTCGGCGACGACCTGGGGCGCGTCGCAGGCGTATCTGATCCTGGCCGGCGCGATGTTGGGTCCGGCTGCCCTCGGCGGACTGAAGGCCGCCCAGAGTCTCGTCTCGGGACCGTCGCTGGTGCTGCTCCAGGCCGGGGGCAGCGTCGGATTGCCCGAGGCGTCGCGTGCCCTCAAGGAGCGAGGATGGCCGGGGCTCCGCCGTGTGCAGCGAGTGATCACCGGAGCCGGCTTGTTGAGCGTGGGGCTGATCGGGCTCGTGGTCGTCCTGTTCGGACGTCAGCTGCTCGAGTTCCTCTATGGGCACCAGTTCGGGCGCTTCGGTCACATAGCGGACGTGCTCGCGCTGTCGATGTTCCTCGGGGCCATGAGCCTCGGGGCGATCCTCTCATTGAAGACGACCAAGTTGACCAAGTACCTCTTTCGTCGCGGTGCCATCGCCCTCGTGGTCTCGGTGGTCGCCACGGTGGTCCTCGTTCCGTTCTTCGGCCTGGCCGGAGCCGCCGCCGCCGCGGTGGCGAGGGCCTCCACTTCGGCGGTCGGGTGTCTCACCCTCCACTGGCGCCATTCCCGCCGGGCGGCCGAACAACTCGGCCCGGACGTCCGCGACGAGATCGAGGTGCCGTTCGGTCCGTTCCGCGACCTCGAAGTATCCGGTGCCGTCGCCACGCTCGAACCGCAGGCGGATTAGGAGATCGGGATGCGTGCCGCGATAGCGACGACGATGTCGGAGATGGAGGCGCTGGCCGGCCGGTGGGCGGCTCTAGCCGATCAGGTGGGCGCCCGCCACTGCGCGCAACCGTTCTGGTGCACCAATTGGTGGGCGCACCTTGGCTGTGGCCGCCTCCACGTGGTCACCGTCGAATCTGATGGCGCGTTGCTCGCGTTGGCGCCGCTCTATCGCGAGCGACACCTCGGAGTGGATCGGATCCGGCTGTTGGGCTCGACGTTCGGGCCGGTCAGCGAGATGCTCGTGATGCCCGGACAGCCCGAGGCCGAGGACCTGCTCTGGGCAACGGTCCTCGACGACACCCGGTGGGTCGCCGACCTGCACGGCTACCGGGACTTCGCCGGCGACCGGCGCCCGCGGCGACCCGACGATGTCCGGCACTGGCGAGCCGAGATCGTTGACCTGTGTCGAACCATCGGGACCACGGGATCCGTCGAGGCCTACCTGGACGACCGCCCGGCATCCTTGAAGCGGAAGTTCCGGAGGGCAGAACGCGCTGCCCAGGAGAAGGGAGCCGACCTCGAGATCATCGTCGTGACCGACCTCGATGGTGTCGATCGGCATCTCGAAGAAGTCGGGCGGGTGTTCGAAGCGGGGGAGGCTTCGAACCCGCGTTTGCAATTCCTCTCCGGCGAGTACCGGCCGTTCACGCTCGCCGCGCTGCGCGCGGCGGCTGCTGAGCAGCGCCTCGCGCTGTTCCTGCTCCGAGTCGGGGGAGAGCCGGCGGCGAGTGCGTTCGGGTACCGCAGCGGGACGACATTGAGCTACTCGGCGCCGCGGTTCGACCCGCGGTTCGGATGGGCATCTCCAGGGCACCAGATCCTTCGCGCGATGGTCGAGCACGCCTTCAGGACCGAGCTCACCGAGATCGATTTGCTTCATGGCGACCTGGCCTACAAGCGGGAGTGGAGCGACGGGCACTACGACCTGCTCCGGCTCATGTTCTCGCGCTCGGCCGTGCTCCACGCCGTCTACCAGGCGGCAGTACGAGCAAAGGCCGGCGGTTTCCGCGGCCTGCTCGGTCGGTCGACGTCCGGAACGCCGGGGCACGGCACCGAGGGCGAGGCCGCCGACCACAGCGGCGCGCTGGTCGAGAGACCGGCATAGGAGGATGGCCGAGAGCGCCCTGTTGGTCCCGGTGCCCGAGGCCGAGCCGTTGGTGGCACCGTTCCGGCGTCGCCTCGACCCCACGGGCTTTCGGGGGGTCCCGGCGCACATCACGGTGGTCACCCCCTTCGTCCCGGGCCAGCTGATCGGCACCGAGGTCACCGACGCCCTGGCATCGCTGTTCGCGGGCATGCCGCGTTTCGAGTGCACGCTGACACGACCCAACTGGTTCGACGATCGGGTGCTTTACCTCGAGCCCGAGCCGGCGCACCGGTTCCGCGCCATGACGGAGTCGGTGCTTGCCCGCTTCCCTGAGTACCCGCCCTACGGCGGGGCGTTCGAGGAGGTCGTCCCGCATCTCACGATCGCCGAGGGGGGTCGCTGGCGGCGACGACGGCGGGCGATGCGCCGGGCGGCGGGCGTCGTCGAGACGTCTCTCCCGGTGTCGGCCCGCGTCTCGGAGGTCTGGCTCATGGTGTTCGACGACCGGGGCCGCCGCTGGGAACGGGTCCGGACGTTCGCGCTGGGTTGATCGCCGATCGCTAGGCGCCGCACGCGGGTGCCCGCGTCAGGTCCGGCCGGTGCACCGGGTCTTCGGTTTCCAGTGCGGCAAGGTCGACGAGGTGGACTTGCCGTGGGACGAACCCCGAGTGGAACAGCCGCTGGACGGCTGCTGACAGGCAGGGGAGTTCCCGGTCGGCCACCGTGCCCGTCACAACGCAGTCGTCGAAGGAGACGCGGGCCGGGCCGAGGTCGCGCACCGGGGACGAGCACGCGTATCGCGACCGCTCCAGCAGGTCGAGATCGACGCTCACGAGATCGATCTTCGCGTTCAGCGAGTCCTCGAGAACCCACTGGTCAGGCATCCAGGTCTGCTGGTGGTGTCGCTCCTTCAGCTCGAAGCCGACGACTTTGAGCACCGCACACGCGGCCGGGGCTGTGCGGTCGAAGTCCGCGATCGCGATGTCGACGTCGTCGTGGCGCCGTGACTGTCGCCCGACGATGGCGTCGACACCCCATCCGCCGGCGAGGCAGAAGCGAATCCCCGCTCGGTCGAGGGCCGAGCAGATCTCAAGGACGCGTGACGCCGTGACCTCTCCCTTCAGCATGGAACGGATCGGCGTGAGGAGGCGCCAGGGCGAGGTCGGAGGTGCAGCGGCGACGACATGGCTGAGGTCACGCACCGCCCACGCGACGGCACGGCTCCTCAACACTGACCGGCCGGCCTGTCGTCCTTTCCAAACTACGTGGATGATGCGCATCTCTGAACCCCCGATCTAGCCCGTCACCACGGCGCTTGCCGACACACGGAAGGTGCTGCCCGGATCCTGCGACCACTCGCCTCGCCAGGTCGCGAAGTCGACCACGTTGCCCTGTTGGTGGACCATGAAGTGCCACGGCCCGTCGTAGACGTTGTCCCGGAAATTGTCGTTCTGATGCGACGCGATCGCGTTCTCCACGACGTCGCCCTGATACGGCGACCAGGTTGGCTCGGTGCCGTACTCGGAGAACACGCCGTTGAAGCCGCACCCGTGTGACGCCATGCAGGCAGCGCCGATCGCGCCCGGATCGAACTCGAAGACATTGCCACTGACTACGACGTTCTGGGTTTTCCAGCGACACAGATCGAAGTAGAGGGCATTGCTGAGCGGTCCAGAGTTCCGCAGGTGGGCCTGGTCGCAGCTCGAAATGTTGACCACCGACGGGTCGTTGAGCGTGCACGTGCGGGCCGAAGTGTTCTCGGGCGAGCCGCAGAACCGGTTGGCATCCTCCCACAAGATGACCCCGGACCAGTTGTTCTGGAACAGGTTGTCGGTGATGTCGAACGAGTGGCCGTAGGGGCCCGCGATCGAAGCGTCGCTCCCAGACTCGCTGACGTAGATGGCGCTCGCGGGGAACCCCGGGTTCCGGGGGCCCTTGTGGATCGCGTTTCCCACGAAGGTGTTGTCAGCGATCAATGCGTTGTAGCTGATCTCGTAGATCAGACCCTCGTTGTAGTTGCCCGAGATGTAGTTGCCGGTAATGGCGAAGCCCACGTTGTCGGTGTCGGCCCAGAGCCCGACGCTCAGGTTGTCGTGGACGTAGTTCCCCGAGACGACCGCGCCGTGGACCTGCCAAAACTTGCCGCCGCCGGTGCAGCCGCACCCGGGGTCTGCCTTCTCCCAGTTGTAGGTGTCGTTGTAGGAGATCTCGTTATTGGTGACTGTGAGAGAGCGGACACCGTTCGGCGTGTAAGCGCTGAACCCGTACTGGCCGTTGCGCGTCAGACAGTTGTACGAGAGCACGTCGTGGTTCCCGAGCATGACGCCGGCACCAGCGTTGTGTTCGATGGTGTTGTGCTCGATTGTCCAGCCTGATCCGGAGCTTTGATTGACGACACCCTCGTTGTTGTTATCCCCGGCGGCACCGAAGTTCTCGATGGTCAGGTACTCGATCGTGACTCCGACGGCGTGCTGGGTGAACGCGTAGAGGTTGCGGTGGCGCCCGTCGATGATCGCCCCGGGCGCTCCGATGAAGGTGTCGCCGTTCTTCGGGATGACCTGCCCGAAGCGGCTGGAACCGAAGGTGAAAGTTCCCGGCGCGAGCCAGAACACCGTGTGCGAAGGATGCGCGAAGACAACCTTGGGCAAGTCCTCCGACGGCGAGACCGGGAGGGCGCCGGGTGGCGCCGAGGCGGGCCCAGTGAGGAGGGAGGGGTTGCCGCAGATACGGGTCGGGGGGGTGGTGGGCGGTCCAGGCGAGGCGGCCGCATCCGCCGGCGACGGGAGGAACCCCCCGGCCACCCCGGCAAGGCCGAGCGCTAGCCGGGGCGTCAGGGTTCGGTGGCGGAGGGTGAGCGCCACGGTCCTTGAGCCTGAGCACGTCTCGGTCACGGGACTAGCCCCCTGGTCTGACCGGATCGACCGCACGGTGCCGTCGAGTTTGCCCCTGACGCGGAGCTTGGACGGTCGTCCCTGATACATCCCTCCAGCCCGGCCAACGGCGACCGCGATGTATCAAACCGCCAGAGGGTGGATCCGTATAGGAGAAGGCCCAGTAGGGCTGGCCACGGCGAAACGGCGGTCATGAGCAGCACAAACCATTCGGGACAGGCCGTCGCCCGCCGCATCCTGGCCGTCGTGGCCACGGTCGTCGTCATCAGTGGGATCGGCCTCCGGATTTTCCAGCCGTCGGTGGCCCGGGCGGCCTCCGATCCGGTGGTCGTGGCCGCCGGTGACATCGCCTGTGACCCCAGCGACCCCAACTTCAGTGGGGCGAGCGGGAGCTCCTGCCAGATGCGCGCCACGGCGGCCGAGATCTCGTCGATCCAGCCCGCCTACGTGCTCGCCATCGGCGACGACCAATACGACACCGCCGGCAACCCCCCAACACTCGCCGAGTACCAGGAGGGATTCGGGACGACCTGGGGACCGGTCTTGTCGGGGATCGCCCTGCGCCCGGTCCCGGGGAACCACGACTACGGGGACTCCACCGACACTGGCTCCGGTCCGCTCGTCGCTCCGGGCTACTTCGCCTACTTCGGTCCCGACTTCCCCTCGGGTGTCGGCCCGACCGATGACTGGTACAGCTTCAACATCCCCACCACGGGCGGCGGGACGTGGCACGAGATCGCGCTCGACAGCGAGTGCGCAGCGATCGGTGGCTGCGGGGCGGGCTCACCCGAAGAGACCTGGCTCCGAGCCGATCTCGCGGCCAACCCCAACACCTGCACGATCGCGTACTGGCACGAGCCCTTGTACTCGTCGGGGATCTTGCACGGAGTCGAGGACTCGTCCGCCTATCAGGCCTTTTGGACCGACCTGTACAACGCACGGGCCACACTCGTCGTGAACGGGTCTGACCACGACTACGAGCGGTTTGCCCCCCAGGATGCGGGCGGGAACGCGGTCAGTAACGGCGTGACCGAGATCGTCGCCGGCACCGGCGGAGAAAGCTTCGGCGCGTTCAGCACGACGTTGCCAAACAGCGTCTTTCGCGACGTCGGGGACTTCGGGGTGCTGAAGCTCACGCTGCACACGGGCAGCCTGAGCTTTGCCTTCCAGACGATTAGCGGTACGACGCCCGACTCCGGCACGATCGCGTGCCCGCCCGCCCCGACCCAGCCGACCGTTAGCAACCTCTCTCCCAGCCAGGGTTCGACCGCCGGCGGCACCCCGGTCACCATCACGGGGACCAACTTCGTCTCCGGCGACACAGTGAGCTTCGGTGGCGTCGCAGGCACCGCCGTGGTGGTCAACTCCGCCACGTCGATGTCGGCCACCTCACCGGCCGGCACCGGGACGGTGGATGTGACGGTGAGCGGAATGGGGGGGACGAGCGGGACATCACCCGCCGACCAGTTCACCTACGTCGTGGGCGGACCCCAGCCGACCGTGAGCGCGCTCAATGTCAACCAAGGCCCACTGACCGGTGGGACTGGGGTCACCATCACGGGGACCAACTTCGCCAACGGCGACACCGTGGCCTTCGGCGGCACTCCGGGCACCTCGGTCGTGATCAACTCGCCGACCTCGATCACCGCCACCTCGCCGGCTGGGTCAGCCAGCGCGGCCGGTGCAACGGTGGATGTGACCGTGAGCAACGGGACCGGAACGAGCGCCACCTCTGCCGCCGACGAGTTCACCTACAACTTCGCCAACGGCGGCTACGGGGTCACGCTGTCGGCTACGTCCACCTCGCCGTCGGTCGGCACCTCGGTGACGCTCACCGCGACGGCCAACCAGAACGTCGGGCCCACCCCCTACGGCATCTCCATCTACGACGTGACCACGGGGACCAGCCTGGCCCACGCCACGACCGGCACGTCGTTGAGCGCGACAGTCAGCGAGAGCTCGGCGATCGCTCAGGACTACGTGGCCGAGATCGACAACTCGGGGGCGAAGAACATCCAGGCCAACTCGTTGCCGGTCATGGTCACGTGGGGCTCATCTTTAACCGGGCCGACCGTTACCGAAGTATCGCCCACCCAAGGCTCCACGGGCGGCGGAACACCGGTCACAGTCACCGGGACCAACTTCGTCAACGGCGACACGGTGAAATTCGGCGGTAGCGCGGGTACGTCCGTGGTAGTCAACTCCGCCACGTCGATCTCGGTGACCTCGCCGGCGGGCGCCGGGACGGTCGATGTCATCGTGAGCGGGTCTGGGGGGACGAGCATTGCCGGTCCAAACGACCGGTTCACCTATGTCGCACCAGGACCCCAGCCAACCGTGAGCGCATTGAGCGTCAACTACGGTCCCTTGGCTGGAGGCACCCAGGTGATGGTGACCGGCACCAACTTCTCCTCGGGCGACGCGGTCAAGTTCGGCGCCACCGCCGGAACCGGGGTCGTGGTCAACTCGCCGACCTCGATCACCGCCACCTCGCCGGCCGGCCTGAGCAGCGTGGCTGGCGGCACCTTGGACGTAACGGTGTGGGGCGGAGGCACGACCAGCGCCACCTCTGCCGCCGACGAGTTCACCTACAACTTCGCCAACGGCGGCTACGGGGTCAC
>Ga0116216_10001168_pt1 | contig 18487 bp, 13 predicted proteins | sample Sb_taG_11_FD_89696 | JGI IMG/M metagenome (GOLD analysis project Ga0116216, IMG submission 89696) | Peat soil microbial communities from Weissenstadt, Germany - Sb_50d_3_AS metaG | ecosystem: Environmental > Terrestrial > Soil > Wetlands > Peat | place: Germany: Weissenstadt | collected 2010-09-21
GGCGCTCGCGCGGATGACGGACCGGCGCACCGTGATCGCCCACGGCCGCGCCTCCGAGTTCGAACGCCAGCTCCCGTTCGGAGTCGTCATCGACGCGCTCGATGCCTATCTGGGATCGCTCGCGCCGCGACGGCTGTCGACGCTCGGCGAGGCCCGTGGCGGGGTGATCGGGACGATCTTCCCCGCGCTCGATCAGCTGGCGGCACCCGAGGTCGGGCGTCCCGAGGCGAGCCAGCTGCACGGCGCCGTCCGTGCACTGTTGACGATGCTTGCTTCAGAGCAGCGGCTCGTGCTCGTGCTCGACGATCTCCACTGGGCCGATCAGGCGTCCGTCGAACTCGTCGCCCATCTGCTCCATCGACGGGTGCAAGGCGCGACGCTGCTGCTCGCTTACCGCCCGGCCCAGGCGTCGCGACTGCTTCGTCACGCCGTCGAGGCGGCCTGCGATCGCGACGCGTGCGTGGAGATTGCACTCGGGCCGCTGTCGCGGGAGGAGGCGACGGCGCTGCTCGACGGGACCCCTGACACGGATTCGATCTATCGCGAGTCGGGCGGGAACCCCTTCTACTTGAAGCAGCTCTCCCGATCTACCCCCGGGCCTGCGAGCGAAATCGAGACCGATCCTTATGGCGTGCCGATCGCGGTGATGCGGGCGCTCGCCTCCGAACTCGCCGAACTGTCCGGGTCGACACGGCTGGTCGTCGACGCGGCATCGGTCGCGGGCGAGCCGTTCGAAGCCGAGCTTGTCTCAGCGATCGCGTCTGTCGAGCGCGCTGCGGTCCTCGACGGACTCGACGACGCGCTCGGACGCGGTCTGATGGTCACCACCGCCGTACCGGGGCGGTTCGAGTTTCGACACCCGATCGTCCGCCGCGCCGTGTACGCGTCGGCTCCGGCCGCATGGCTGCTCGGTGCCCACGAACGTGCGGCCAAGGCGCTCGAGACCGCCGGCGCGCGTCCGTCGGTGCTCGCGCACCACGTCGAGCTCTCAGCACGCCAGGGCGACGAGGCCGCCGTGGACCTGTTGACGACTGCCGGTCGGGAAACCGCTCGCGTCGCTCCTGCCAGTGCCGCCCGCTGGTACGGCGCGGCGCTGCGGCTGTTGCCCGCCGATGCCGGAGCAGACCGGAGCCTGGCGCTGCTGGCTCCGCTCGCGGCGAGCCTGACCGCGGCCGGCCAGCTGATCCCGGCGCGCGAGGTCCTCGAGGAGGTACTGCGCCTGCTTGCCCCCGAGCAGGGTGCGCTGCGCGCACGGTCACTACTCGCGATCGCGCTGATCGAGCGCGTGCTCGGACAGAGTGGTCCCGGCCGGGAGCTGCTGGCGGCCGCCCTGGATGAGTCGCTCGACGCCTCCTCTTCGACCGTCGCCACGCTGGAGCTCGAGCTGGCCGCGGATCGCTACTTCGCCGGCGACTGGCCACAGATGCAGACCCATGCAGAGTCCGCGCTGTCGCGATCGCGCGAACTCGCCGACGCCAGCCTGACGGCAGCCGCCACCGCGGTGCTCGGCCTGGCGGAGATCAACCTCGGCCAGGCGCCAGCGGCGCGCCGACGTGTCGGGGAGGCCGCCCGGCTGCTGGACGGCATTCCCGATCGCGAGCTACGGCTTCACCTGGGCGCGGTCCACTGGGTCGGATGGTGCGAACACCACCTCGAGCGCTACCGCGATGTCCTGCGCCATTACGAGCGCGGACTTGCGCTGGGCCGCGCCACCGGCCAGCGGCACCTGCTGATCCCGACGTTGCTCGGCGTGGTGATCACCCGCGCGTGGCTGGGCGAGCTTGACGCCGCGGGCGAGGACACCGAAGCCGCGATCCAGACAGCGCAGCTGGTGGGCGCCGAGGAACTGATCGGCCTCACGTTCGCCCTTCGGTGCTGGCTCGCGGTTCGCACAGGCGAGCTGCCGGCAGCGATCACGGCGGCCACGGCGTGCGCCGCCACCGGACCGGACGCCCACGGGCCGCACGCGCTGCTCACGCACAGCTGGCTCGGCGAGGCGCAGATCGAGAACGGCGCGCCGGCGGCGGGACGCGCGGCGGTCCTCGCGGCCGCCGGCGGCCCCGACTTGCCGTCGATCGAGCCCTGTCAGCGCGCCTACTTCGCCGAGCTCCTGACCCGCGCGGCGCTGGCGCTCCACGACCGCGACGAGGCCGAGCGATGGGCTACTTTGGCGGACAGCTCAGCTGCTGGGCTGGACCTCGACGGGCCGCGAGTGTGGGCGCTGCGGGCCCGTGCCGCGATCCTGATCGCCGACGGGGCTCCCGCTGACGCTGGAAACATCGCGCTCGAGTCGGTGAAAGCGGCGGGAAGCACACATCCGATGGAGCGCGAACGGTCTCGGCTGCTGGCCGGTCGAGCGCTTGGCGCGGCGGGCGACCGCGCCTCTATCGAGCTCTTGCGTGAGGCCCACATCCGACTCCGTCAGTTCGGCGCGCACCGGTTCGAGGCGATCGCGGCGCGAGAGCTCCGAGCGCAGGGTGAGCACGTCGCCCAGCCGCGACGCAGCGGGCAATCGGATGGGGTGCTCGCGGACCTAAGCGGCCGTGAGCTCGAGGTCGCGAGGCTCGTGGCCGAGCATCTCACCAACCGCGAGATTGCCGAACGGCTCGTGCTCAGCCCGAAGACGGTCGAGCATCACCTCGAGCACATCTTCGACAAGCTCGGCCTCGGCTCTCGCGGCGCGCTGGCCCGCCTGGTGCTCGCGGCCGAGCCGGGCCGCCGCCTCGAAGCGTAGTCCGCGTATCGGCAGCTAGAGGGGGCGGCCCGCACCTGTTGCGAGTCTGAACGTGGCACGGTCGAGAACAGCGCGTCCTCGGAGTCGCTTGACTCGACCCCCTCGAGGATCACCGACTCGTCGCCCATCGAACCGCCGACGAAGCCCTCCTGGCCAGGCCGGGCGGGGGTGCAGCCCTTCCGGATCACCCAGTCGTGCAGAGCCCCCGAGAGGATTCGAACCTCTGCAAGCCCGGGTTCGAAACCCGGTGCTCTTGCCGCTGAGCTACGGGGGCGGGTGGAGGGCCAGGCGGCCCTCCGGGGTGAGCCGGGCTCGCCTCGCCGGCGGCGCATAACCACTAGAACAGACGTGGTTGTTGCGGTCGCTGGCGGAGTTCTACGACCGAGCTCTCCCGGCGGCGTTTGCGTTCGCCAAGCCGCTCGAGCAACTCGATCTCACCGCCCTTGAGGACGGGCTTGCCTCGCTTCACCTGTGTTCTCGGGGGAAACGCGAGGACGCGCTTCCGGAACGGCACGACGCGAGAACTCGTCGCGACACGGGTGCCTCCCATCGGAGGTACCTCCTCTCGGTTGGGTTGGGTGGGTAAGTCAGAAAGAGAGCAGGGGCCATCGACTCACCGTGACAGTGGTGACAAAAAGGAGCACGCGTAACTGACACCTGTAGACCAGGTGCACGAACAGTGCACACCTACACGACACGGGGAGGGCCCTTCTCCCTCTCAGCAGGGCCTCAATTAATTAGATCTTGTTCATGCTGAGCATCACCTTGTTAAGTTCCGAAGCCTGCTGGATTGCCCCCAGAACGACGAAGGGCGACCCGTTGGGTCGCCCTCGCGCGGCTGCTATGTGGACCAGACGAACTAGCGTCCACACCTCGCTGCGGGGGCGAAACCTGTGCCAAACCGGCGCGTGTTGCCGAGATCCAGCCAGCACGCCAGGGCCGGCGCGGCGATTGCCGCTGCTGGCATCTTGTGGTGGGTGTTGGCGGAGGTGACCATCAAAGTGCAACTTTCGGTTGGTGGTGAGCCAGGGTAACTCACATATCGGACGTTTGCAAGGTTAACTCGGAAGAAATTGGGATTTGTTTGATCCCTGACGCCGCGGCGGGCGGGCCCGCGGACGAGGCGGCCGGTTGCCCCCCAATCCAGATGATCCAGAGGCGCGACGCAACTCGAGGGCAACCGATGAACGCCCGACGAGCTGCCCGAGACCGAGCACCCACTCGGGCTCTGACCGTCGGGCGCTGAGGACCGTCAGGACTTCGGGACGCTGTAGCCCGGGCCGCTGCTGACCGTCAGCTTGACCTTGGTCCCGGCCTTGTGCTTAGTGCCCGCCTTCGGGCTGCTCGAGATCACGTCGCCCTTGGTGACCGTGCCCGACGCCTTCTTCGTGACCGTCCCCGTCGAGCAGTTGGCCTTCTTCAGCGCAGCCTTGGCGGCGGCCAGCGTGTCGCCGACGACGGTCGGCACGACGCAGGTCTTCTTGGTGGTCCCGGTCCCGCCATGCTTGCCGCTGCTGACCGTGAGCGCGACCTTGGTCCCGGCCTTGTGCTTGCTGCCGGCGCCCGGCTTGCTCGAGATCACCTTGCCCTTGGCCACCTTCGCCGAGGCCTTCTTCGTCACCGCCCCCACGCCACAGTGAGCATGCTTGAGCGCCGACTTCGCCGCCGCCAGCGTCTTGCCCTTCACCGCCGGAACCTTGCACGCGTTCTTCGTCGAGCCCTTGCCCTTGCCCGCCTTCTTGCCGCTGCTCACCGTCAGCGCGACCTTGGTCCCCGCCTTGTGCTTACTGCCGGCGCCCGGCTTGCTCGAGATCACCTTGCCCTTGGCCACCTTCGCCGAGGCCTTCTTCGTCACCGCTCCCACGCCACAGTGAGCATGCTTGAGCGCCGACTTCGCCGCCGCCAGCGTCTTGCCCTTCAGCGCCGGAACCTTGCACGCGTTCTTCGTCGAGCCCTTGCCCTTGCCCGCCTTCTTACCGCTGCTCACCGTCAGCGCGACCTTCGTGCCGAGCGTGTGCGTGGTTCCTACCGCCGGGCTGCTCGAGATCACGTCGCCCTTGGGCACAGTCGAGGACGCCTTCTTGGTGAGCTTCCCCTCGGCGCAGTTGGCGGCCTTCAGCGCAGTCTTCGCCGCGGCCAGGGTCTGGCCGGCGAGACTCGGGACGACGCAGTTCTTCGGCGGCGGACCACTGCTTTCGACGAGGTTGACCTTGGTGCCGGCCGGCTCCAGATTGCCCGCCGGCGGGTTGCTCGAGATCACATCGCCCTTGGGGACGGTCGTGGAGCTCTGCTGGGTGATCGTGCCGGCGGCGCAATTGGCCTTCGTCAGCGCGGTCTTCGCGGCCGAGAGCGCTTTCCCGGCGACCGTGGGGACGTCGCACACCTTGGTCTTGAAGGTCGGGGTGAAGTCCCAGCTCAGCTGGGCCGGACCGAGGTCGCCGCTCCCCGGATCCACGCCAAGTAGCTGGGCCATCTCCTGCGCCCACGTCGAGAAGGGGCCGAACTCGTAGAAGCCAGCCTCGACCCCAGCGAGCGTGAGCGGCCCGGTCCCATAGGCCTTGATCGTGATGCTGCCCGACAGATCGAGATCGGACGGGATCGGCATGTTTGGACTCGACGCGGCGTCCGAGATGCCTGGGTCAGCGAAAACTCCCGAGTGGGTGCCGGACGCACCGACACTGGCCGAGATCGAGTAAACGCACGACGACGGGACGAACGAGATCGATGCGTCGCTGCCGGGGTCGGGAGCGTTGTTGCCGGTCAGGCTGGCCGTCGTGGTTTGGCCGTCGTTCGTGTCGCTGTAGTTGTCGTCGATGGTGACCGTGCCGCCCAGGGATGTGCTCGTGAAGTCCTGATCGGCCTTGTCGGGCGTCATCGGTCCCGTGGTCAGGTCGTCGCCGCTGTGCTTCATCGACTCCGAGGCAGTGCCGCCGTTACCGTCGGACACATCGCTAACCGAGCCCGTGTACGACAGGCTCACCGTGCCGCTGTAGCTGGCGACGTTGCTGACCGAGCACGAGCTGGCCAGCGCCGACGCCGCATGCAACGCCAGCACGGCGGCGCCCAGAATGGCGCCAGTGCACAGTCGCCCACCACGGATCCTTCCGCCCCCGATCATCAGAGCGCGGCATCATACGCACCCCACCGGCACTCTCGGCAATAACCAACCGCGCCCTCGACAAATGTTCGGCGAAGGGGTACACCGGGGCCGGGGCCGAACCGGGCGAAACCCACAGGCGCGCGGAGCGCGCCCCTAAAAAAGCTCAGTCAGATGCCGGCTGGTGGCGGGCCAGCACGGCCACCGTGATCAGGTAGCACGGGAACATCACCACGCCCACGCCGAGTGCGTAGTTCGTCAGCGGCTCGCCCGGGAAGCCGAGCTGGCCGAGGAATATCCCGGCGACGGCGGCGGGGGCCATCCACACGGAGTAGACGACGCGGCGGTCCGGAGCGATGAGCCCCGAGCGGCGGGCGATGATCAGGGCGAGGAACCCGCCGGCGAACGTCGCCACCGGGACCAGCCAGGCGTGCGATTCGGAGCCGTTGCCGAGCCCGCCGCCGTTGCCGAGCGTCGCCTCGGCCCACACCACCAGGCTGAGCGCCAGCGCACCCAGCCAGAAGCGGAGCACGGCTCGCCACAGGGGACCGGCGAATCGCGCCGGCACGCGCTCCGGGAGCCGGCCCTTGACCGGGGCTGATGTGACGCCGTCGCCAGCCATAGCCGCGGCGACCGAGGTTACCTGCGCGGGTAGCTCGCCGCCAGGATGTGGGGGATCTGGCCGGGCTTGGCGCCGGGTAGCGTCGGCGCGACCCAGCAGGCCTGGTCGGTCGCGGTGGCGGGCCGCGATCCGTTGCCCGGCGCGCCGGTGGAGTTGCAGTCCCACGAGGGCAGCGCGAAGCTGCCGGGGTACTTCCCCCCGGCCGAGAAGCTCTGCGGATCGGCGAGCCACAGCGACGGCGGGTAGGTGTTACCGCGGCTGTTCGCATCGCGGGTCGTGGCGAGCCCGGAGGTCTGCGGTCCGATCGGCGAGAACTGCCGCAGGTAGTGGCCGCACGGAACGCCCTGGCAGGTCAGTCCGCTCCCGCCATACGCGGTCGTCTTGGCCGCTACGCCAACGGCCCCCACCGAGATGAAGTCCGAGATCAGCTGCTGATGGAGCGACAGCCAGTCGAGGATCGGGTTGAGCTGCTCGAGAAACGGGCCGACCGAGGCCAGCAGCGGTTCGGCGCCGTGCAGTACCTCGGCGAGCGCCGGGAAGCCAGTCTCGGATGCGGTGACGAGCGGCCCGAGATTGACGAACAGCCGCTGCAGGTCGGGGGACAGTTGCGCCACAGCGCTCAGCGTCGGTCCGAGGTTCTCGGCGACGGGGTGCAGCTCGTCGATCAGCGGGTTGGTGTTCACCGCAAACGTCTGGAGCCTCGCCAGCGTCAGCTTGGTCTCGTTCAGGAAAGTCGGGAACACCTGGAACGTGGCGGCGAGGTCACCGCTGTTGGCGGCGGTCGTGGCGAACGTCGCCCCGGCGCTGGTGATCAGGTTGCGCAGCGCAGCCTGGTTCTGGCTCAGCGCGCTGAACACGGTGCCGCCGTTCTGGAGCAGGCCGACGACGGCCATGTGCTCGACGTCGAGCACGCGCAGGATGTCGGTGGCATCGGCCGCGAACGTGGGCAGGTTGCCGATCGCGTTGTTGAGGTTTGCGCCGTTGCCACGGACGGCGATCGCCAGCTGCTGTTGCCATTCTCGGAAGGCGCGGCGGGTGACCGGGTCGAACGCGTCGAAGATCTGGTCCAGCTGCACGGCGGGCTTGACGTTGGTCCGCGCCAGCAGCCCGCCGTCGGGTAGGTAAGGCGCGCTCTGCGAACCGGGCGTCAGCTCCACGTAGGTCTCACCCAGGATCGTCTTCTCGCGGAGGATGGCGTGGGCGTCGACGTGGATCGGCGCGTACTGATTGTCGAGCTGGATGGTCGCGATCGTGCGGTTGCCCTGGGGATCGAGCGACTTGGAGATCACCGTGCCAACCGACACGCCGGCGATCCGGACGTCGGCCTGCGTCGCCAGTTCCTGGGCATTGGGGAACGAGGCGCGGAAGCGGTAGCCCTGCGGGTTGAACGGGATCGTGCCGCCGAACGACAGCCACAGGAACAGCAGCAACCCGATGCACGAGAAAACGAACAGGACCATCGTGATGATCTTTCCGAGTGAGGGGGCGCTTGTCTGCATCAGCCGGCGGACAACGTTGGCGATGAATGAACCAGTGAGCCCGACGTGTCCCGCGCCGCCGCGAGCCCCGGGCAGAAGGTTCTCAGCGGCGCGAGGTTCAGCAGCGCACCGACCAGGCCGAAGGCAGCGCCGGGGTCGGTCAGCATCTTGATCTGTGTGCAGCTGAACTGGATGAAGAGCGGACGGTAGGGGCCGTTGGCGTCCTGGAGCGAGAACAGTGTCCGCGTGTTGTGCCCGAGCCACGCGAGCCACCACAGATAGCCGTGCTGCCCGCCGCCGGGTGAGTAGCCGAGCATGTTGACGAAGTGGTTGAGAACGACGAACACCTTTTGCAGATTGGGTGTCGCGGTCGCCAGCTTGGTCGCGGCCGGCCGCAGGTCGCGAACGACCGGCGTCGCCGCGACCGCGAACGGACGGATTTCGTTCTTCACGATCGGCGCGCTCGGCTCCGAGAGCGCGGCGAGGGCCGCGTTGGCGGCCGGCAGGGCGTGGGCGGCCGGGAGCAGGTTGGTAGCGGTCGGGCCGAGCTCCTGCGCGAACGCCTGAACCTCGGCGAGCGTGGCCGTCGTCTGACTAAGCGTGCCGGGCAGGTCGGCCAGCGCGCGGCTGATGTTCTGGTTCTCCGCGGCGGTGGCGCTGAACACCTTCGAGCTGGCGTCAACGAGCTGGACGATCTGCGTCTGCTTGGCGGCGACCGCCGTGTTCAGGCGCGCCAGCGCATTGACCAGCCGCCGGAGATTGCGGCCGCGCTTGGCGACGGCCCGGTTGACGCGCGCGAGGTCGCGGAACGTCGGCTCGAAGCGCTCGAACACCTGGGCCAGCTCGCTGCCCCCGTTGCCCTTCAGGCCCTGGCCGGCGCCGTTGACAAGCAGCGCGAGGTACGCGCGGGTGTCGGCGTCGAGCGAGGCGAGGATCTCGTCGAGGTTGATGTCCGGCAACGTGTTCGAGACCGGGATCGTGAATCCCGGCTTAGCGACCGGCGCGTTCAGCGAGCCCGGGTCGACCTCGATGAACATGTCCTTCAGGCCCGTGCGCGGACGCAGCAGCGCGGTCGCGTTCTGACGGATCAGCGTCTTGTACTTCTGGTCGATGTCCATCTCCACGACCGCGAGCCCGTTCTTGAGGGTGACATTGCCGATTTCGCCGATCTGCACCCCGGAGACGCGCACGGATTGGCCCTGACCCGGCATCACTGCCTGGGCGGTTGAGAACTGCGCGTACAGCTTGAACGGCACGGACTGGATCAGCGGGAAGCGCAGTCGTTCGTGGTTGAGGATGTAGCCCGCGACCACGATCGACAGCACGACCAGGGCGAAGATCGCCGCGACGTCGCCGGCGTGCCGTTTGATCGCGAGCTTCATCGCAGCTGCTCCAGCGCCGGCCCCGTGGGGGCGGAGAGAGTGGAGATCGGCGGCTGCGTCTCGCACGGGACCTTCGGCTCCAGCGGAGGACGCCGGTCTCCGGGCGGGGGCGTCGGCTGCGTGGCGATCAACGGCGCGACCGCCTCCCCGAACGTATTCGGCGAAAGCGAGTAGGTGAGCGAGCCCGCCGTCAGCAGCACGCGGATGTAGGCGCCGTTGGCGTCGAAGTTGCGCGACTCGCCGGCGAGGCCCGGCAGGTAGTCGACCGCCTCGATGTACACCTTGCGCGGCGGGAATCCGTTGGAGGCGTTGAAGTGGGGGTCGTTGATGGTGAGCTGGGACCACGGGTATACGACGGTCGCGAGGCAGCTCGACGCCGGACGGACGCCATCCCGCATCAGGGGGATCGTCTCGGAGGCGAGCTTCGCCAGCTGCGGGACGGTGGCGGCCAGCTGCGAGGCCAGCCCGCCGAGCTCCGAGGGCTGGACGAGCAGGCGCAGCTGCTTGATGAAGGGCAGGCTCGCGTCGATCGCCGGGCCGGCCGAGGTGACGCCCGGGATCAGCGCCGCCGAAAGGCGTTCGAGCGGCGGGAAGGCAGCGTTGAGGGCGTTGAAGGCGGGGATCGCGGCATTCAGGGTCAGCGGCAGCTCGGCTATTGCGCGCTGGAGCGCGACGTTCTGGCGCGCGAACGCGTTCGCGGTCGTGTTGAGGTCCGTGACAAGGTTCTGCAGGTTCTCGGGGTGGGCCGTGAGCGCGGCGGCGACCGTGCCCTGCGCGGCGATCCAGTTGGACAGATCGTGCGGCTGGATCCCCAGCGCATCGTGTGCGACGACGGCCGTGTACTGGTAGGCCGGCAACCAGTACGGGATCGACGCGTTGTAGGCGGCGCCGCCGAGCTTGACCGCCTTGCCGTACTGCTGGAGCAGGATCTGCAGGTTGCGGCGCGTGTCGAGCTGCAGCGAGGCGAGGACCTGGTCGAGCTGGACCGGCTCGACCCCCTGCTGGACCGGGAACGTGTAGCCGCTTGGAGCCTTGGGCGCCGACGGCGTTCCCGGGTTGACGTCGACGAAGAAGTTGCCCTCGAGGAACGTCCGGGGGCGGATCCAGAACGTCGCGTCGGTGTGCAGCGGCAGGCCTTGCTTGTCGACCGTGATCGTGACGTCCGCGGCCGAGCACTGCGGCCGCCCCGGCCCCTGTGCCCGGCAGCTCGACACCGGGCTGATGCTCTGGACCTTGCCGACGTCGACGCCGGCGATCCGCACCAACGACGCCGGGCGCAGGCCGGTGGCGCTCGAGAACGTCGCGTGGATCGTGTACGGATTCGCGAACGGATTCGCGAACTTGGTGAACACGAGATAGGTGATCAGCACGAGCACGACGATCCCGATCAGGCCCGCCTTGAATGAGCTGAGTCCTCGCCGGCGTCTCATGGGTTGGAGGGGTTCGGGGTGAGCTGTGTCCCAGTCGTCGGGTTGCGGCTGAACGTCTCCCCCTTGGGGACGCGAGCGCGGCCGTTGAACGTGGGCCCCTGGTCGCCGGGGGTGTGAGGGTCGAGCGCGAGGTTGCGCCGCTCGGGGTCGAACGCGTTGAGCTTCTTAGGCCACCCGCGCTGGCCGGTCTCGCAGTCGGCGTTGCCCTGGTTGTCGATCGCGGCCCCGTAGGACTGGGCGTGGAGGAACTGCTGGCCGCCGAACACGGTCAGCGGTGGGCTGTCGCTGCCCGATGTCCCGTTGACCGGGGTGGTGGCGCCCTGCTGGCCGACGCCCCCGCCCGATGGCGAGGCCAGGTTGATCATCGCGCGCTGTGCGAAGCCGTACGAGGTGCGCGCCGAGAGATGGTCGGACAGGTACGTCCACCAGTAGTTCCAGTCGTCGCACACGGTCTGGAACGGCCCGAGGTAGCGGACCATCGGGTTGAGCGTGTCGACGGTCGCGCCCAGGCCGGTGAGCGCCTGATCGGTTCCCGGCGCCAGCACCAGCTGCCTCAGCGCGGTGAACAGTTGCTCGAGGTTCCGGTTGAGGATCGGCGTCCGGGCCAGCGTCCGCGTGCCCGCCTCGATCGCCGGGTTCAGCACCGGCAGGGCCGTTCGCAACGACGCCGTGGCCGGCTGCAACTGTTCGCCGAGGACGGCCAGGTTGACGAGGAACGGCTGCTGCACCTTCAGCGACTCGGTGCCAACGGCGAGCGTCGAGGGTGACTCGGCGATCGTCTGGGCGAGCGCGGTCGGGTCGCTCGAGATCGCCGCGAACGTCGTCGCCATGTCGGTGAACAGCCGCGCGAACGTCGGCGCCACCGGCGCGATCGTGCCCGTGAGCGTGTTCAGCGACCGCAGGAACCGGCTCAGCTGCGTGCGCGGCGCGGACAAGTAGCGCGCCACCGGCGTCAGGTAGCCGAGCAGCGCCGGCAGGCTGGCGATCGTGTCGTTGAGCGCCGAGCCGCGGCCGGCGAGCGCGTCGCCGAGGCCGACCAGGTTCTGCTGGATTGCGCGCCGGGTCGGAGGATCGAAGGTGCCGAAGATGTCGTCGAACTGCACCGGCACGGTCGTCTGGGAGAGCGGCAGCGTGCCGCCGTCCGGGATCACCGTCGACGAGGTCCCCCTGTGGAGGTCGACGTACTTCGCACCCAGCACCGATTGCGGCCTGATCGACGCGGTCGAGTCGACCGGCAAGGCGCCGTTCGCCCGGTTTAGCTGGAGTGTCAGCTGGGCGCCGATCTGACCATCGGACAGCTTGATCGGCTCCATGTCCGAGATAAGGCCGATCCGGTAGCCGCCCTCGCGGACATCGTTGCCGATCACCAGGTTCGCGCCGTTGGCGAAGTCGACCTTCAGTTCCCGCGTGGGCACAAACGGCAGCCCGGTGTTGGCGTTGTAGGCCAGGAACACGGCGATCATGGCCACGAGCACGGTGACCGCGCCGATCAGGACCGGGTTGGCGAGGGCCGATTGCTGGCGTCTTCTCATGGCGCGAGCAGGTAGTTGAGGAGCTGGCGGGCCTGCTGGTTGGCGGGTGGATCCGGGTTGGTCGTGGTAGGCGCTGGGGGCAGTTGAGGCTTGACCGAGCGGGTGGTCGTGTGGCGGTCTTCGGTCGCGCTCTCCCGAGCGCTCGCGGTCTCGCGGGCGCTGGCGCTCGCGCGGGCGTCGACATCGGCGACGGTCAGCCTGCAGGCGGTGGTCTTCGGGCCCCGCTCGCCGGGTGGCGCGCCGCCGGGGTCGGGCACGCACGCCGTCGGATCCGAGGGGTCGGTCTCATTGACGCCCGGCTGGCTGGGCCCGAGCCACGCGTAACACTGGCGGTAGGCGGGCCCGTACTGCTTGAGGCTCAGCGCGATCGTCGCCGGCGTGGCATACGGCGAGCACATCGGATCGACGAACGAGTCGACCGCCAACAGGTGCCCGAACGGGCCGAACGTGTTGATCGCCAGCGTCTGGTTGAAGACGTACTGGAGCAGCGCCTCCAGTCCCGTGTAGCCCTTGCCGCCGGGGCTTCGGGAATCGGCTTCGACGGCGCGGCTGCGATCGTCGAGGTCGTGGAGGACGATCGCTAGGTTCTGCGAGAGCTCGGGAGTGGGTCCCGCGAACTGGTTCAGCAGGTGGACCGTCGGGGCCGCCGCCTGCACCGCGGCCTTACCCGTTACCGACGCCTGGCCCAGCGTCTTGATCGCCGGAATCGCCGAGCGCGAGAACGGCGGCAGGTTGACCAGCAGCGTGTTCAGCTGCTGGGCCGAGGCGTTCAGGTTGGCGAGCACGGGCTGGTACACGGTGGCCGCCGCGCCGAGATCCGCCATCGCCGGCCGTAGCTGCTCGAGGAACCCGGGAAGCTGCTGGAGGCTCGAGCGCAGGTTGCCCTGCTGCCCGGCGACGACCGTCGCCGTGTTGTTCGCCTCGGTGATGAATCGCTGGACCTGGGCGCTGTTGTTGGCCAGAGCGCTGACGACGGTGTCGGCGTTGACGGTCAGCTCCTGCAACGTCCTCGAGTCATTGGCGAGCAGGTTGAGCAGGTTGTCCGTCTCGGTCAGCGCCGGTACCGCGCGGCGGAGCGCCGCTTCCAGGTCGCCGGAGCGCGCCGCCGCCGCGGCGCCCAGCTCGTTGATGATCAGCGTGAGCCGTTCGCGGTACGGCAGCCGCATCACGTTCAGGAGCAGATCCGCCGGGATCGTGGACTGCGTGTGCGTGACCGGGATCGTGCTTCCCGCTGGGAGCACCTTTCCGTATTGGCCCGGTTGGCAGTCGATGAAGTACTCGCCGATCAGCGACTGCGGGCGCGACTGGCAGAACGCGTCGGAGCGGAAGGCGCCAAACCCGTGCATGGTCACGTCGATCGTGACCACCGCCAGGCGGGTCCTCTGGTCGAGCCCGATCGACTGGATCGTCCCCGCCGGGACGCCGGCGACCTTGAACGGAGCCCCGGTCACCAGGCCGAACGCGTTGTCGAACTGGATCTTGTAGGTGGTGCCGGAACTGCTGGTCACGGAGATCGCCAGCACCACGACGACGGCCAGCACCGCGAGCCCGACGATGGCGCTGACGATGATCCGCCTCATGGCCCCGTCGGTACCTCGCTGGGATTGCAGGGGAAGCCGCTCTCCGGGTAGAACAGCCCGCCGCGCTCCATCGACCCCGGACACCGATCGCCCTGGAAGGCGGTCAGCCCGCCGCCCGGGCCGGTGAGCAGCTGCACCACCTTCGTCAGCTGCTGCGAGAGCGGCAGCGAGCTGAGCAGCGTGCTGTCGGCGGCCGATAGGACGCTCAGCGTTGCCGCAACGCGGCTTGCGCCGCCGTTCGCGTCGATCGTTCCGGGGTGCGAGAACCCCTCGAACCAGCCGGTCAGATCGACGGAGTACGGGCGGGCGACGGCGAGCTCCGGCGTGAAGTCATTGAGCGCGACCGTCGATTGCGGGAACGCGCCAGGCCTGACCTTCCCGTTCGCGCGGACAGGACGGACCGTGACCGCCGCCAGGGGCACTCCGAGGTTGGTCAGGTCGATCAGGTCGTTGTTGGGTCCCGGCCGCTTCACCACGTTCGCGAGCTCGCGGACGGTCGGCACTGATTCCTCGGCCAGCGGTCTGAGCTGCACGAGCAGCGCCTCGAGCTTGGGCGCGACGGGCTTTGAGGCGTTGACCAGCGGCGTCAGCGCGTCGAGCGCCGTGCGCAGGTTCACGAACGTTGTATTCGCGAGCCGCATGAACACCGGCAGGCGCTGGATCGACTCCCCGAGCGCAGTCTGCTGCGCCGCGAACGCCTGAGTGGTCGTCGCGAGGTGCTGGACGAGCCCGCTCAGGTCGGCGCTGCGCTGCGCCAGGTCCGTCACCAGATTGCTCGACTTGACGATGAACCGGGTGAAGCTGGGGGTGCTGCGGTTGATCTCTCGGAACAACATCGCGCTCGCCGCGACGGCAGGGTTGAGGTACTGCCACGCGGCCTGCGCCTGTTTGCCGCGACCGGCGTATTGGGTCGCCGACCCCTGGATGACCTCCTGAAGACCCTTGATCGTGGGTGGGTTCAGCGTGTTGAACAGCTGATCGAGATCGACCGCGCTGGTCGTGTCCGCCGTGCCGATGACGCCGTTGTTGGGGATCGCCGGCGCGGTCGCGGGACCGAGCCGGAGGTCGATGTAACGGTTCGCGATCCCGGACAGCGACGCCTGTCGAACGGTCGCCTCCGTGCCCTCGTGCAGCGGCTTGAACGTCGAGTTGTTGATTGTCAGCGTCAGCTGCGCCTGCCCGTCCGGCGTCAGCGCGATGCCCGACACCGAGCCAATCGGATTCCCGGCGACGTCGACGTTGTCGCCGGTGACGATCTGGCTGGCGTTCTGGAAGATCGCCTTGATCTGGTACGAGCTCCCGGTGCCGAGGACGATGACCGCCACCGCGATGAGCGCAACCGCAACGGTTGCAATCGCGGCGACCCTTCCGATCACCGTTGAGTTCTGCACGTCCGGAGCTGAGCTATTCGTCTCCGCCCGGTTATGTCGAGCGTTGGCGATCCGACACTAAGTCGGGGCTTTCAGGGAGGCATCATCCGCATGGGGTGACGACGGCGCCGCTATTGTTGGCCCAGACTTCGAGCGGGAACCGGCACTTTGTTCGACTTCGTCTTCAAACCTCTTCGGTCGGTGTTGGGCGTCGCCGAGCGCAACGTGACCGAGCCGCTCGTTCGGACCGAGGAGGAGATGCTCGATGCCGCCGACGCGCTGCGCCGCGCCAGCCAATCTATCGAGCGCCACGTGGAGGTGATCGAGGGCCTGGCGACATCCATCGACCCGTTGCGGGACTCGGTCAACAACCTGACGACGACGATGAACGCGCTCGTAGAGGTGCTCGCGCCGCTGGCGGCAGCCGAAAGGGGCATGCACAGCGCCGAGCACGGGGTGGAGCACGTCGAACGCGGTATCGGGCACATCTTCGGACGTCACGGTCATGACAAGCCGGCGGACGCATCCGCGGGGCCTGTTGAGCCACCGGCGGAGTAGGCGCGGGAGGGCAACGATCAGACCCACGGGGAACAACCAGGGGACAAGGGCCTTCGGCACAACACCGTTTTCTGGCGCGCGACAAACCCCTCTGCGCAATCTGTGGCGCGCGGCTGTTACCAACCTCACTGCGTAGTGATCCAAATTGGGGCCAGGGCCGTACGACGGTCAACGCATCCAACTTTGATCGGAGCAACATGGGACTCGACAATCCGGTGCACATCGCGATCCTGCTTGTGATCCTGCTGCTGGTATTCGGCGCCAAGCGGCTACCCGAGATGGGCCACTCGCTCGGCGCGGGGCTGCGCGGCTTCAAGGAGTCGATCAGCGGCGAGACGCCCGCGCCGCAGAACGTCGAGCAGCTACCCGTGGCGACGCCGGCACCGGTGGCGCCCGAGGCGCACCGCGAGCCGGCCCAGCCCGTCGCCTAGCCCGCTCGCCGCTCAACGCGAGCCCGCCACTCAGCGCGAGCTGGAGACACCACCATGCAGATGCCGATCGCGATTCGGAGGATCGCCCACGACGATCAGCTGACGCTCGTCGGTCACCTCGACGAGCTGCGCAGCCGGATCATCGTGTCGCTGGTGGCGGTGGCGATCGCGTTCGGCTTCTGCTTCTGGCAGAACAACGCCCTGCTTCATCTGATCAACCTGCCGCTGGCCCATCAGACCGAGCAGCAGGTCCGCGACGGCCACGGGCCGCTCGGCGCCACCTACCGGGTCCAGCAGAGCACGCGCGACGTCGCCGTTCAGCTCCGCACCGTCGTCGGCCTGCTGCGCACGCCGGGCCTCAAGCGTGTGAACGCGAGCCTGAACCGCGACATCGCCCAGCTGTCGGCGCCGCCCCAGGGCGATCGGCCGGTCACGCTCGGGATCGGGGAACCGTTCACCACGACCGTGACGGTCTCGCTGATCTTCGCGCTGATCCTGGCGCTGCCGATCGTGCTCTGGCAGCTATACGGGTTCCTGATGCCGGCGCTCGAGCCCGAACAGCGGCGACATATCCGGCCGCTGATGTATGCCATCCCCGTCCTGTTCGTCACCGGGGTCGGCTTCGGCTACTTCGTGGTCCTGCCGGCCGCCTTGCATTTCTTCCAGAACTTCAACAGCGCGCAGTTCAACGTGCTCGTGCAGGCCGCGCCCTACTACAAGTTCGCCGCCTCGACGATCCTGGCGATGGGCCTCCTGTTCCAGGTGCCGGTGGGGATCCTCGCGATCACCCGCGCCGGCGTGGTGACGCCACGGCAGCTGCGCCGCCACCGCCGCTACGCGGTCGCCGCGTGTGCCCTCGTCGCGGCCGTCCTGCCCGGCGACGCGATCACGATGCTTCTCGAGACGGTCCCGCTCTACCTGTTGTTCGAGCTCAGCTTGCTGATCGCGACGATCTCGGAGCGTCGGGCGCGGCTACGCGGCCAGCGCCTCGGGACGGGCCGTGAGCCCATACCGGAGCATGGCGTGGGGAACTGAGCTCACGAACCGGCCCGGGTCGCGCTCGCCGCTGCCGACCATCCGGTGCGAGAGCTCGCCGCCGCAGATCACGCGGACGCGGATCCGCTCCCGGCGTAGCCGGTCCACGACCTCCTCGACACGCGCCGGCAGACTGCTCACGTCGGTGGGGTACGAGGGGTGGACGTGGGTGGTGGCCACGAATCGTGCGCGTCCCCTCCTCCGTGGCCGCGGCGGCCAGCGCAACGCTCTCTTCGATCGACGACGGGCCATCGTCGACTCCCGGCAACAGGTGGAAGTGAAGCTCCGTGTAGCTCATTGACCTCGATGATGGGTCAGCCGCAGACCGAGACTGTGAGGATTCGGTGAAGTCCAGGGCGGGGCCGCTACGCTCGGTGGTGACCACTGGAGAGCACGAGAAGGGGATGACCATGGACCGGAAACCCGCCCGTCGAGGGCTGGCTGCGCTGCTGCTTACTGCCTGCGCGACATTGATGATCGCCGCAACGGCGTCCGCAAAGCCCGCCCCGAAAGTGACGTCCGGATCGCGCTATCTCGCGCTCGGGGACTCGGTCACGTTCGGCTACCAGGAGCCGACCGTGGTGCCGACGCCCAACTACCACGTCGCCTCAAACTTCCTCGGCTATCCGGAGTTGCTCGGGGCGGAGCTGCACCTGAAGGTGGCGAACGCGGCGTGCCCCGGCGAGACCTCGTCCAGCCTCATCAACACGTCCGCGCAGAGCCTGGGCTGCGAGAACGCCTATCGGAAGAGCTTCCCGCTGCACGTCTCCTACAAGGGCTCGCAGCTCGCCTACGCGGTCAGCTACCTGCGCCGCTACCACAACGTCAGGCTCGTCTCACTGATGATCGGGGCCAACGACGTGTTCATCTGCGAAGCCGAGACCAAGGACGGGTGCGCGAGCCCGTCGGAGCAGGCACCGGTGTTCGCGAAGATCGTCGCCAACACACGCCAGATCCTCTCAGCGATCCGCAACAAGGCTCATTACCGCGGCCAGCTCGTGCTCGCCAACTACTACTCGCTGAACTACACGAGCGCGTTCATCACCAACGGCTCGATCGGCCTCAATAAGGCGCTGGACAGCTCGGCGAAGCGGTTCCACGCCGCCATCGCCAACGGCTTTGCCGAGTTCCAGGCCGGCGCTCTGCATTCGGGCAGCAACACGTGCACCGCGGGCCTGCTGACGATGCTCGGCAAGCCCGGCGACTGTGGCGTTCACCCGAGCTATGCCGGCCAGTCA
>Ga0116216_10001170_pt1 | contig 18475 bp, 11 predicted proteins | sample Sb_taG_11_FD_89696 | JGI IMG/M metagenome (GOLD analysis project Ga0116216, IMG submission 89696) | Peat soil microbial communities from Weissenstadt, Germany - Sb_50d_3_AS metaG | ecosystem: Environmental > Terrestrial > Soil > Wetlands > Peat | place: Germany: Weissenstadt | collected 2010-09-21
GGTTGCGCGGCTTCTGCTTCGTCGCCGCCGGAGAACCCAGGCGCGGGCTGCCGCTTCGACCGGCTGGAGATCCAGAGCAGAAGTCCGCAGAGGCTAGAACCGGCGACGCCAGATGGCTCGGTCTTCGTGGAAGGAGAAGCCTCGCCTTGAGCTGCTGCCGGGTCGCCTGCTGGCAAACGGCGAGCTCCCACTCGACGGCACCGTCATCGTTTGTGCGGACGTGGGTGCATAGGCACAAGTAGGACGTCGGCGAGTCGCTGATAACTGTTGAGATTCGTCCGAAGCGGTCACCAGATCAGCGACTGCCACGGCTGTTCCTCCCGCAGGGGAAGCAGGCACGGCGTGCTGCTTGCCGCGCGTGGGGGGCAGTCGAGACGAGCCACACGAAGGCTCGGTGACGTTCCCGCTGACAAATGACGTCACTGACAGGGAGACCGCATAAGTGTCACTGTCACCAACAGGTGACAACAGCCGACAATAGCCACAGGGGCACAGCGGACCGCTACCTCGCGGTCTACGGCATCGTCTCGGGGACGGCCCGGTCGCTAGGTCTCGACTTGATCGCCACCGAGAGAACACGGTGCGGCCTGGCTTCCATGGAGTGAGAGCGGTCGCTCTATATGAGAAGCTTCAGTTGTCCCGGGTGGTGCGTTGACCTCTTGAGCCTACGACCGAAATCGACGTCCATTAACAAGCGGAAAGGCGGCGGGGACGGGATCGGCGCCGCTGTGGAGCGGTATCTGCAGGATTTGGAGCAGGCGCCGGTCTGCGCAGCGAGAGAATCGTCGCCCACAGCGCGCTGGAGCTGACTGGAGCGCCCGCGCTCGAGCCGCCCTCGAATGTCAGCCGCTCGGCGGCCAGTTTGAGCCATTTCTCGGCCGCGCTCGCCAGAGCTGCCCGTGCACGGGACATGCGCTCAGGCATTCCCGGCCGCCAATCAAACACGGCGCAAGGAGTAGAGGGAGACACGGACGCCCCGAGCCGCCCCCAAGGGCTGTGGCGACAAACAGTACGCGTTGCGATTTGCGCGGATGATGTCGCTACCCCGCTATGCGCAGGAAACGACAGTTGTGCACAGGTATGGGCAGCACCATAAGTCCGTGACGCATCTGAATCGCGGGCAGTCTCACCGCAGCGGGCGTGTGTGTATGTATCAACGCGTTTATGATCGTGGCCGACACGCTCTGCGCGTTGCCTGTGCGCCGGCTTTCGGTCGGTGGCAGCCGAATATGCGAGGGACGATCGATGAGACTGCGTGGGCTGGGGGCATCGGGTAGATGGGCGACGCGGAAGGGTTTCGGTTGTAGGCGGGTTGCGGTGATGGCTGCGCTGTTCGCCGGGCTGGCGGCGTTGCCGGCGGCGCCAGCGTTCGCCTCGTCGGCTTGGACGACGGTTGCTGGGCGTCCGGCGATCCCGTCCGGAGCGCGGGCGCTCGGCGCGGTTCCGTCGGGCCAGGTCATCGTCGGCGACGTGGGTTTGGCGCCGCGTGATCCGGCTGCGCTGGCTGCCTTCGCGGGCGCTGTGACTAATCCTCGCTCGCCGATGTACCGCCATTACGTGCCGGCGAGGGAGTTCGCGCGGGCCTTCGGGCCGGCGCCGCGGACGATCGCTGCCGTGGAGCGGCATCTGCTGGCGAGCGGCGCCCAGGTTACGGGCGTCTCGGGGAACGGTCTGCTGATCAGCTTCCGTGCTACCGCCGCGCAGGTGCAGGCGGCGTTCGCGACGCATCTCGAGAGCTACCGCTTGGCGAATGGACGCGTGGCGTTCGCGCCGAGCGCCGGGATCGCGCTCCCGGCCGGCATCGCCCCGGCGGTGCAGGCGGTCGTCGGGCTCAGCACCCTGCATCGCCCGGAGGCGAACCCGCTCCGCGGTGGGCCGGGTCATCCGAAGGCGCAGGTGCCGGCGAAGATCCCGGCCCCGGCCGCCGGCCCGGTAGCGTGCGCAGCGGCGAAGAAGGACGCGGCGGTGAACGGCGGGCTGACCGACCAGCAGATCGCCGATTCCTACGGGGTCGACGGGCTCTACGGCAACGGGAACGCCGGGGCGGGTCAGACGATCGCCGTGTATGAGCTAGAGCCGTTCAGTCGGACGGACCTGAAGACGTTCGACGCCTGCTACTTCGGTGCGGCCCGAGCCGCGTCGATGATCTCGCGCGTGCACATCGTGCCGGTCGATGGCGGGCAGCAGAACGGCAGCGGTAGCGGCGAGTCGATCCTTGACCTCGACGATGTCTCGGCCCTCGCGCCCGGAGCGAACCTCCAGGTGTACGAGGCGCCGCTTGACCTCAACCCGTGGGCCGCGCTGGTGGACAACTTCAACGCGATCGTCCAGGACGACACCGCGAAGATCGCCACCTCGTCGTGGTCCAGCGGGCTGTGCGAGGCCGACGTCCAGAGCGTCGTCCCCGGCCTTGACCGTCTGGAGAACACGATCTTCGAGCAGGCCGCCGTGCAGGGACAGACGATCCTCGAGTCATCAGGCGATTCCGGGTCTGACACGTGCCCGAACACCTCTCCCCAGGGGACGCCGGTCCCGCTGCTCTCCCAGAGCCCGGAGGCGGCACAGCCCTACGTGCTGTCCGTGGGTGGCACGACGATCACCCAGGCCGGCAACCCGCCGACGGAGCAGGTCTGGAACGACGGCATCTTTGAGGGCGCCGGCGGCGGGGGGATCTCGTCGATCTGGCCCGCCCCCTCGTGGCAGGCCAACAGCCGCGTCCCCGGCGTCCTCAACGCCTCGACGGTGAAGGCAGCCGAGTCCGTGACGGGCACCAGCTTCTGTGGTAGCGGATCGTGCCGCGAGGTCCCCGACGTCTCCGCGCAGGCCGATGAGTTCACTGGCGCGGTGACGGTGTACGACAGTTCGTTCGGTGGGTGGATCACGATCGGCGGGACCTCCTCGTCGGCCCCGCTGTGGGCGGCGATGCTGGCGGACATCAACTCCACCCCGGCCTGCCAGGCCGCCGGCGGGCTGGGCTTCGTCCCGCCGCGGCTGTACGCGATCGCGTCGGACCCGAGCGCCTACCAGGCGTCGTTCAACGACGTGACCGCCGGCAACAACGACATGTTCGCCGATGCCTTCGGCCTGTTCCCGGCGACTGCCGGCTACGACATGGCGACCGGCCTCGGGTCGCCGAAGGTGACCGCAGCCGGCGGACGTCCTGGTCTGGCGGTCTACCTGTGCGCTGCGTCATCGGCAACCGTGACCGTGTCGGCCGTCGCCCCGGCCGCGGTCCCGGCGGCAGGCGGGACGGTGAGGATCACCGGAGCTGGCTTCGAGGCCGGCGGTCACGCGTATGTGGCAGGCGTGCAGGTCGGGACCGTCAACCTGCCGCAGAGCGCCTTCACGGTGCAGAGCCCGACCTCGCTGCGCGTCCATCTCCCGTCGGCTAAGACCCAGCTGGGCGCCGGCGCCGCCGGCGACGGAGCGGGGACCTACGCGGTGACGGTCACGCTCGACAGCGGCCAGAGCAGCGCGCCGCGGGCCGCTGCCCGCATCACCTACTACCCGACCTCCACAGGAGGGGCCGCGAAGCCGCAAGTCGACGGCGTCAACCTGCCCGGCGGCAACGACGCCGGCGGCATGCAGGTCGAGATCTACGGCGCAGGGTTCTCAGGCGGCACCGGAACCCCGACGGTGACATTCGGCGGGGTCGCGGCCAGCGGCGTGACGGTCATCGACGACAACCACCTGACCGCCGTCGTCCCGCCGTACCGCTTGCAGACCGCGTGCGCGACCAAGGCCGATCCGGCCACCGACGTCTGTCAAACGGAGGTTCAGGTCACCACGGACCAGGGCTCGAGTGCGCTGAGCAAGATTCGACCAGAGTTCTCCGGTCCAGCCGCGAACCTGGGGCTGCCGGGCACGGGCGAGTTCCTGCCCGCCGCCACCGAGTTCGACTACTTCCCCACCCCGACGATCACGTCGATCAGCGTCGACACCGGCCTCGCCGGCCCGTTCAGCCTGGCGACGATCACCGGGAAGGGGCTCGGCGAGCTCGGCTTTGAATGGGTCAACGTCGGCCCCTACCAGGATGCAACCTCGGCGGACCCGTTCATCGGCTCGATCAGCGGGACGCAACTGACCGTGTTCCTGCTGCCCCCGCTGACGGCGAGCACGTCCAGGATGACTCTCCCGGTTACCGTCGAGACGGCAGCAAGCCTCAACCACAACGACCTCACCGGCAGCCCGCCCAGCAACAGCGGGACGGTCACGTTCGCGGCTACCCCGGAAGTGAGCTCCATCCAGGTGCTTGGCCCTGATGGAAAGCCCGCGGCCTTCCCCGCCGGGCCCACTACCGGCGGCACCAAGATCGTCATCAACGGCGCCGGACTCGAGGACGCCAACCAGGTCGGCTTCGCCGACACGGTGGGGCCCGCCGGGTCCACGTACACGTTCTCGTTCTCGCAGGTCAGCCCATCGCAGATCAGCCTGCTCACCCCGCAGGACAACCCGAGCATCGACCAGGTGTTCGCCTGCTCGATCTCTGGCTGCTCCACTCCGAGACCCAAAAACGACACGTTCACCTACTACCCCGTGGGCAACCCGCAGGTCACCGCGGTCAACCCAGCGACCGGGGCGGCCGGCACAAACGTGACCATCGACGGCCAGAACCTTGGCTTCATCAAAGCCGTCTACTTCGGCAAGGTGAAGGCCACGACATTCGCCAACGCACCGGGTCCGCTCGACTCCGGCTCGACTACGGAGGTCACCGCCACCGCTCCTCCGGGCACCGCCGGAGCGACCGTCGCCATCCGCGTCATCACGCTCGAGTCCGCCGCCACCGGCTTCGGCAAGAGCCCGGTCAACCCAGCGGCCACCTTCAGATACTCGCAGTAGATCGGCCCGGCGGACTTCAGCGCATACTGGTCGCAAGTGCCAACTCCTCGTGCTCGTGGCTTGCTCTGTCTGCGGATCGCCGACGACGATGGGGTCAAGATGGCTACGGGGTGGCTGGAACCGATGGCGTTGCTGAGCGACGGGTCGACGAGCAACTGGAGGCCGCGGCCGTCGCGGAACGGGCAACCCTGAGGACCGCGGCGGGTGAGCGCGAGCTCACAAATCAGGCGAAGGAGGGACCATCCCGCACCCGGTCGGGCGTTGAGCACTCAGCGGCGGTCTGCTCGGTTCGACTCCGAGGGGCGTGGCGGCGGGTGGTGCTCGGACCGCTCCCAACTGCCACCGGAGACCGTCTACGCGGTCGGACGCGGCCGAGTGAGCGTCCGCGGTGTGCAGGCCTGGCTGAACGAGCGGGAAAGGGGTCGCTCTCGCCGAGCTGAGCGCTCGCGGGATTGACTCTCCGGCCACCATCGTTAGCGAGCTTGAGCTGAACGGTCAGACTGCCGCAACCCCTGGCGTTCCGAGCAACCTGAAGTCGGCTCGCCGCGGACGAATCTCAACAGCGCCGAGCAACTCACCGATGCCCGACCTGTATCTAGAGGCACGGCCGTGTCGAACGACGACTGCGACGCCCTCGCAACCCACGCTCGCAATCGCCTCCAATCAGACCGCGACGATCGCTGTGAGGACAGCCGACCCCACTTCCGCATCGTCGCCGCTGCGGCCACGACATCAGGACTGCTGCTCTCGAATCCCGCGAAGCCGAAGGAGAAGCGAACGACCGTGCACTACACGCCTCGAGCGGTGCTCGTCGTTCGTGGCTGGGGAAGTGTTGGCGAGCTCGTCCCGGGCAGTCCGTCGCGCGTCCTGCGTTTTCGGGATGATCGGGAACGCGTCGGTTCCGCAGCCGGGCACTGCATTCGTGGTGGCGCGGGTCGGCGGTGAGGATGTGCGTTTAGCCCGGGCGACTGCGAAAAATGTGCGAACATCCCTATGTACGACGCGGGCCGTTGACAACAGCCCGGCGGGTTGGCTGGTGATCACGCTAAGGCCGCCTTCCGGCATTGGCGTCCGGTAGGGATCCCGCTATCGGGCGCGCGCATTTCGCGGGTAGCCCAATGGAGGAGGCCGAACATGGTGCGTTCGCCGGTCCGATACTTGGCGTCGGCGGATCGCTAGGGTCGAGATCCCGCTCGCGGCCTGGGCGTGGGCGCCTCGATGGTTCTACGCTTCTAGCCGGTGGTGACTCGGGCGAAGCAGCAGGTGGGTGCGAACTGGGTTTGGCTGTCTCTGATCCCTTTGGGCTTGGGCGCGTGGGCTCCCGCCTATGCGGGGGCGGTGGTGCGAAAGCGCAGCTGGCTGCTGCTGGGGCTGCTGTGGTCGATCATCACGGTCGCCGGATGGGTTGTCGCGATCGCCAACAATGGTGGTTCGGCGGGTGGGTTGTTGATCATCGTTGGTTGGGCTGGGGCGATCGCGTCCTCGTTCGCGATTCGTGCTTCCTACAGGCAGTTGTTGGGGTCGCCGTTCGAGGCGGCCGTGGTTGGTGCCGAGCAGCGATTGAGCGATCGCGATCGGGCCCGGAAGCTAGCGGCCGAGCGTCCGTCCGTGGCGAAGGAGCTGGGAATCGGCCGACCTGATGTCCCGAAAGCACAGGACGCTGGCCTGATTGACGTCAACAATGCACCAGCGTCGGTCCTGACCAAGCTGCCCGGTGTCGACGACGCGCTTGCTAGGAGCATCGTGGAAACACGCGCTGAAACGCACGGGTTCTCGTCTGTCGAGGATCTTGGCGTGGCCCTCGATCTGGACGGGAATCTCGTCGAGGAGCTCCGGGACATGGTGGTGTTCCTGCCCCGTTAGATCGAAAGCGGCGTCAGCCGGGCTGGGTCACAAGACGCCGTACGCGCCGCTGCTCGTACCTGAAGCAAGAGATCTTCCGCGTGGTTCTGGTGTGATCGATGACCGGCACGCTGCCTATGGCGCGCGCGGCTTACGCCAGCAAGCCTCTCGGCCGTGTTCGAGGCGGCGTTTGATTAGCGTTCCCCAGCTGAGACGTGCCACCGACCCAGGCACGACAGCCCAACTGCCGGCAGGACGTCCGGTGGTGGAGTCTTTACCAGGCGCTGGTGAGACGCTGCGACCGTGGCATCCCCGAGCCCTAATGCGCGGCCCGAGCTGCTGCGCGAGGCTCTCAGTGGCCTGATCGAGGAAGCCGGTGAGCGCGAGCAGCCCGCTTCGGCCGCCCCGCCGCGGCCGCCGGGCCGTATTCGTGGGACGAGGCGGCCCGGCGGACGCTTGCTGCGGTGAGCGGGGTAGGCGCCTAGCTCAGACTTACGACGACTCGTGTACGTTGCCGAAGACGGAGCAGGTTCCGGCGCTGTCGTATGAGATCAGCGTTCCGGAGACGACCTCGGTGGACGATGGCTGGTAGGCGAAGGTTTCCGCCGCCGGCGCGGCCGTCGTATCCGTGACCGTCTGTCCGATCATGAAATCACCCTCCTTGCCCGTCAAGTTGGTCGCGTTGGCGTTGGCCACGGCGCTCATGGCGTAGCCGGCGTCGTTCGTCGCCGTCCTGGCGTCGATGTCCACGTCGCCGCCTGTGCACCTCAGCGCCAGCGTGAGGCCGCCGAGATCGTTCAAGATCGTCACGTCGGTCGCCGAACTGCTGGTGGTGTTGACCTGCGCGAAGCCGTGCCCCGCGAGGTTGGTCGCGGTGGTCGCGTTGGTGGCGTTGGTGGCGTTGGTGGCGTTGGTGGCGTTCGTGGCATTGGCGACTGCGCTCGAGACCTGCCCTCCCGTGATCGTGCCGGTGATCGTCCCCGCCGTGGTCGCCGTGGTCGCGTTCGTCGCGTTTGTGGCGTTGGTCGCGTTATCGGCATTTTGCGCCGACGGGACCTTCGGGAATCCAGAGACGTTCACCTGAGTTCCCGTCACCGTGTGGTTCTTCAGTTTCTTGCCGGCGACCGAGCGGTTCTTCAGTTGCGAGCCGTTGATCGTGTTGCCGACGGCGTACGACGTGCCGCCGAGTGCCACGAATAGCGCGAGCGTCGCGATGACGGTCGATGACTGGAGCCTGAGCTTGGACCTCATGGTGCTGACCTCCGATTAGGGGTGTAGACGTGCTACGGGATTGGTACGTCTTGGACTTCGTTCGCCTCGCACCTCTCGGCCACGTAGGGCGGCAACAGCGCGAGCGCCTCCTCGGCGCTTGCTGCCTCGACGGTCCAGAACATGTGGTGCCCGCCACTCGCACACGAGGCGACCGCGTTGCCGCGCCGAAGGGGGCTGTCAAAGCCGTTCCACGCCGCGTACGCGGTCCGGCACGCGCTTGCCTCGTGCCTGTGGCTGAGAACAAATTGCGCCATGTTGGAGACCGTAGGCCGTCCGCTGCGGCCGGACATGGGGGTGTTCCCCCCAATTTGTGGCGTTGCTTGAAAGCGCTGCTGCCCTGCAAGAGACTGGGTGCGTGCAACGGCGTCCAGGAGCGGTCGTCGGGCGTAAGCTCGAGCTCGAACGTCTCCAGGCGGCGCTGGACGGCCCCGGGGCGGGCATCTTCGAGATCGTCGGCGAGCCCGGGATCGGCAAGACGCGCCTGTTGGCGGAGCTGAGCGCCCTTGCGCAGGATTCGTCGCTCCCTCGTGTTCGATGGCCGGGCGGCCGAGTTCGAGAGTGAGATCCCGTTCGTCCTTCTCGTCGACGCCCTCGATCCGTACCTCGCGTCGCAGAACGCGAGGCGGTTCGGGGTGTTGAGCGCTGAGCAGCGGGCCGAGCTCGGCGCGGTGTTCCCCGCATTCGGAGAGCTGGGCGGATCGGTCGTGCAAGCGGTGCAGAACGAGCGCTATCGAGCCCACCGCGCCGTGCGCGCGCTGGTCGAGCTGCTCGGTTCCGAGCGGGCCTGCGTGCTGGCCTGGACGACGTGCACTGGGCCGATCAGGCATCGCTCGAGCTGCTCTCCTACCTGCTTCGGCGGCCACCGTCGGGCCGCGTGCTGATGCTGCTCGCTTCCGCCCGGCGCAGGCACCCGAGCTGCTGCGCGTGCCGCTGGCGCGGGCCCAACGCGTGGGCGCCCCGGAACGGATCGAGCTGGCACCACTGAACCGAACCGATGCTGACCTGCTGCTCGACCAGTCGCTTTCGCAGGCCCGTGCGCGATGAGCTTTTCGAGCGCAGCGGCAGCAATCCCTTCTACCTCGAGCAGCTGGCCCGGGCAACCGGCGATGCTGGGGCCGTCCCGCGCGGCGTGACGGAGTCCATTGCGGAGGAGATCGGGCGCCTTCCCGATCGAGCGCGCCCATGCTCGACGGAGCCGCGGTCGCGGGTGATCCCTTCATTCCCGAAATCGCCGCCGCGGCGGCTGGAGTCGTCCAGGAGGCGCGCGCCACCGCCAGCGCAAGCTCGGCCCACTCGTGTCGTAACGCTCGATCAACATCTCGGCCGCGCCGAGCGAGAAGCACGCGTCCAGATGCGTTGACAGCTCCTCCTCAGAGTCGCCTAGGGGGCTACGCCGGCCTTACTGCTGCTCCGCTGCCCGGGTCGCCCGAAGGAGAAGCCGCGAACGACGCATTTGAGGCCGATGACGTGCCTGGTGGTTCGTGAATCCAGCAGTGAGCTCGTGGCCAAGGACTGCTGCTTCGTGTCCCGGCTCGATGGTGCGAAACGCGTCGGCGAGCAGTTCTGCTCCGACGCGGAGCGGGACTGAACGACCAGCGGAGCGCTGAATTCCGGGGCGGGGCCGTCCGACCGGGGAACATTCACTGCGACCGAACGACCGCCCGGGACGAGCCGCTCAGGCCCGTGTCAGGCCGTGTCAGGCCGTTTGTCGTTCCATGGGCGTTCGGCTTCGAGCTGGGCGGCTAGCGAAAGCACGGTCTTCTCGTCGTGGGGTCGTCCGACGAGTTGAACCGCCAGTGGTAGGCCTTCTCGGGTATGGCCGGCGGGTACGGAGGCCGCCGGCTGGCCGGTGATGTTCCAGAGCACCGTGAAGGGGACCCAGCTGCTCTCCCACAGATAGGTGACCGTCGCCCCGCGTCCTTCCATGATGCCGGCCGGCACGGCAGGCTCTGACATCACGGGCGTCAGGAGCACGTCGTGCTCGGCGAAGATCGCGCCGAGGCGCTTCACCATGGCGCTCTCGGCGGCGAGCAGGCGTCCTGTCATGCGATCGGACACGAGGGCGCCGGGACGAGCGAACGCACGTGTCCGGCGCTCGAGGCGCTGGGGTCGTTCCACACCTCCAACGAGGTCGTGGATGAACCGAAACATCAGTCCGAGGATGACGGGAACGTCGCGCGCTCTCATATCGATCGCCCCGCCGACAACCGTATGCCCGAGCGAGCGCAGGAGGTCCGCCGTGGTGTCGAGCGCGCCGCGCACCTCGTCCAACAGCCGACCGCGTGTCCCAGTGGGGAAGTCATCCGCGACGGCTATACGCATCCGCCCCGGCTGGGTCTGTGCGGCTTCCACAAACCCCTGCCGTTGGGCGCTGAGGACGTCAAGCATCAATCCGGTGTCCAGCACCGAGCGCGTCAGCACACCGAAGACCACCCAATGGGCGCCGTCACGATCATGGGGAGTGCGCGACACCCGATCGCGCTGTGGCTTTAGTCCGAACACCCCGCAGCACGCGGCGGGAATGCGGATCGAACCGGCCCCATCGGCACCCAATGCGGTCGGCACCATTCCGGCCGCGACGGCCGCTGCCGACCCGCCACTGGAGCCGCCCGGCGTGCGCTCGAGATCCCACGGATTGCGAGTAACGCCCCACGTCACCGACTCGGTGAACGGCCACAATCCCAGCTCGGGCATCGTCGTCTTGCCGACGACGATCGCCCCTGCAGCCCGCAATCGACGCACGACCTCCGCGTCGGTCGGCGCCCGCGTCACCATCGCCCCTGTCCCGTAGCTGGTGATCTCGCCACCGATGTCGATCTCATCCTTGACGGCGACCGGGACGCCCAACAACGGCGCCGACTCGCCGGCCGCCACCCGGGCGTCGGCCTCCGCCGCCTCCCGCAGCGCGCGCTCGCGATAAACCGCGCGGAAGGCATTCAACTCCGGATCGAGGCGGTCAATCCGGCTGAACGCCGACCCGACCAACTCTCGAGCCGACACCTCGCGACGCCGGACCAACTCGCCCTGACCGGCTACACCCGCGAACGCGACCTCGTCACCGAGCACGCGCCGATCCTAAGCCGTCCTGGAACGACAGTCCAGGCACTCGGGTTCCGTCAGCTGTCGGGCGTCGTCTGGGACTCGGCTGATGCCCCGGTTTCCACCGACGGCGCACTGGCGGGCCCGTCGGGGACCCTGGGGAGCACGGCCTCGATTCCCCTTGCGGCCGGCAGTCCGAGCAGCACGACCATCGCGAGAACGATGAAGGCGAGGGCCGGCAGATCGACGAGCGCCCCGACGATGATCGCGACTATGAGTCCGCCGGCGTTGCCGACGAGAAGCAGGATCCCGGTGGCCACGCCGCCCGACGCGCCCATACGTCGCTCGGTCAGTTCCAGCATCACCGGCAGCGCGGCCAGCAGCACAAACCCGGTAGCCGCGATGACGACGAAATCTGCCGCGGCGACCGGGTGGAGCACGGCGAGCGCGACGCAACAGCCGAAGACCCATATGACGGCCCCCGTCAGGTACCTGCGCTCAGCCCCGGCCCGTGCGACCTTGGGCGGAACAACCGCACAGCCGACCGTCCCGGCGACAAGCATCCCCGCCAGCATCGCGCCGGCCGCGGCCGAGGAGATCCGGTCGTGGTGGAGGATCGGCTGCAGCCAGGTGCTGAGCGCCACGAACACGCCGACGCCGACGAAGGCCAGCCAGGCAAGCCTGCGGATGAGACGGACGGACCAGACCGCGCGTGTCTCGGCAACGCCGATCGTCGCCGGCGGCCCCTCGCTGGCGGGTGGCCGCCGCAGCAGCGCAGAGAGAGCCACGGCTGCGGCGCATGCGATCGCGGCCTGGACGGGGAGGAGCGGCCCGAGGTCGTGGCGTCCCTCGAGCAGTGGCCCCATCAGCAGTGCGACGACCGCACCGGCAAACTGGCCCGCAGACCCGACCGCGATTCCGGCCGGCCGGTCACGAGGTGGCAGGTAGCCGGTCGCTGTCTTGGTCAGCGAGTTAAGCACGAACGGCTGGCCGATCGCGATCACGATCTGGCCGGCCATCGCGCAGAGAAAGGTCGGCGACACGAGCCGGATCAGGCTTCCGCTGGCCGTCAGCCACGCCCCAGCCAGGAGCGACCCCCGAAACCACCGATCGAGGGCGACGCCTGCCGGCAGCGCCAGCAGGACATATAGGAGGGGAAAGACCTGTGCCAGCCACCCGACCGCGTTCTTCGAGACACCGAAACCGCTCGCCGCATCGGTGTCAATCGGCGCGAAGGTGAGCCACAGCATCTGCGTGCAAGCGACCACCAGCGCATAGGCCACGACCACAGCCCAGCCACCGCGCGCGCCCCGATGCGGACGCGAGACCTGCCCGGTCTCAGTCTCCGCCGTGGTCATCTGGGCCGTCGCCGACAGCAACGCTATCGAACGACGACAATGGTCGAGCTGCGGCGAGAATGCCGTGAGACGCGGATGCCGAAGGAGCGGAGTGGAAAGTGACTGATTTGTTCGACTTCTACCCCTATGCCGAGCCCCTGGGGGTTAATCGCACGCTCCCGGAGCACGGCCGCTCGCGTGAGGAGATCCTCGCGGAACTACGCCAAATCGCGATCGCGGAGGACGCCGTCTGGGAGGCGGGTGGATGCTCGGGAACGACGTACTGCGGGGACCACGAGCATTACGCGTTCCTGAAGGAGGCGTTCGGCCTGTTCGCCCATCAGAACGCCCTTCAGCGCGACATGTGCCCGAGCGCAACGCGTTTCGAAGGCGAGATCATCGCGATGGCGCTTGACCTCTTCCACGCCGGGGTCGTTAGCGACGGCGAGCCGGCGGGCATGGTCACGTCGGGAGGCACGGCGAGCATCACCCACGCAATGCTCGCCTACCGTGAACAGGGGCGAGAGGAGTGCGGCATCGAGCATCCGAACGTGGTCAAGCCGGAGACCGGACATCCTGCGTTCGACAAGGCGTGCCACCTGTTCGGGATCGAGCTGCGGCGCGCGCCGGTGGACTCTGAGAGCACGCTCGTGCGGGTGGACGCGATCGAGGATCTGATCGATGAGCGCACGGTGGCGATCGTCGGCTCGGCGGGCAACTATGGCTATGGGACGATCGACCCGATCGCCGAGCTCGGCGAGCTCGCGATCCATCGCGGGATCGGCCTGCACGTCGATGGCTGCCTCGGAGGCTTCTTGCTTCCGTTCGGCGAGGAGCTCGGCTATGGAATTCCCCCATTCGATTTTCGCGTCCCCGGCGTAACCAGCATCTCCGCGGACACGCACAAGTACGGTTACGGACTCAAGGGAACCTCGACGGTCCTGTTCCGGGACCGCTCGCTTCGCAACCGTTGCTACTTCTTCATGCCCGACTGGAGCGGTGGCAAGTACTTCTCCCCGGGGCTGGAGGGATCGCGCTCGGACGGGCTGTTCGCCGCCACGTGGGCCTCGTTGGTGTCGCTCGGTCGCGAGGGCTACCGCAAGTACGCGAAAGACATCTTCGAGACCTCGGCGGCCATGCAGGTAGCCGTGCGTTCGCATCCGGAGCTGCGGCTGCTCGGGAACCCCACCTTCCTCTTCGCCTTCAGCTCGGACGAGTTTGACATCTACCACGTCAACGACGAGATGAAGCGCCGCGGCTGGCGCTTCAACGGCCTGCAGTATCCGAATGCCCTACACATGGCGGTCACGCGCCCGCAAACCCAACCGGGTGTCACCGAACGTTTCGCGCGGGACCTCGCCACGGCGGTGGCGTACGCGCATGAGCACAAGGATCAGCCGGCCGAGTCCGCGGCCGTCTATGGCGGGGTGCCCGGTGGTCTCAACGTGGAGGCCGAGGGCTTCATCCGAGCGGTGATGGCGCAGCTGATGGACGCACAGCAGGGCGTTCCCGCACCGGCGTGAACGACGAGGCGCGCGGCTTGCAATCCGAGGACCTGGTCCTTGCCATCGACCTCGGTAGCGGGGCGCTCAAGCTCGGGATCGTCTCGCTTGTCGGCGAGGTGCTCGCGGTCGAGCAGAGAGCGCTCGAGACCGAATCGCTGCCCGGGGGTGGCGCGATCCAGAATGCCGGCGGCTGGTGGGACGCGGTTCGCACGCTGGCAAGATCAGTGGTCGCCGAGGTTGCGGCGGAGCGAGTGGTGGCGGTCTCGTGCACCGGACAGTGGGCGAGCACGATTCCCGTGGACGCCGCGGGCGAGCCCGTGGGACCTTGCCTGATGTGGCTCGACACGCGCGGCGCCGAGCACGCCCGCCGCGTGGTCGGAGGTCCGCTCGTCGGCTATTCGCCGGTTGCGCTGCTCACCTGGATCCAGCACACCGCCGGAATCCCTTCGATGTACGGGGGAGATCCCGTAAGCCACATGCTTCACCTGGAGCGCGACGATCCTCGCACGGCAGCGGCCGCACGCTGGTACCTCGAGCCGGTCGACTATCTGAGCATGCGCTTCACAGGCCGGGCGGCGGCGACACTTGCGTCGATGAGCGGGGCTTGGCTGACCGACAACCGCCGCCTCGACCACCTCGAATACGACCCAGTTCTGCTGAGCAAAGTGGGACTGGACCCACGCAAGCTGCCGCCGCTGGTGGCGACCGGTTCGATCGTCGGCGCAGTGCGCACCGACGTGGCGAGCGAGCTCGGGCTCGGCCCCGACGTGAAGGTTGTCACGGGGATGCCCGACCTGCATACGGCAGCGTTGGGGACGGGCGCCATCGAGGACGGCTTGGCGCACACGACGATAAGCACCACATCCTGGATCTCGCTCCCCTCTGCTCGAAAGAAGACCGACGTGATCCACTCGATCGCGACCATCCCCGGACTCGGCACGCGGGAATACCTCGTCGCCAACAACCAGGAGGCGGCCGGGCTCTGCCTGCGCTGGTTGCGCCAGGCGTTACCCACCGACGGAACTCGCAGCTTCGAGGAACTTACAAAGCTGGCCGCTGCGGCGGCTCCCGGCAGCGGCGGCATCGTGTTCACACCGTGGATCGCCGGCGAGCGCTCCCCGGTGGATGACCGCAATGCTCGCGGGGGCTGGCACAACCTGTCGGTGCAGACGAACGGCGCGGACCTCGTGCGTGCCGTGCTCGAGGGAGTCGCCTACAACAGCCGCTGGCTGCTGAAGGCCGTCGAACGCTTCGGCCATCGCCGGATCGATCGGCTTCGCATCTTCGGGGGCGGAGCGCAATCCGACCTGTGGTGTCAGATCTACGCAGACGTTCTCGATCGCACGATCGAGCGAGTCGCCAACCCCGTGCACGTCAACCTCCGCGGGGCGGCGCTGCTCGCGGCGCTCGCGCTCGGTACGGTACGCCGGGACGAGATCCGGGGCCTGGTGCCCATCGAGCGCGTCTTCGCCTCAAACCCGCAGAACCGCGCAGAGTATGACCGGCTCTACGACGAGTTCGCCCGCCTGTACAAGAGCCAGCGCAGGATGTTCGCGCGTCTCAATAGGTCAGACCACGCGTAGCCTCGCGAGCTGTTCCTGTTTCGACGGCTCAGGGCACCCCTCGGAGCACCCAACGACGTTGCCGCGCACAGGGGACATCGCGCGGCACGCGGGATGTGACCGTCATCCTCCCGCCTGAGCTATGCGAGGGGGGGCGCAGAGGCCAATCTCACTGGGACGCGCTTGTCGTGCGGAGCGGGAGCGTGGCACAGGCGCACTCGTGGGCGGCTTGCTTTGACTAGCGATTGCGACCTGACGCATCAAGACGGGACGAGAAGCAGCAATCAATGGCCGCCGTCCAAATGTGGCTGCTTTGCCGCTGTTGCAGGCACGCCGACATGCGCGCAGTTAGCTGAAGAGCCGCGTGCCAGTTAGCGCTTCAAGGGCAACGGGTGCGGCTCTAATGGAGTGACCTGGGACATATCCGCTGAATGTCATAAAAGCCCTGCAAATTGCCACGTCGCGACCCGTGCGGGCCGCCGCTTCATCGAGCGGAGCCAGGGGCATTCCGGTGGCCTTGCGGCGTCTGACACTGATCGCGGCCGTCGTCTTCTCCAAGGCCTTCGAGGAGCGCGTTACCTCCCGAAGATCGGGCCCTGACGCCGCTCGGACTCCCGAATCATCAGTGAATCCCGGCATTCGGACGTCACTCCATTAGAGCCGCACCCAAGGGCAACCAGCGCAGCGCCCCAGGCTTGCGCTTTGCCACGCGAGCGATCGTCCGCGTCCGGACCCGCTTTGATGTCCAGACGCGCCTGTCGGCGCCGAGGCCGGCCGTCTCGCTATGCGCGCGCGATGGGGAACTAGGCAGAGGCCGACAGACCGTTACCGGGCGATCGCTGAGGAGCCAGCATGGGGTCTTCTTGGCGGATCCCGAATGGCGGGGCGGGTCGGGAGAGACAATGGGGGTTTGTATGGCGCAGGCGGCGGCGGTACTCGGCGCGATGCGGCCGACGGGAACGGTCGCGGGCGTGGGGGTCGGCTGCTTCCCGGACTTCTACGCGGCGCTGGCGGGCGACTCGCCGGATCATGTCATCACGCTGTGAGAGGGCCGAACTGGTCCTCGGTGGGCTCCGCTCAGCAGAACCACGGCTCGGTGAGCCGTGGCCTCCCCTCGGTCGATCCCGTTGGGATGGCCTCCGGCTCCGGGCCGACCGCCTCGCCGGTCGCCTCGCGCACCGCCGCGCGGATGCGCGCGAACGTCAGGCCCGTCGCCTCCTGCGCGGCGGCGCTCTGCTGGACTAGCGCGCTGAGGCGGCCCTGCAGCCGGTCGGCTGCTGGGTCCGCTGAGCGCCACGGGTAGCTGAGGCGCTCGGCTTCGTAGCGGCCGAGATGCTCGCGCAGGTCCTCGCTCGCCAGCAGCAGCGAGCCCTCGGGCACGAGCAGCCGGATCGTGTACTGCACCGGGTCGACGTTGGCCACCAGGTCGTGCGCGGCGACGAAGTCGACGATCTCCAGCACGTCACGCGGGCTGGTCCACGGGGTGAAGGGCATAAACGAGGGCCGGGTCTCGATTCCGTGCTCGCGCAGCAGGCATAGGGCTTGCACCGCCTGGGCGGTGGTGTGTCCCTTCTCGAGGCGGACGAGGATCTCGTCGTTGACGCTCTCCAGCGCGCAGACGACGAACAGACAGCCCGAGGCGGCCATCTCCTGCCACACGCCGGCGTGCTCGAGCACGTGCTCGACCTTCGTCGTGCAGTCGAAGGTCAGCTCCGGGAGGCGCTCGTGGAGCGCGCGCACGATCGCCAGAGAGTGGCGCCAGCCGTTGAGGAAGTCGGGGTCGCCGAACGTGATGTGGCGCGCGCCCATGCCCGCCAGACGCTCCACGTCGCGCAGGACGGTCTCGGCCTGCACGACACGGATGCGCCCGTCGTAGACGGCGGGGACAGGGCAATGCCGGCATCGATGCACGCACCCATGGCTGGCCTCCACGTACCCGACCAGCCGCTCCTCCCCGCCCAACGCCAGGCGGGCGTAGCGCTCGAGTCCGGGCAGCAGCTCGCGCGCCGGCGGCTCGAAGCTGCCGCGCTGCAGGTGGATGATCGGCCGTCCGGCGGCCGGGGCGGGCGCCCACGGGGCCGCCAGCTCGTCCACCCAGGCCGTGAGCGCCGGTTCGTACTCGCCGGCGATCGCGCGCGCGGCGAGTTCACGCTCTACCAGCTCGCGGCTGACCGTGGCGTAGAGCCCGTAGAAGCAGATCGGCAGCCTGGGGTGCTCGCGGCGCACTCGGCGGCCGGCGCTGAGCGCGAGGCGCATGGCGGTGTGCATGGGCACCGAGAAGCCGACCGCCTGTGTCCACTCCAGGGCGCCGGGGTCCCACGGCTGTACGCTGAGGTCCAGGCAGCGGACCTCGTGCCCGGCGCGGCGCAGCGCGGCCGCCGGCGAGGCGACGTGCAACGGCTGGTGGCCCAGCTCGTAGGTTGAGATCAACAGGACGCGCACGGGTGATCGACGCTAGCGCGCGCGGACCGGCTCGGGCGCGTGCGGCTCGATCTGGATCCGCAGGCGGCCGTGCGCGGCGCGCAGCGAGTGCTCGACCGCGTCGGCGCTCGCCGCGCGCGCGAATATGAAGCCGAGGTAGCGGTCGCCGTCGGGCAGCGGCACGACGGGGCGGCCGCGGGCGATCGTGATCTCCAGCCCGCCGATCCCCTCCACCGCCCGCGCGTCCTCCTGCCCCTCGACCGCGCGCAGCACGCCAGCCTCGGGGATCGGGATCATCATCACACCGGACGCCGCCGACTCCCGCGCCAGGTCCTCGAGCCCGAGGCCCAGCGCGTGGCGCAGGATCACCTGCTCCAGACTGACGCCGGCGCCGAAGCGCAGCGCGCGCGAGCACAGGCCGCCGATCGACCGGGCCGCTAGCTCGAGGACGCTCACGCGCTCGCCGTCCACGCGCAGCTCGGCGTGGATCGGTCCCTCCCGCAGCCCCAGCGCCCGCGCCGCCCGCGCAGTGACCGCTTCGAGTTCGGCCAGGACGCCGGTCGCCAGCCGCGACGGCGTCACGTACAGCGTCTCCTCGAAGTACGGCCCCTCGAGCGGGTCGGGCTTGTCGAAGACCGCCAGCACCTCCAGACGTCCA
>Ga0116216_10001172_pt1 | contig 18455 bp, 12 predicted proteins | sample Sb_taG_11_FD_89696 | JGI IMG/M metagenome (GOLD analysis project Ga0116216, IMG submission 89696) | Peat soil microbial communities from Weissenstadt, Germany - Sb_50d_3_AS metaG | ecosystem: Environmental > Terrestrial > Soil > Wetlands > Peat | place: Germany: Weissenstadt | collected 2010-09-21
AACGGCGTGAGCAAGCCGAAGGTGAACGCCCGCAACCGTCGCACCAGCGCGTGATCCCGCCCGACCGTGCCGGCAAGCATCATGCCGATGATGTAAGCGGGCAGCACCGGCTCGCTGTCGGCCCAGCCGGCCAAAGCCCCGAGCCCCATCAGGCAAAACAGCAGAAACTTGATCTCCATTTCCGAGGGCCGGCCGCCGAACAGGCTGAAGAACCATGGCGTTATCCGCGGCAGCGCCGCGAACACGACGACAGCAACGACGGCGAAGATGATCGTATGCAGCGTGAACGGCGCGAAGATGAAGCCGAGCGCCAGCACGGTGCCGAGATCGTTGATAAAGCAGGCGGCAAGCACGGTCTTGCCGTATTCGGTGCGGTTCAAGCCGTATTCGATCATCACCGCGTAAACCACGGCCACCGATGTGGTGGAGAGTGCGACGCCGGCGAGCCAGCTCGGCATGATCTCCCAGCCGAGGACGTAATGGGCCGCCGCCGCGCAGCCGAGAAACGGAAAGACGAAGCCGACGATCCCGAGCGCGGTCGCCTCCTTCCATTTCTTTTTGAAAACCAGCGGATCGAGCTCCGCGCCGGCAAGAAACGTCAACATGATGGCGCCGATACCGGCGAGAAATTTGACCCACGGCTCGTTGATGCCGAGGGCGGTGGCGCCGACGGCGCTGCCGATGATCAATTGCGCCACTGTTCCGACGATAATTTCGGTCAGCGCGGTCGAGACACGCAGCCACACCGAAAGCAGGCCCGCAATCAGTGCAAGGCCCACCCATAACGTTACCAGTGTCCAAACCGCCGTCATCGCCGCCTCCTGCGCAATGTTAGTCCGCCCGAATCAGCGCATCGATGTGCGGCGTTCGCACGGTCACACCAAACAGCCCTGGAGGCAGCGGGAGCGCAAAAAAACTCCTACCGACGCCAAGCGCCCGGCAGGAGTCATCAGCCTTACGGCGGTTACGGGGGGACTCCATCCCCAGATAAGAATTTTCATTCTAACTCCGAATTCAACGATGACAACATGGCGGCCTTGATTGGATCATACGGTGCATGCGCCGCTCAGGACGATCGTCGTCGCGAGCCGAGCCCTGAGCTTTAGGAGCCTGACGAACTGCCCCAGAGTCATTGGGCGGCTGCCTATTTTTTAATCAATGGCCGAAGATGGCGCTCCAACGCGTCTTGATCCGAAGCGTTTCCTTCGAAATTAAAACGCCATTTCAAATCGTTACGGCGTGTCGGCAGGACGCCACCATGCTGGCATGGCCCTTGCGAACAGCTCAGCCGCCAATCGAAGAACGCCCATCGTCCTGATGGCCGGCCACCAGCGGCGCCGCGTGCGCTTGCGTGCATAACAGGGAGCACCTCATGAACTTCGACAACATTTCACGACGCCGCCTTCTGCAAGGGACGGCGGCGTTAAGCCTTGGCGCGGCGTTGCCGTTCAACCAGGCTTTGGCCAAAGACACGACCATCGGCTTTATCTATGTCGGCTCGCGCGACGACTATGGCTACAACCAGGCCCATGCCGCCGGCGCCGCCGCGCTCAAGAAGATGCCCGGCATCAAGGTCGTTGAGGAAGAGAAAGTTCCGGAGACCGACGCCGTCGAAAAGACCATGGAGTCAATGATCAGTCTCGACGGCGCGACGCTTCTGTTCCCCACATCCTTCGGCTACTACAACCCGCACATGATCAAGATGGCGATGAAGTATCCGAAGCTCCGCTTCGAACGTTGCGGCGGCCTATGGACGGACAAGGATCCGAAGAATGCCGGAAGCTATTTCGGCTACATCGACGAATCCCAGCACGTCGCCGGAATCGTTGCCGGCTATATGTCGAAATCCGGCAAGCTCGGCTTCGTCGCCGCCAAGCCGATCCCGCAGGTTCTGCGTAACATCAACGCCTGGACGCTCGGCGCCAAGCTCGCCAATCCGAAAATCACCACGCAGGTGATCTTCACCGGCGACTGGTCGATGCCGGTGAAGGAAGCCGAAGCCACCAACAGCCTGATCGACCAGGGCGTCGACGTCATTACCTGTCACGTCGACGGCCCGAAGACCGTGGTCGAAAACGCTGCGCGTCGCGGCGCCATGGTCACCGGCTATCACGTCAACCAGTCAGTACTCGCGCCGAAGGCCTATCTCACCGGCGCGGAGTGGAACTGGGAAGTGCTCTATCCGCGTTTCGCCAAGATGTTCACCTCCGGCGAGACGATTCCGAACTTCTACCGCGGCGGCCTGAAGGAAGAGATCGTCAAGGTGTCGCCGTATGGTCCGATGGTCAGCGCCGAGGCCAAGGCGAAAGCCGATGAGGTCAAGGCCGGGCTCACCGCAGGGACTTACGTCATCTTCAAAGGTCCGATCGCCGACAATAAGGGCAAGACGGTCATTGCCGCGGGCGTCTCCCAGGGCCAGACCGATCCCGAGCTGGAAAAGATGGGCTATCTAGTCGAGGGCGTCGTCGGAGCGACTTCGTGAAAGCCGATGTCGGTGCGCCTATCGGCGCGCCTCTTGCAAAATCCGGGGTAGGCGCGCTTTTGCGCCTGCCCCCTTTCGGCCAAAAGATCGGCGGCACAGCGGAATATATCGTCATTCCGGTGCTCGCCTTGGCGGGTTCGCTCGTCCTGTTCGGCATCTTCGTCGCGCTGTTCGGGAAGAACCCGCTCGACCTTTACTTCTACATGTATCAGGGCGCGTTCGGCACCTGGTTCTCGTGGCAGAACACGCTGACGCGCGCCGCGCCGCTCATCCTGACCGCGCTGTGTACGGCACTGCCGGCGCAGCTCGGCATGGTGATCATCGGCGGCGAGGGGGCGCTGCTCATCGGGGCACTGGCGGCGACCAGCGCGGCATTGGCACTGCAATCGGCGCCGCCGCTTGTCGTCGATATCGCGATGGCCTGCGCCGGCATGATCGGCGGCGGCTTGTGGATCATGCTGGCCGGCGCGTTGCGCCAATATCGCGGCGTCAATGAAACGATTTCGAGCCTGTTGCTGGTCTATATCGCGCTGGCAATTCTCAACTTTCTCGTCGAAGGCCCGATGCGCGATCCGACCAGCCTCAACAAGCCCTCCACGCGCGAAATCGGCGCCGCCAACATGATCGGAAGCATTCCCGGCATGGACGTGCATTGGGGCTTCGTGTTCGGCATCATTGCCGCATCGCTCTCCTACGTCCTGATCTATCACACCGTGTTCGGCTTCGCCGCGCGCGTCGCCGGCGGCAACATACGCGCCGCCAAGGTGGTGGGATTGAGCGTCGGCAAGCTTATTCTCGTCATCTGCTTTCTCGCCGGCGCCGCCGCCGGACTCGCCGGCATGATGGAGGTTGCGGCGGTGCAGGGGCGCACCAACGCCAATTTGGCCGCGGGTTACGGCTTTGCCGGCATCCTGGTCGCCTTCCTGGCGCGGCAAAATCACTTGGCCATCATCCCGGTCGCGGTCCTGCTCGGCGGCATCGGCGCCAGCGGCGGTTTGTTGCAGCGGCGGCTCGGACTGCCGGATGCGTCGGTGCTGGTGCTCCAAGGCATGATCTTCGTCATGGTGCTGGCGAGCGACACGCTTTACGGCCGTTTCAGCTTCTTCAAGGGAAAGGCGTCTTAAGGTGGCGGGCGCGGGCGACATTGGCTTGTGGACGGTGCCGGTTGCGGTGCTCGGCGGCGCCGTGCGCGTCTCCACGCCGTTTATCTTCGTCAGTCTCGGCGAGTGCATCACCGAGCGCAGCGGCCGCATCAATCTCGGCCTCGAAGGCACCCTGGTTATGGGCGCGATGGCCGGCTACGGCGTCTCCTACCTCACCGGCTCTCCCTGGCTCGGCGTCCTTGCCGCCGGCGTCGCCGGTGCGGGGATGGGGGCGCTGCACGCCGGGATCTGCGGGCTGCCGCGCGTCAACGACATCGCCGTCGGCATCGCGCTGATGCTGTTCGGCGTCGGGCTCGCCTTCTATCTCGGCAAACCGCTGATCGAGCCGACCGCGCCGCGCCTGCCGTCGATCGACCTCGGCTGGTGGACCGACATCCCGCAATTGCGCGCCGCCTTGCGGATCAATGCGCTGTTTCTTATCGGCGTGGCGCTCGCGCCCGTCCTGGTCTGGGCGCTGCGGACCACGCGATGGGGCCTGATCATACGCACCGCCGGCGAGAGCGCCGACGCCGCTTTGGCGATGGGCTATTCGGTCAATTTCATCCGCCTGCGCGCGACCATGTTCGGCGGGTTCCTCGCCGGAATCGGCGGCTCGTTCCTGTCGCTCTATTATCCCGGCAGCTGGAACGAGGGGCTGTCTAGCGGCCAGGGCATCACCGCCGTGGCGCTGGTGATCTTCGCGCGCTGGAATCCGTTATTGTGCCTCGGCGCGTCGGTCCTGTTCGGCGGCGCCGCCGCTCTGGGGCCGGCGTTGCAATCCGTCGGCTACAGCCAGGGCTATCATCTGTTCAACGCCGCCCCTTACATCCTGACGTTGTTGATCATGATCGCAACCTGCTCGCCGAAGCGCACCCTGATCGGTGCGCCGGCCGAGCTGTCGATTACGAGGTGAGCCATGCCGCAACTCGCGCGCAAAGAAGGTACCGCAGCGGAGCGCTACGTCGCCGCCGATCCCTATCTGTGGCCCTATAACGGCGACCTTCGCCCGCAAAATACCGCGCTGATCATCATAGACATGCAAACCGATTTCTGCGGGGTCGGCGGCTATGTGGACAAGATGGGTTACGATCTGTCGCTGACCCGCGCGCCGATCGAGCCGATCAAGCGCACGCTCGCCGCCGCGCGCGCCAAAGGCTTCCACGTCATCCACACCCGCGAAGGCCATCGTCCCGATCTCGCCGACCTGCCGGCGAACAAGCGCTGGCGCTCGCGCCAGATCGGCGCCGGCATCGGCGATCCCGGACCCTGCGGTCGCATCCTGGTGCGCGGCGAGCCGGGCTGGGACATCATTCCCGAGCTGGCGCCGCGCGAGGGCGAGCCGATCATCGACAAGCCGGGCAAGGGCTCGTTCTGCGCCACCGATCTCGAGCTTTTGCTGCGGCTCGCTGGCATCGACAACATCGTGCTCACCGGCATCACCACCGACGTCTGCGTGCACACCACGATGCGCGAGGCCAACGATCGCGGCTTTGAGTGCCTGCTGCTGGAAGACTGCTGCGGCGCCACCGACAAGAGCAATCACGATCATGCGCTGAAGATGATCAAGATGCAGGGCGGCGTGTTCGGCGCGGTGTCGGACTCGGCGAAATTCATCGAGGTCATTTCGTGAGCGAATTCGCCACGCTGATCCCGCCCGGCGGGCTCGTCCCGCCGACCGCGTCCAAAGCCACGTTCGGCGTCGAAGCGCTGTCCATGACCAAGCGCTTCGGCGAGTTCACCGCGCTCGACCAGGTTTCGTTCAAAGTCAAACCCGGCACGTTTCACGCCCTGCTTGGCGAGAACGGTGCCGGCAAGTCGACGCTCGTCAAATGCATCATGGGCTATTACCAGTCCGACGCCGGCGAGCTTCTGGTCGACGACCGCCAGGAGGTCATCGACAATCCGCGCGCCGCGCACGCGCTCGGCCTCGGCATGGTCTATCAGCATTTCACCTCCGTGCCGGCGATGACGGTGGCGGAGAATTTCGTCCTGGCGCGCGACCATGTGCCGGCGGTGGTGGATTGGACGCGCGAGCGCAAGGCGCTGGAGGAATTTTTGGCGCGCATGCCGTTTCGCGTGCCGATCAACGCCAAGGTTTCGGCAATTTCCGCCGGCGAGCGGCAGAAATGCGAAATCCTCAAGCAGCTTTATCTGAATCGCCGGTTCCTGATTCTCGATGAGCCGACCTCGGTGCTCACCCCCGGTGAAGCCGACGAGGTGCTCGGCATGCTGCGCAGCATGGTGGCGGGCGGCACGCTGACCATCCTCATGATCACCCACAAATTCCGCGAGGTCATGGCCTTTGCCGACGAGGTGACGATCCTGCGTCGCGGCAAGCTGGCCGGCGTCGGGCTGGTCAAGGAATTGACCCCCGATGCCATGGCGCGCACCATGATCGGCGCCGAGGAGTTGACGGTGCAGCCGGGCCGCACCGGCGAATACGGCGCGCCGCGGATCGACATCGAAAAGCTCAATGCACTCGACGACGGCGGCCAGCCGGCGGTGCGCGACGTATCGCTATCGATCCGCGGCGGCGAGATTGTCGGCGTCGCCGGCGTCTCCGGCAACGGCCAGCGGCAGCTCATCGAAGTGCTCGCCGGCCAGCGCGAAGCCGAGAGCGGCAGCATCTATCTGCAAGGCGAGCGTTATCACGCCACGCGCGAAGAGATGCGCCATAATCACCTGTCGGTCCTTCCGGAGGAACCGCTGAAGAACGCCTGCGTCGCGCGCATGAGCGTTGCCGACAATCTCGCCTTCCGCGAGTTCGACCGCGCGCCGTTCGCGTCCGGCGGCTGGTGGCTCAACCGGACAAAATTCCACGAAGAGGCGATGCGCAAGATCGCCCTCTACAAGATCAAGACCCGTTCGGACGATACTCCGATCGGCGAACTGTCCGGCGGCAACGTGCAGCGCACGGTGCTGGCGCGCGAGCTCGCCGGCGAGGTCGATATTCTGGTTGCAGCCAATCCGTGTTTCGGTCTCGACTTCGCGGCGGTGGCGCAGATTCACGCCGAGATCATGGCGGCGCGCAACCGCGGCGCGGCCGTGCTGCTGGTCAGCGAGGATCTTGACGAATTGCTCGAGCTTGCCGACCGCATCGTGGTGATTTTCAACGGCTCGTTCGTCTACGAAGCCCGCGCCAGCGAAGCCAATCTCACTGAGATCGGCCGGCATATGGCCGGGCATTAGAGCGCATATACTCATTGCTTTCACGTGGCGAGCGCGGATCGCAGAAATTCTGCGATGCCGCCCCGCTGCCGTCTGTGGAAATTGACTGTGACCGGATTGGCCGTAATATGGGCCAAGCGGGTTTCACTCTGGCTGGATCGGAGATTGCTATGGCATCACTTTACGCGAACCTCGAAAAGGCCAGTCCCTACATTCTGAGCATTCTGCGCATTGTCGCCGCCCTGTTGTTTCTCCAGCACGGCCTGCAGAAATATTTTGGCTTCCCGTCGGCCGGCCCGGCGATGACGCCGCTGCTCTACGTCCAAGGCGCGATCGAGATCGTCGGTGCCATCCTTCTCGTTATCGGCGCCTATACGCGCGTAGTGGCTTTTGTACTTGCCGGCGATATGGCCGTGGCCTATTTCATGGCGCACTTCCCGCGCTCCTTCTTCCCTGCCGTGAACGGCGGCGACGCGGCGGTGCTCTACTGCTTCGTATTCCTCTACATCCTGTTCGCTGGCGGCGGTCCGTGGAGCGTCGATCGCGCGGTGCTGAAACAGCGCTAGGATCGGAGCCGCCTCCGACACAGGCGCGGCCAAGCAAATTGATGGCCGCGCCGCGCAGACCCGTTCACGGCGGCAGGCGCCGATACGTCGGGTATTGTGGCTCCCACATTGCCGACTTGACTGCGGCGGCCAGGTCTTCGTCTGCGCCGGGACCGGCTAATCCCTCCGCTTGCGCCGTGCGCGCTACCGCAATCGCCACCTCGAGCGAAATCTTCCGCAATTCGGCCAGCGGCGGCAGCAGATTGGCCCGCGGATCGCGCTTGGCCGGGGACATTTCGGCAATCGTGCGCGCCGCGGCCAGAAACATTCCATCCGATATGCGGCGTGCTTCCACCGTGATGGCTCCGAGACCCACGCCGGGATAGACGTAGGCGTTGTTGGTCTGGTCGATGCGGAAGGCTCGACCGTCGCGCGAAATCGGCGGAAAGGGACTGCCGGTGCCGATGACCGCGCGGCCTTCGGTCCAGTCGAAAAGCTCCTGCGGCGTCGCCTCGCTGCGTTGCGTCGGATTGGACAGCGGAAAGGTGATCGGCCGCCGCACATGGGCCGCCATGTCCCGCACCACCGCTTCGGAGAATCCGTGCGCCTGTCCGGACGTGCCGATCAGCACGGTCGGATGCGCGTGAGCGACGACATCGGCGAGCTCGATCCCCTCCGCCGTCGGCACCTTCCAGCCGGCGATGCGATTGCGGCTTTGGGCAAACGGCGCCTGAAACGGCTGCAGGTCGGTCATGCCCTCGACCAAGAGGCCGTCGCGGTCGACCAGATAGAAACGCTCGCGCGCTTCGCGCTCCGGCAAACCCGCTTCGATCATGGCGCGAAGCAAAAGCGCGCTGATGCCGGTGCCGGCCGAGCCCGCGCCGAGCACGGCCACACGCTGCTCGCGAAGCGGCACGCCGGTGACGTTGATGGCGCTGAGAATGGCGCCGACGGCGATGGCGGCGGTGCCCTGGATGTCGTCGTTGAAGCTGCACAATTTGTCCCGATAATGCGCCAGCACCCGGTTGGCGTTGCCGATAGCAAAATCCTCCCAGTGCAGCAGCACATGCGGCCAGCGCGCGCACGCGGCATCGACGAAGGCGGCGACGAAGTCGTCATAGGCGGCGCCACGCACGCGTTCGTGGCGCCAGCCGATATAGAGCGGGTCGACCAGCAGCTCCTTGTTGTCGGTGCCGACGTCGAGGAGGACCGGCAGCGTGGTCGAAGGATGCAGGCCGGCGCAGGCCGTATAGAGCGAAAGCTTGCCGATCGGGATGCCCATGCCGCCGGCGCCCTGGTCGCCCAGACCGAGGATGCGCTCGCCGTCGCTCACGACGATGACTTCGACGCCGTCAAAGCGCGGATTTTTGAAGATGCTGCCGATGCGATCCTTTAAGGGAAAGCTCAGGAACAGCCCGCGCGGCTTGCGGAAGATGCGGCTGAACTGCTGACAGCCAAGCCCCACCGTCGGCGTATAGACGATGGGCATCAGCTCTTCGATGTGACGGGTCAGTAGCGCGTAAAACAAGGTTTCGTTGGTGTCCTGCGAACCGCGGAGGAAAACGTACTTTTGCAGATCGTCGCGCTGCGCGCGAAGGGCGTCGAGCCGCCGCTCAACCTGCAGATCAAGCGGCGTGACGTAAGGCGGCAACAGCCCATGCAGTTCGAATTCGTCGCGCTCGGCCTCGGTGAAGGCCGTGCCTTTGTTCAGGAGCGGATCGTTCAAAAGCTCGTAGCCGCTGAGCGCGGTCTCGATGATGCGTTCACTCATTTCCTTCATCGCCCCGGCGCCAGGAGAGAAACGATAGGCGCGAACGGTCTAACCCCATAACCTCAGCGCGGCAAAGCCGTCACGAGCCGGTGACCGCGAGTACCGCTTCCTTGATCTTTGCCATCGCGTAATGGCCGATCTTGTCGAGTTCGAGGTGCGGGAAATTGGGCATCTCGTCGGCCGCCACCACGCAATCGACAATCGCCGGACCGTCAACGTTGAGCGCCTCGTTGATTTCGGCGTGCAGCTCGCCGGGCTTCGTCGCTCTAAAGCCACGTCCGCCGCAAGCGCGCGCGAGTTCGCAGAAATCCGGATTGGGGAATTTGATGCCCTTGTTGTACGCCGGCAGACCGATACCCTCAGCCTCGAAGGTTATCAGCCCGAACGCCGAATTGTTGTAGACGATGACCTTGACCGGCAGCTTGTGCTGGACGGCGGTCAGGAACTCGCACATGAGCATGTTGAAGCCGCCGTCGCCGCAAAGCGCGATGACCTGGCGCGAGCGATCGAGTGACTGGATGCCGTTGGCTTGGCCGAGCGCCGTTCCGACGGCGGCGTTGTTGAACGAGCCGATGATGCGTTGCCCACCGCTCTGGCGTATCCAATTGGCCGACCACAGTGTATTGAGTCCGGTGTCGAGGACAAAGACGGCGTCGCGCTTGGCGAGATCGCTGACCGCCCGCGCCACCGCCTGCGGGTGAATGCGATCCATGCTGCGCGCCGGATCGGATTGTTTGTCGAGCATTTCATCCCACTTCTGGCGCTCTTTGACCGTTCGATCCCAGAATTTGCCGTCGGTTTTGGCCGCAACCTTGCTCAGCAGCAACTTCAGCGTCGGCCGCACCGACGCGACAACCCCGAGCGCGGTCGGCGCGCGGCGTCCGAGCACGCGCGCCCGATCATCCACCTGGATGACGGAGCCTTTATACGGCAAGAATTCCGAATACGGGTAATCGGTGCCGAGCATCAACAGCAGGTCGCACTGCATCACCGCGTTGTAGACGGCCTTGGTGCCGATCATGCCGATGCCGCCCATCCAGCGCGGATCGTCGTAAGGCAGGATGTCCTTGCCTTTGACCGAGTGAACGAGCGGCGCCTTGAGCCTGTCCGAGAGTGTGCGCAACTCGTCCTCCGCACGGTGGCAGCCGTCGCCGCACATGATGACGACGCTGCCAGCCGCATCGATGCGGCGGGCGATATCGGCGACGTCCTCGGCGCTGGCGGCAATCTCCGGCCGCGGCTTCAAGGTCGCGACGCTGGAGACGGCGCCATCGGCCTTTGCTTCGATGACATCCTGCGGCAGCGTCAGATGGGCGACACCGCGTCCCGCATATGCGGCCGAAATCGCCTGATGAATGACGGCCGGCGCCTGAGCCGCCGAGGAAACGGTTTCGGTATAGAGCGAGACGTCGCGGAAGAGCAGGTCGGGCTCGGTGGTCTGGATGAAATCGGTACCGTGCATCTTGCGCGGCATGTCGCCCGAGAGCGCCAGGACCGGCGCGTGATCTCGGCTCGCCTCATAGAGGCCGGCGACGAGATGCGTGCTGCCGGGCCCGGTAGTGCCGGCGCAGACTGCGAGCCGGCCGGTGAGCTTGGCCTGACCGGAGGCGGCAAGCGCCGCGCCTTCCTCGTGGCGGACGCCGATCCATTCGATATTGCTGCGGCGAACCGCGTCGGCGAGCGGATTGAGCGAGTCTCCGATCAGCGCAAAGATGTGTTTGACCCCGATCTGCTCGAGCACCCCGACGAGCACGTCCGCTACGGTCTGGGACATCTGCGACTCCTTTACGTTTCGGGCCTCGTTGGCTTGAGGTGATAGGCCGGAATGGTGACGGCTGAATGCAAACTCAATGCCGCCGCGCGGCCTCGCATGCGGGTCAGGTCAGCCCGCCCTTCGGTATGGGGCTTGTCGCGGTGTCCGGGCTGAGGCCGGTGCCGAACGCCACGCCTCTGGCTTCGCTGCCAAGCGCCGTCAGCACGATGATCGCCACGGCGACCACGCCGGCCACAATGGCAAGGGCGAAGGCGTAATCGCCGCCATATTGGGCGGCAATCGCCGCCTGCAGCGTGGCGTTGACTGAGGCGATCAGATTGCCGAGCTGATAGACAAATCCCGGGAACGTGCCGCGCGCCTCGTCGGGCGACAATTCGTTCAGATGAACCGGAACTACGCCCCAGGCGCCCTGCACCGTGATTTGCATCAGGAAGGCGCCGACCGCAAGCCAAACCGCGCTGGCGGCAAAGGCCCAAAGCGGCAGCACGACGAGCGAAAGCACCGCAGCGATAATGATGATGCGCCGCCGGCCGAAGCGTTCGGAGAGCGCGCCGAAAGAGATGCCGCCGACAATGGCGCCGATATTATAGATCACCGCAATCAGGCCGACCTGATGCGCGGAGAGCTTGTGCTGCACCTGCAGGAAAGTCGGATAGAGGTCCTGCGTGCCGTGGCTGAAGAAATTGAACGCGGTCATGAGGAGAACCGCGTAGATGCCGAGCCGCCAGTGCGATTTAAACACGGCGAGCGTGTTGCTGCGCGCGGTCGTGGGCTTCCAGCTGGGCGATTCGGGAACATGACGGCGGATGTAGAAGACCAGCAACGCCGGAACGACCCCGACCATGAACATGCCGCGCCAGCCGATATACTGAAAGAGCAGGCCGTACACGATCGAGGCGAGAAAATATCCTGCCGGATAGCCGGACTGCAGCAAGCCGGAAACGAAACCTCGGGCCTGCGGTGGTATGGATTCCATGGTCAGCGACGCGCCGACGCCCCATTCTCCGCCCATCGCGATGCCGTAAATCGCGCGCAGCACCAACAAAGCCGTAAGGCTTGGCGCAAAGCCCGAGGCAAATTCAATGGCCGAATAGAAAAGCACGTCGACCATCAAGGTCGGACGCCGGCCCCAGCGGTCCGCCGCGCGCCCGAACAGAAAGGCGCCGAGCGGCCGCATCGCCAAGGTGAGCAAGATGGCGATGGTGACCCTGGTGACGTCGGTGTGAAATTCCTGGGCGATGTCCTTGAGCACGAACACCATGAGGAAGAAATCGAAAGCGTCGAGCGTCCAGCCGAGGAAGCTCGCGGCGACGACGTGCTTTTGTTCGCTGGTCCACCCGGACAGCGCGGCAATACGCATCGGTAATCCTCCTCTGGGCCGGCCGGCGCTCCATCCCCAGGAGAGGGCGCCGCCGTCCATAATATTCTCGCGCCTTCCGCGCGCTTGATAAACGTTCAAACGCGCATACACGATCCGCAGGTGTTTGCCGATCCTATTGCACCTGCCCAGCCGGCCGGCGCGGAACCATGGCGTTGGCGATAAGCTCTTGTACCACCTCGCCATTTTGGTTGAACGTTCGCGTGCGTATCTTCATCAGCCCGCGATCGGGGCGCGATTTGGATGGTCGCATTTCGAGCACGTCACTTTCGATGCGCAGCTCGTCGCCGGGCAGGACGGGAACGGGCCAGCGCATGCCGTCGAAACCCAGCCCGATGGTGCCGGTCGCCGCCCGGTACTCGCTGCCGGCGATCAGGCGCATGGTCAGCGCGGCGGTGTGCCAGCCGCTCGCGACCAGGCGTCCAAATATCGACTTGCGTGCGGCTTCCTCGTCGAGATGAAAGGGTTGCGGATCGAATTGTCTGGCAAAGGCGATGATCTCATCTTTCTCCACCCGTACGCGTCCGGCAGGCTTATGAACTTGGCCGATAACGAAATCCTCAAAATACCGCTCGCTCATCAGTGGTTCGCTCCAGGCTGAAAGGACGGGGCTGAATATATGCGTTCAAGCCGACGCAGAGGTGAAGGAATTTTTCGCGCCGCCGTCTTTCCTTTGCGAGGCGGCTTCGCTTATCATCGCGGTCGCTCAACGGAGCTTCGCCATGACCGGGCGTGCCAAGTTTGCGTGGATTGCGCTTTTCCTCGCCTTCGGCGTTTCGCCAGCGATGGCGGCGGAGCCGTCATGGGATGGCGGCGGCTATGGTGAGGAATGGGGCGCGACGCACGCCGCCATTTACGAGCTGGAAAACCGCATCGCCTTCCTGCAAGCCGACCCGGAGATCGACGACGGCTACAAAGCGCCGAACGTCACTGCGGCGCGCACCGAGATATTGCGTCTGCGCGCCAGCTTGCCTCCGGCGGATTGGCGCTGGGCCAGTCCCTGCTGCTACAGCCGCAGCTCAATTCGCATTCGCTGAGCGCCGCCTCATTCGGCCGGGGCGCCGAAACCCCCCGGCAGGCGGCCGAGCAGCTGCGATCGGGTGCGCAGCGACCAGCCGCTGAGGCGGTCCATGTAAAGGTAGAGCACGGGCGTCGTGTAGAGCGTCAGCAATTGGCTGATCAGCAGCCCGCCGACGATGGCGAGCCCGAGCGGCCGTCTGATTTCGCCGCCGTTGCCGAAGCTCAGCGCCAGCGGGACGGCGCCGAGGATAGCGGCCGACGTGGTCATCAGGATCGGACGAAAGCGCAGCAGAGAAGCTTCGAAAATCGCGTCGTAAGAGCTCAGATTCCGCGCCCGCTTTGCCTCGATGGCGAAGTCCACCATCATGATTGCGTTCTTCTTCACGATGCCGATCAGCAGAATCACGCCGATCAACCCGATAATGTCGAACTCCACCTGAAACAGCATCAGGGCCAGCAATGCGCCGACGCCGGCGGAAGGCAGTGTCGAAAGAATAGTGATCGGGTGGACGTAGCTCTCGTAGAGCACGCCGAGAAGTATGTAGACCGCGGCAATGGCGGTGAGGATGAGGATCGGCTCCTTGCCGAGCGATTGCTGAAACAATTGCGCCGTGCCGGCAAGCGTACCGCGGATCGAGGAGGGCATATGGATGCGGGCGATGGCCGCGTTGATCTCGTCGGAGGCTTCGCCGAGCGACTTGCCCGCATGCAGATTGAACGAGATGGTCGAGGCGACGAACAATCCCTGGTGGTTGACCGACAGCGGCGTATGACCCGGCCGGTAATGGCTGACGGCGGCAAGCGGGATCATGGTCTCGAGCGTCGTGCTCACGGCGGCGCCCGCGGACGTGGAACCGTGGCCGGTATTGGCGAGCGCATTGGTGGAGGCGTTGCGCGCCGAATTGTTGTTGGCATTTGCCGAAGCCGTCGCGCTCGACGTCGACGAACTCGTCGAGCTCGACGTGGAGGACATCGCCAAGACCGTGTCGGCGCGGGAGGTCGTGGAGGCCGCAGCCGAAGTAGCGGCCGGAGAGGTCATGGCGACCGTCGGCCTGACGACGGTCCCGATCGTGGTCGCCGGCGTGACCATTCCCGCTTGCGCGTTCGATAACGCGGTTCCCCGCGGTGTCGCTCCGGAGGTGGCGACGTAAACGTCGCGCAGCGAGCCGGGATACTGCGTGTAGCGCGGGTCGATCTCCATCACGACATGGTATTGATTGATGGCGCTGTAGATGACGGATACCTGACGCTGGCCGAAGGCGTCGTACAGCGTGTTGTCGATCTGCAGGGGGCTGATGCCGAGGCGCGCCGTGGTATCGCGGTCGATGTCGAGGTACGTCTCAAGCCCCCTCTGCTGCTGGTCGGAGCTCACGTCGGTCACGATCGAACTGTGCTCGAGCGCGTCGACGAGTTTTGGCGTCCACTCGTAGAGCTCGTTCACGTCCTCGGATTGCAACGTGTACTGGTATTGCGCGTTGCTCTGCCGGCCGCCTGCGCGCAGGTCTTGGACGGCCGCCAGATACAGGCGGCCGCCCGGTACCTGGGCAAGTTTCGGGCGCAGCCGTGCGATGACCTGATCGACGCCGACGCGCTGCGACAGCGGTCTGAGCGAGACGAAGACGTTGCCGGTGTTGATTTGCGCGTAGCCGCCGCCGGAGCCGACGCCGGTATAGCCCACGACGTTCTCCACCGCGGGATCCTGCTGCACGATATTCATCATCTGCCGCAGTTTGCGGCTCATCAGCTGGAACGAGATGCTTTGGTCGGCTTGCAGCGAGCCGATCAGCCGGCCGGTATCCTGCTGTGGAAAGAACCCCTTGGGCACGACGATGAACAGGGCCACGTTCAGGCAAATCGTGGCGATGAAAACCGCCAGCACCAGACCGCTGTGATGCAGCGCCCAGGTGAGCGTGTGCCGGTAGTGGTTACGAAGTCGCTCGAACAGATTGGGGCCGCGTTCCACCTGGTCGGCCGATCGCGTCCGCAGTAACAGCGCGCACATCATCGGCGTGGGGGTCAGAGAAATCACCAGCGATACGAGAATGGCTATCGACAGCGTGACGGTGAATTCGCGAAACAGCCGGCCGAGAATGCCGCCCATCAGTAAAATCGGAATGAAGACCGCGATCAGCGACAGGCTGATCGAAAGCACGGTAAATCCCACCTCCCGCGCACCGCGGAAGGCGGCCTGCGTGTGCGACATGCCGTCTTCGATATGCCGCGAAATGTTTTCCAGAACGACGATGGCGTCGTCGACGACAAAACCGGTGGCGATGGTGAGCGCCATCAACGACAGAATGTCGAGGCTGTAGCCAAGAAGGTACATGGCGCCGAACGTGCCGAGGATGGAGATCGGCACCGCCACGCTCGGAATCAGCGTCGCCCGGAGGTTCCGCAGAAAGAGAAAAACGACGAACGTCACCAGGATGACCGCCATGACCAGCGTGAGCTCGGTATCGTGCAGCGAGGCGCGGATCGTGGTGCTGCGGTCGATGGCGATGGTGACGTTCATGTCGGCCGGCATGGCCGCTTCCAGATGTGGCAGCTCCTCCTTCACGTTGTCGATGGTCTCGATGATGTTGGCGTTCGGCTGCCGGAACAGGATGACCAGGACGGAAGGCTGCCCGTTGGACATGCCGAGGTTGCGCACGTCCTGAACGGAGTTTTGCACGTCGGCGACGTCGGATAACTGCACCGCCGCACCGTTGCGGTAAGCGATGACCAGCGGCGTGTAATCCGCCGCCACTGTCGCCTGGTCGTTAGTGTAGATTTGATAGCGGCGGTCGCCGTCATCGATGGTGCCCTTCGGACTGTTGGCGTTGGCCGAGGCGAGCGCCGCGCGCACATCCTCCAGGCCGATGCCGTATTTGTAGAGCGCCTGCGGGTTGAGTTCGACGCGCACCGCGGGAAGCGCCGAGCCGCCGATGATCACGTTACCGATGCCGCTGAGCTGCGACAGCCGCTGCGCCAGAATGTTGCTCGCGGCATCGTACATCTGGCCTTGCGTCATGGTCTTGGAGGTCAGCGCCAGAATCAGAATTGGCGCATCGGCCGGGTTGACCTTGCGGTAAGTCGGATTGCTGGGGAGGTTGGCGGGAAGATCGGCGGCGGCGGCGTTGATCGCGGCCTGGACGTCGCGCGCGGCGCCGTCGATGTCGCGGGTGACGTCGAATTGCAGCGTGATGCGCGCCTGCCCGATCCCGCTTTGCGAGGTCATCTCAGTCACGTCGGCGATCTGGCCGAGGTGGCGTTCGAGCGGCTCGGCGACGCTGGTCGCGACCGTGTTCGGGCTGGCGCCGGGCAGGATGGCGGTGACCGAGATGGTGGGAAAATCGACCTGCGGCAGCGGCGATACCGGCAACTTCAAAAAACCGAGGATGCCCGCGAGCGCGATTGCCAGCGTCAGCAACGTCGTCGCCACCGGCCGCGAAATGAAAGGCGCGGAAATGTTCATTCGGCGGGCTCGCGGGGTGCCAGCGGGCTCTCCGGGCGGCGCCCGGAGAGGCGCTGCGCCAGGCGGTCGAAGTAAAGATAAATGACCGGCGTGGTGAACAAGGTCAGCATCTGGCTGACGATCAGCCCACCGACGATGGCGATGCCGAGCGGCTGACGCAGCTCGGAACCGGTTCCGGTGCCGAGCATGAGCGGCAATGCGCCGAGGATCGCGGCCATCGTCGTCATCAAGATCGGCCGGAAGCGCAGCAGACAAGCTTGATAGATCGCTTCGCGCGGCGGCAGGCCCTCGACGCGCTCGGCCTCCAGCGCGAAATCGATCATCATGATCGCGTTTTTCTTGACGATGCCGATGAGCAGCACGATGCCGATGATGGCGATGACGTCGAGGTCGTAGTGCAGCAGCATCAGCGACAGAAGCGCGCCGACGCCCGCCGACGGCAGTGTGGACAGGATGGTGATCGGGTGGATGAAGCTTTCGTAGAGAACGCCGAGCACGATATACATCGCCACCACGGCGGCGATGATGAGAAACACTTCGTTGGCCAGCGACGACTGGAACGCCGCGGCGGTGCCCTGGAATGCAGTGGTGAAGCTGATCGGCAGGCCGAGCGCCTTCTCCGTCTGTTCGATGGCGTCGACCGCGGCGCCGAGCGAGACGCCCGGTGCGGTGTTGAACGAGATGGTGGTCGCGGGCAGCTGGCCGTAATGCGTGATCAGCAACGGCCCGGTATGTTGCTCGAGATGGACGATCGCCGACAACGGCACTTGTCCGTTGGTCGACGAAGATGACGATGGCAGGTAGATCATCGACAAAGCGTTGAGCGAGCGCTGCAGCGACGGGTCGACCTCGATGATCACGCGATACTGGTTCGATTGGGTGTAAATGGTGGAAATGATGCGCTGTCCGAACGCGTCATAGAGGGCGTTGTCCACGGTCGCCGGTGTGATGCCGAAGCGGGCGGCAGTGGCGCGGTCGATGACGATATTCAGCGTCAGGCCTTGTTGCTGTAGATCGCTGGCGACGTCGGTGAGCTGAGGCAGCTCGCTCAATTGCCGCACCAGGCGCGGCACCCACTCGTTGAATTCGGTAGAATTGGCATCCTCGAGCACGAAATGGTACGGGGCGCGGCTGATGGTGGAGTCGATGGTCAGGTCCTGCACCGGCTGCATGTAAAGAGTGACGCCGACGATGCCGGAAGTCTCCTGCTGGATGCGGCGCATGATCTGGGTCGCGGTCAGGCTGCGCTGGTCATGCGGCTTCAGATTGATGAGAAAGCGGCCGGTGTTTTGCGTTTGATTGGTGCCGTCGACGCCGATGAACGAGCTCAGGCTTTCGACGTCGGAATCGCGCAAGATCGCTTCGCCGAGCTGGCTCTGAAGCTTCGCCATGGCGTCGTAGGAGATACTTTGCGGCGCCTCCGAGATGGCCTGGATCATGCCGGTGTCCTGCACCGGGAAAAAACCCTTGGGGATCAGGATGTAGAGGATGAGCGTGAGCGCGAGCGTCGCCAACGCCACCAGTAGGGTGAGCGGCTGCCGGTCGAGCACCCAATTCAGCGCCCGGCCGTAAAGCGCGATGGTCGAATTGAAAACGTGCTCGGCCTGAAGATCGAACCTCGTGCGCTCCGCATCCGGCTGGTGATGAATGAGCTTGGCGCACATCATCGGCACTAGCGTCAGCGAAACCACGGCCGAGATGACGATCGTGACCGCAAGCGT
>Ga0116216_10001176_pt1 | contig 18419 bp, 22 predicted proteins | sample Sb_taG_11_FD_89696 | JGI IMG/M metagenome (GOLD analysis project Ga0116216, IMG submission 89696) | Peat soil microbial communities from Weissenstadt, Germany - Sb_50d_3_AS metaG | ecosystem: Environmental > Terrestrial > Soil > Wetlands > Peat | place: Germany: Weissenstadt | collected 2010-09-21
CGCCTTTGGATCCCACAGCGTTGTTATCGAAGCCGGATTCGCGCTGTGCGACCGCCAGCGCCAGCCATGCCGGCACGCCTGCCGCGTTGGCCGCTGCCGTGATTTGATCTTGAATAGTCACTGTTCTGGTTCCATGTCAATCACGTCGCCGGCATCTTCTTCTGCTTCCGGCCATTCGTCCTGCTCGATTTCTTCCCCGTGTTCATCGGTGAGCCCGGCGGCTTCCGCCGCACGGAAGTATTCACACGCCTGCAGATGGTGCGCCTTCATGCGTTCCGCTTCCGCCTTATCTTTGCCGTAAAACACGTGTTCCACGTGAATTTTTTTATCCCCGGGATCCATGATGTAGACGGTAATAGAATAGGCCATTGCTTTGACTCCAGTGGCGCGGTTGTATCGCTTTCTTCGTTTTGCGTCAAGACTATTTGCCAACGGCTTACATAGCGCAGGGCTCGAATGCCTAAACGCTAACAGCCTGAACCGCTGTGGTTTTTCTTTTTCCGATAGCTACCATCCAATATGAGCGGCGTTTCCTTCTGGCATTAATCACGCTTTCTATTTTGGAGAATCGCCGTTCCCCCATGAAGGGCAGAATCAAGTGCATGATTTCTATTGCTTTATCGCCAAACACATCCACGCGCCACATCGTTTTACTTCCATAGCGTGATCCGCGCCATGGTTCAGCCCGCGCATTGACGGATAGCATTCGTGCAACCCGCTTAACCACATCTTCATCCGTCATTTGTAACTGGATTTTTGGAGAGTTGCGTTTATCAAATCTAAAGCAACCTTCCCCCTCTAAGAGCCCGGCAAGCCATGCAATTTGAATATCGGTCATTGACTCCCACCAATGCGCCAACCGAAGTTAAACGCTAGTTGCAACCACTTGGGTTGGCGGGAGAGGGTTTCCAATCGCCGTACTGGAAATTTCCGTGGAATTCACGGATTCCGTTGTGCCGTCGAAGCTGCGCACCACAATAAATTCTTTCACGCCGCCTAAACTGGCCGTAGAGAAGAAAAAGGATGTTCCGGCCACCAGTGTTGCATTTTGCTTTGTGTACGGCCCGCCGGCAGTCGTGGCGGTATAAACGTTGTAACCGGTTACGGTCGTGGAAGCAGAGGCTACCCAACAAACCGTGATTCCGTGCTGGCCGGCCGGCGCCTGCGAAACGCAGGATCCTTGCGGCAAGGGCGTGGGCGGCGCCAGGGCAGCGTTCACCGGCAAATCTATATAGAAAGGCGTAGTGCGTGGCGCCGTCGCCTGTGCGTGGACTGTGGGAACGAGCAAGCGCCAGGGCAGGATCCAGAACGAAAGAAGCAAAGCAAATGCGGAAATGCCGGTCCCGGCTTTAAATGGGCGTTTCATGTTTTTCCCCTTCTAGTTTGACGTACCCCAAGAGAATCAATTTCTTGGTGGCCGCGATCATAGCAGTGCTCTGATCGTATTTTCCAGTCCGAGTATCCAATTTCATCAAAACCATTTTGCTGTGGGCTTTAACCGTGTTGACGTGCACGCTCCACTCGGCAGCAATTTCTTTCTGCGCCTTAAGTTGGCCATAACGCAATTCGATGTATTCCAGCTCGCGCGGGGTAAAGCGTATCACTAACGGAATTGGCGGCGGTCCTGTAGGAAGTTTGGCGGACATTGGCCGATAGATTTAGTTAACTACAACTGACGTTATTGTTGGCGGCAACGATAAGATTGATTGATACAAGGTGTAGCTAGTCGCGCCAGGAACGACCACGCCGTTGATTGTGACCGTATGCACGCCAGTTGGTGGAATGGCAGCGGACACCGTGTTGCTCGCAGTCGATTCCCCGGCCGCATTTGTGGACGTAATGAAATAGTTGCACGTAGCCCCATCTGGACACGTTGCATCGGTGAACACGGGCGTTGCTTGCGTTGTCAGTTTTGTGAAACCGGGAGTTGTGGGTTGTATTCTTTGAGCCTTCACCACTGACACAAACAAAACTACCGCAACTGCTAGGATAAATATAATTCTTTTTCGCATTTCATCCCCCTAGTCTGCGAAGCAAGTTACTTTCAACACGTCGTTTGCCACAAAAGCTGTGGCCACTGTAAGATCACTAAAGTTAGTGATCGTCACGGAAGTTGTGCTTTCCGCCCCGGTTTGTCGCTGCATCGATACGGCTGTGGTTTGCGTGGTGATGTCGCTTGCAGAGCAATTCCAGCCAGTCGTTGCTGCTGGCAAGGTGACGGTGCAAGCGGATCCCGGCGTGGTGCCCACTCCAATTTTGAAAGCCGCAGTTCCGTTATTTGCCAAAATGGATGCCGCGGCACCGCCGCATCCGGCCGCTGCAATGGTGGGCGTTGTGGCACTCATAATTATTTTTAGGGCCGCCGTTCCTAGAGCTGTGGAAAACGTGAACATTGTTGAAGTGAAACCAGCGATATTGGCGCCGCCAACGGAAAATTGCGGCGAACCGCCGTTGTAATATAGTCCTGTATTTGGAGCACTATTGAATCCGTAAGCTACCCCGGACGTTGAACCGTCTGCAACTTTCACCACGTTACTAAATGACAACCCATTGGTGGTCGTCCCTGCCACCGCCGGCCAAGTAATCGTAGCCGTGCCGCTGGTGGATCCAAACCCAGTGATCACGCAAGCGGTTGTGTTCAAAACGCCGCAGCCTAGCGCCGGCGCCGTGACGCCACTCGTACCCGTATAGGTAAACGTGGTCCCGTTATCCGTTGCTAGTGACGCCGTGATCAAACCATGCGTGGCATCCGTGGATTTTGGAATCACATTAACGGTGATCCCCACAGCTTCCACTACATTCAAACTGTCTGCATTATTCACGAATACGTGAATAGCATTTGCCGTCGTGTCCAGCCCAATCGTGCTGTTTACGTTGGTGGTAAAACCAGCCGCTTCGGGAATCTCCATCGTGACGCCGGCACCAGAAAAATCCTGCAAACCCGCCGTGTAGACGTTCGTTTGATTAGTCAAAACGCACAACGGACAATTCGTCGCCGTGATCGCGGTCCACGTTAAGGTTTGAGGACTTCCGCCATCGCTTTGCAAAAGTGTATTCACGCCGGCAGTCGCGGACGGCAATAGAAGTGGATTGGGCGTGCCTGCGATAGCCTGAACTCCAATGGAAGCCCTGCCACTTGTTGAACCGCCCCAGCTCGTGTAACCAGTAGAATCGTCGTATCTCCATGTGGTCGCCGTAGTGTTGCCTATTCCGACAATGCCATTTGTGGCTGGAGATATGATTAAGGATATGCCGCCGGGAAGTAAAACAGACGGAAGGAATATATCGGCGCCTAAGCCTCCTATGAATGACACGGTACCAGTGGCGTCAAGACCAATCCTTGAAACGCCAGTTCCTATCACAGATAAGGCTTGCGTACCTGCATTCCAAGTAAAGTTACTGCTTCCAGCAATAGTATTCACACCGGAACCAACTGCAACTTGATTCACCGCGATGGATCCGGCAATCGTGGCCGAACTCGTGTTGCACGTTGGGCAGGAAATCGTCCCAATGCCCACAATAGGATTGGGCGTAGCCACAATTGGCGCCATACCTGAAACGCTCGTGACGCTGCCGGTACCCAGCGTGATCGTTGTCAAACCTGGTGCCACGGCACTAAGCGTGGCACTTAAACTTTGAGACGCACCGGCAATCGTCACCACGGTGGGCGGTGTGCATTCATTGCCAGTTCCGAGCGGTGGCGCCACGCCGCCAGGATTCGTGCACACCGTGAATTGCCACCGCGTGCCGCCTGGCACGATGCTGGCATTTGGCCACAGTGACACGTTGAAACTGCCGTTGGCATCCGTGCTGCCATTGAATGCCCCGCCGATGGATTGCCCGTTAACGCTGGGATTCGTTCCCGTGGGAATAAGCTGGATGCTGTAGGTGCCATTCGAGTACGGAATTCCCAGTGGATCCTTGATTGTGGCCGTCACGTTGGTTTGGGTTTGGGCTCGCACCGCCTGGTCCATGAATAAGAATGCCCCAGCAAGCGCCAGGGCGATGCCGAAAAATCGTTTTCGCATGGTTACACCTTCCCGCGTTTTCTATTGAGCATTGACGGTAATATCCATCGCCGCGGATGCTTTGACGCAAATTCCAGATTGAAAAAGTGAATCATAAATTTCCGGTGCAGACGGGAAAGTGGCCGTGGCTGTGATCACGGAAACTATGCCAGTCACTGGCGTGCCCGTGCAAAGTGACGGGACAATATCAAAAAGAGTGATCGTGCCGGCCGCCGGCGTTCCCACCACTACGCTGTGCACCACGCCTGGCCCGATTTTCACCACCGTGGCCGTGGTTCCCGTGATGTGCGCATAATTGTTGGGTGTCTGCAAGCCAGGCTGAATAAAAATATAATCCAGGGAAAACGTGTCTGCCGTCGCGCCGCCCGAAACATACGTCACCGTCGCAATTGGGCATGGCGTGGCGGCCACAGGAATGATCTGCAAAGTGGCCGTGGTCAAATTGAAACTAGGACCAGGAAGCCCGGTTCCATTGGCGCCCACGCAATTGATCCCAACTTGCGAACCGGCCGGCCCGGCACCAGGCTGATAGGTAAAACTCAAAAATCCAAGCGCGCTACCGTACGGAGTTTGAAAGTTTGCACTAGCGCCAGCATTTGCGGGCGCTGCCTGCGTTATCGTTTTATCTTCCTGCGTGAGCAAATAGCCGCCAGCATTGATGTTGCCAGTAGCGGACGTGCCCGTGTAACTAGACGTGAACGTGCCCGAATTCGGTGAGCACTGTACGCTCACTTCTATATTCGTATAATATCCCGTGCCCGTGAGCACTGGATTATTGCCCACAGCCGGCGCACCGATCGTGCCGGTTTCGGAAAGTAAAAATGTGTTGCCTACCGAATCCACACCAAGAATCTGAACGGCCAACGTTTGCACGCCAGTGGTTTTTGTTGAAACATAGTGCTGTGTCTGCCCCAAATTTCTAAAATTCGTCACCGCACCGCCCGTGATAAAAAGTATAGGCGCGCCCGTACACAGTTGATTTGTTGCCAACGTTGCCACCACGCTTTGCGGGCTGGTGGTGCCGATGAATTGCGCGCGTGCTGGCGCGGATAGAATCCCGCAGGCGAGCAACGCAAGAATGGAAAACAAAATAAATTTGATGGTTTTTTTCATCGGATCCCCTAACTTGTTGTGCCCGGCGGCAAAACCACTTGAATGCCTGGGCTTTGCAGCGTTGCATAACGCAACGGCACCGGCGGCCGTCGCCAAAGAACCAAATTAGACTCTGGCCCGGGCAGCGTGATGGGAGTAGAAATTACCTGTCCGGTAGGAACAATGGGCGGTTGAGTGCCTGGAACCGGCAACGGCGCGCTAGTGCTCGTCACGGCCGGCGCGGTAGATACAACTGTGCCCGCCGATACCGGCACAACTGCGACAGGTGCGGCGGCTGGCGCCGGATGTGGCGTCGCAATAACCCATTGACTCGTTTGCGTGCTGAACTGCCACTGATTTCCCGCACTGTCGACGAAAGTTTGGCTTGTGGAATACGACGTGGGCACGGGCGAATTGGGATAGTAGGCACTCGTGGGCGTTGCGGCTGGCGCGGTCGTTGGCACGAGCGAACTTGCCCATGCGGAAATCGCCGGCCAATTGGAATAAACCAAATAACCGCCAACACCGAGAAGCGCCATACTGAACAGTGAGCCTGATTTTTTTGCCACGTTGCACCCGTCATTAGAACCACTGCGTTTTATCGGCCAATTCCATTGGATAATGGTAACCGGATAAACGGCCGCCGATCAGTTGCCCCGCCGTCACAACGGCCACATTCGTCACGACAAGCTGCACGCGCTGCCGTTCGCGAAGCTGCACGGCGCCAATCAAGGACGGATTCGCGGGATTGCCGAGCGAAGCAATGATATTTTCAAAGTTGGGATAGGGCACACCATCAATCAAGAGTTGCCATTTCAGGTTTCCCGAACCGTCCACGAAACCGCCGCCCACGAAATTGTTGCCCATTTGATTGATCACGCTCTGGTAGCCGTTCGGCACGCGAAAATCCAGAATGATGGCCGTGGCACCAATGGCCGGAATCGTGACATACGTGCTGGGATTAAACGGCAAGCCCTGCGCCGGTTGATACAAATGCGGCGGAAGTTGCGGGTAGTTCGGTTCCACCGGAAAATCATCGCTGGGCATAACTTTGCTGAAATCCAGCGGCAGGATTGTTTCTGAAAAATTCATTCACCCACCCCCTGCAGCACAATTTCCACCTGATTTGCTTCCGCGTTGGTACTCAAATTTTGTACGCGGATTAAAATGGGCGTATTGGGTGGGATCCACAGCGGCCTGCGCAGGTAACGCAAAAGCATTCCCGTGCCGCCGGCACCGGTCAAGTTGGCCAGATCCGTGCCGCCAAATTGATTTGAGCCCCTGGCGGGCCGATCCGATAGCGCCACGCCTTGCTTGTACTTGCCGACATAGATCTGCGCTTGGAAACTCGTTCCTGGCGCCGCTGGACCGGCAAGTCCGTCTTTGTTGGCGCTGCAGGACATGGCCAGCAGAATCCAGTTTTTCATTATCACCGTGCGTTGATCCGAAGTTGCTTGCGTGGGAATCACAAATGTAAAACCATAATCCATTGGATAGAGGCCAGCGAGCTGCGCACGTACGTCACTATTCGGCAATTGCTGCAAGCTGGCCAACTTGCGATACGAAAGCCAGGCGCCCATCCAGTGCCGCGGCACGTGAATGCCGGAAACTTCATCCCAGATATTTCGTTGTGGCGCGTTCATTTATTCCACCTTTTCCAAAGTCCATCAGGGCGGTGCGCGCACCGCCCTGATCACCACGCGGCCAGGACATCAAGGCATGTGTTCCTGGCGGGGTTTCGTTTACTGGTCCTGACTCACGAGCGCGCCGCTCGAGCCCTGGTGCGGCGCAGACGCCGGGTACAAATCGAATCCATCGAAATTAATTTCGATGGTGTTCGGATTCCCGCTCGTGTCGATCAGCGTCACCAGAATGGCGGAAGCGCGCGCGAACACATACGGCTGCAGCAACGGATTCGGGAGCTGCGCCGTCCCAAAATAGTTGGCAGCGTTCACCGAATTGGCCGCAACGGCAGAGCCCGCGGGCGGATTGTTCGTGATCAGGTTGCGCCCCGTAGCAGCGTCTTGAATTTGAACGCGGAAAGCACCCGTGGATGCAGCAATGCGGTTTACCCATTCAAAATCCGCTTTTTGCTGGATCTGTACGGTGAATTGCAAAGTCTGCAAAGCGGTCAACACCGCACTGAGCACGTACGCATCCGGCACGCGCAAAACTTCTTGTGTGTCTTGAGTCATAAAATCCCCTCACAAAATCGAATACCGCGCTGTTTCGTGCGCGGTCTGGGCGCGTGCTGCGCCGCACTGCAAAACGATTCGCGGGCCGGCGAATGTTCCTGTAATAAGACGCCGGCCCGGAACCGGCCACCAAGCAAAAGGCCATGGTAAGTGGCGCTTTTGCGGTAAAGCGGACCTACTGGACAGCGCGCAGGAGCACGCCTTCCAGATACATCTTTACTCTCACGTTCGTGCCGCCGTTCGCGGTAGTCGTGGCAGTGAAGCCCACGCCCGTGGCCGTCAACAGCGGATTCATGTCTATCCCGAAATTTTGCTGCTGCTCGATCTGAACGCCAAGGATTGCTCCTTGGGTGATCAGATACAGATTCGCGGCATCGGGATAGCCGTTGTTCGTGCCGTTCACGTTGGTCAGTGATCCGGTGACGAAGGTTCCACCACCGGCCGGCAATTTGCCGAAATTGATGTTGAGGTATGGTTTTTGGTTGACGGAGAAAAACACCATCGCGTTGTCCGCGAACAAAGCCGCGTCCAACGGGAAAATGTCATTCCGCCACCAACCAGCTAACGCGCGCACCAGCAACTTGTTTGGAGCTGCCAGCACGCCTGCCTGCGTCAAATCCGTGTGATACGCGGTTTTATTGAACGCAGCGCCGCCCGCGGGCGTGTACTGCCCGCCTTGCTGAATCGTGAACATCAATTGGCGAGTGACAGGGTTGCCTTGCACAACTTCGTAATAGTCATACGAAGGCTGGATGATGGCTTCACCCATTCCCTGCACAATCGGGTTCCGCACTTTGAAATGCGGGCGGCCCAATTCGTGTTCGCCCAACTTCGGCAATCTGGAAAGCCTTTCTTTGAAAGACCGATTCATAGTCAATCATCCCCTTTCCGGTCGAAATTTTCGCAACGTGCGCATCCAGGCGGCCCACCGCGGCCAATTGCGGGCGTGATGGGGCTAGGGTTATCGTGCAAACTTGCTGCGGAATTTCGACGTGCGCCCGAGTAAACCGCTCATAGCCGCTTGCGTGCCGGTATGCGCGGCAGGCGGCGGCGTGTAGGGATTCGCGGTGTTCTGCAAAATCCCCGTCGAGTTATACGGCGGACCAAACCACGTTTGCGTGTATTGGCCCATGCCGAATGACACGAGCTGTTTGCCCAAAAGTTGAGCGATCAGTTTGCCGCCAGTGGCCACGAGCCCACCGATCATCAAACCGTCACCCGCATTTTTCCCCGCGAACTTTTCGCCGGCCCATCCGAGTGCAACTGCAGCAACGCCAGTTGCGAGCACGCCGGTCCAGCCCGTGTTCATCGTGGGAACGATCACCCCAGGCAGCCACGTCGCGCCCACACCGCCGGCAAGCGCCCACGCGGCCGTTACCATCGTCCCCTGATCAAACGGGTTGTGATGGCGATGACGGCGGTGGCGCGTGTAACCAAAAAACGGATTGTGGCGGTGGTGCCTGTGGTGTTTCACGCGGAATCTATGATGCTTCATGGATTCCATACCCCCTTCTACGGCCGAGAATCGCCAGGATCCCGCACGGCCGCCGTGCGAGTGACGCGGGTTGACTAGCCGAACGATGGGCATTGCCTTCCCTTTCTTTGGCGCTGTTCACGCCTTAGAAAATTAAAAAGTTGGCATCGGGGAAACGGTGGGCGTATAGTGCAGGCGGCCACGGATTTCCAGTGTGCCAAGTGTCCTGCAGGGCGGCGGGTCTGCGAGGATCACAGCCGCCCTGCGGGATTCAGTTACCGCGAACCAATTTCAAAAACTCCCCCATAAAAATGCGCCTTGCCCGTTTCGGGCTGAACAAGTAACGCCGTACGCTTGCCAGTCCAGGCGGTAGGCTTGCATCGCACGTGCGCATAGGTGGGAATGCCGAATGGACGAAACCACACTTCCACAATCGGCTGATACACCACCCAAATTTCTTTTCCCACGCCAAAGCTCGAGCACGGGCGATCCAGCCACGATTGCTTGACCATTGGCGGTTTCGCCGGTTCTGGTTTCCATTTCGGATCCGCGAGCTGTTCGGCGGTGGGTTGCTTGAAATTCGGCGGCACCCACGTGGGATCCGGTATATCCGGCAATGGACGAATGCCATCCGGCAACAATAGGTCCGCAAAATCTTTGCTGATCGCCAGAAGCGGGCCTTGATCTTGGAAATCAAACCGGCCCTGAAAAAACTTTTCTGCCACGGTGGGCGTGTGATCAAGCTGCAATTCCATACTGATCCACACCACGCGGCCCAGCGCCTTATATTCCTGCGTCTGGATTCGCTGTTCCTGAATCTTTTGGACGCTGGAAAATTCAAATTCGGTGATTGGCGAATTGTTCATTTTCCCCTTTCCTTAGTTGATGATGCCCGGCGCTTCGACACGATAGCGTCCGCCGGCCAAAAAAATCCGGCGTTTTAAACGATCATAAAAAGCAAATGGCGGTTCATTCGTTTCTTCGCCCAGCTTGTGCCAATAGTCCGCAAGCTGAAAATCATCTATGGATTTCCGCGTGATATATCGAATCTTAATCGCCGCGCCCAACTCTATAAAATCCTTGCTCGCATCGCTGCCGAATTGATCGAGCTGCGCATCTATGTTTTGGTTTCCGCCCAACAAATAAATTTGCGTGCCGCTTGGGGACGAAGCTACTTTCACGCCATCTTGTCGCGGATCGAATGTGATAGTTACTTTCCCAGCCGGCGCATCAATCGCCAATTGTTTCAAATCTCCAAGTGCCACATAAGTGTGTCGCGCGGTGTCTGATTCCTGCATTTCGAGAATTTCCCGCGGCGATTGCCCGTGGAACTGTTCATAAAGCGCCGCGGCCGCTCTGGTGGTACCGGGATTGGAAAGCCTGGCGCTACGGATCCGCGCAGCCCGTTCGCGGGTTTGGCGTTTTCGCTCGCGCGTGTCAGGATTGCGCATCGCACACGGGTTTTCATTCACCGGATGGAAAATTTCCACCACTTTGCCGGCACCGCGGCGCCGGCGCCCTGGCGGAAATGCAATTCGCAGCATGTGCGTGGCAGACATTTTCGTGCGCACTTTCCAGCCCCGCGGCACAGGTGCCACGTGTTCCACGCGATAGTTCGGATTGGCTTGTGCACTCATCGAAAAAGTAAAAACGCCCCCACTAAAGCTGCAGCAATTAATCCAAAAGATGGCACAGTGCTTATAGCCGGGACCGCTGCTGCCGCGGGCGCACCCGTTGAGATGGAAACAAGAGTGCCAGCCGGCGCTGGCGTTCCTGCCGGCGCCGATATTGCGCCTGCGGTCGGCGTTAGTGCTGGCGCCGTCGCCATGAACTGCGATTGCCAATAAAGCACCATTGCTTTCAGCACCATACTCAACTCACACGCGGCATTGCAGTACGGGTGTTTGTTGATCGCCGCGCCGCTATCGGGAATGTTTCCCGGGCCAGATGCGCCACCGGATGCCCCGCCGGCCGTCATAAACTGGGAATAGATTTCATCCAGCGCCGCGGCTGCCGCTGCTGGCGTAGTAGTGCCGTCCTGCAGCGCCTTTTTGATCACCGCAATCGAATTGTTGACCGCCGGCAATGCGCCACAGATAAAACTCATGTCACGCGCGACGGCCGCGGCGTGATGCGCGAAAATCATTGCGATAACCGAAATCAAAGCGCCGGCACCTAGCGTGGCCGCGCCCAGCACCGCCCCTGTGACTGCGGAAATCACGTGCGTGGCCACCAGGATCCCAGTGGTGGCACCGCCAATGGCCACGCCGATCCCGCCTACTGTGGGAATTAAACTCATTGGCTTTGCTTGAGCACCGCAGCCGGCGTAAGGACTGAACGCGCCGGCTTGAATCTGACTTGCCACACCGGCAGATGTTAAATACGATTGCTTGTCTTTGGGATTAATATTCATCCCCGAATACATCGCCAATGCTGCCGCGATTGCTTGCTGTGCAGTCAACGTGCCGGCAGCATCGCCCAACCACCCGAGCCCATTATGGCCACACCCGCAACTTGAAATTTTTTCCATAGACATTCCGCTAGTCGGTGCACCCGCCTGAACGGATGGATAGCACGGCGCCCACTTTCCCGTGAGGATAAACCGTGGGGCGCCAAGCCATTCAGATTCACTTTGAATTTGCACGTGCATTTGTTTTTCACTGTGAAAGCCGGGAGCGCGCCACGAGGAAACTGTCCCGCATGGCGCGCCCGCTTTCTATGGGTAACCCACTACCGCACGAGTGAGTGCAACCGACCAAACCAGACGCGCAACGATGCGCCCGCCACGCCGCTGCCCGCCACGTTGTTCCCAACAAATGAAATGTTGGTACCATCGGTGGCGGCCTGCGCCCAACTCCATGCTTTCAGCGCGCCTTGCGGCAGAATCGGCGTCACGATAGCGAAATCCGGTATGAACGGCATTCCGTGCGCGATGTTTCCGGTGGTGGTGTCCGCATCCGCCGTTGCTGCCACGGTCAATGTCGCCAGGTTAGATGCCGGCGGCGTTAGGAAAACCACTGCGGTATTGGTAACTGCCATAGTCGTGTTCTCTCTTTCGTTCGATTTAAATACCTGCGGCGCCGGCCGGGGCCAGTGCCGCAGTCGTGCTTTATCACTTCTTAACTTCCCGCGACGGCTTCCCCGGTGGCCGCAACGGCCGTGCTGTCTGTGGTCAAATGGGATTCTTGTTCTTCCGGCGCCGGCGCAACATCCGCGGACAACGGCTGCGGCTGGAACTTACTGGGATTCCTTTCTTCCAGCCCACGCACTCGCGCTTCAAGCGATTCAAAACGAATTTCTTGCAACTTTGCGCGGGCTTCTGCGATTTCCATGCGTGCCGTCAAGGCAGTAATCAATTCCGCAACGATCTGCGCATTTCCAGAATCTGCGGCCGGCGCTGGCGGCGCTGATTCGGGCGCGTCTAGCGGCACAATCTGTGACGGATCCACACTTACCGCCTGGCCATCCATATCCACATGCACCAAGCCATCCATGTGCGCGAGCACTTCCGCGGTGCGCAAAGTAGTGACGCCTTTTTCGATCACAGCCACTTTGACTTTTGTTCCAGCCGGAATTTCGTTTTGCATTTTGATTTTCTTTCTATAACTTTTTGATCAGCGCCGGCAGCACCACAATTGCAATCAAAACACCAGCAACCAAACCCATATTCGATTCCAAAAAAGTGGAAATGCTTTGCCCCGTACCGGGCAGACCAGGAGTGCCCGCCGGTAGCGCCTGGCCAGGCGTGGCTACAAGCGCGATTTGCGTACCTTTCAAATTCTGGCCCACAATGTGCGTCATAAGCGCATCAAGCACCGATTTTGCATCATTCAATTGCTGGTGGCCGATGCTATCCAGCACGCGCACTTGAATGGTGGCGGCCAACGGATTGGCGGCGGCCACTGAGGATCCAGCCACAGACATTCCATAACTCGGCAACGATTGAGTGAGTGAAGCAATCGCATCGTTGGCCGAAACAAAAAGATTAGCCACGGCCGTGGACCATGCGGCCGTATAAAGTAGACTACTGCCGCTTGGGCTTTGCGCCGGCGTTGCGGGCGCCGCAGGCGCGATGGGCGGACGGGTTGCCGGCGTGGGCGTGTATGGCACAACTTGTGCTTGCGGACCGGACGGAACTTGCAGACCAGGCACCGGCGCCGGCGCAGGCGTGCCAGCCTGGCCAATCATTTGCAACGCTTGATTGATCATGGTCATGTTTACGGCCATATCATCCAGCGAAGCCTGCCCATTCCAAATGTCATTTGCGTTTTGCTGGGTGATCGCGCCCATCGCCACGAGTTGGTTTAGTAGCGGTTGATTGTTGTCATAGTCGCCAGGCGTGGCGCCCAAATCCCCCAGCCAGCCCATACCTTGATTGCGCGCCATAAGATTCAATGGACGCCGGCCAGTTGGATTTTCGGTGCTGATTGCGATGAAAGCCATTACCGTGCCCGCCTACGGCGCGATGGATTCGCACCCATCAAAATCAATTCTGCGGGATTCCGCCGGCGGCTAGGATTGCGCCGGCGCCGGCCACCACCACTGCCCATCATGGAAATTGCCACGAGCCCCAACACCCCGGCACCGGCTAGCACGCCCCAATTCGGCAAGCCGGCGGCAATGGATTGCTGCGAAAACCAGGACGCGCCCACGGGACCAGTAGGCGTCACGCCCGTACGTGTCGCAGTGCCGGCCACAATTGGTTTTGCTGCAGTAGTCGTGCCAGAAAAAACACTTTTTATGCTATTGAAAATCGAAGTCAATGCACTGGCGGCCGGCGCCGCCACGGAAACAAGTGTGCCAGCAGACGAAGGCGGCGGCGCGGCAGCCGCGGGCGGCGTGAGTGCCCCAGTAATTGGCGTGGAAACGGTGTCGACCGTTGGCAGTGGAGTATAAAAAATAGGACGCACAGGCGGTGCCGATGGCGGAACAAGTCCCCCCGTAATGTCTGTGGAAACCGTTTCCACAATTGGGCTAGGCGTAGGCGGTTCATACATTAGCGAAATATCACTGGATGGCGGTGTTAACGGCAAATCGGTGGGAATGTCGATTGCATCCTGCCCAAGCCCCACAAGTGTGCGAAATCGGCCGCCATCGTCGTACTTTACGGCACCTAAATCTACACCCAACAAATTACGCGTGCGGCCACTGTCATACATGACCGCATCCAGGCCATCCAGACTTTGGATCCGGCCGCCTTCATCATATTCCACTGTGCCGATGTAGGCCATTACTTCATCACTTTCCAAAGCGCGATCAACGCAATCAAACCCACGCCCACTTCCCAGTTGGAAAGCCCGGGAATAATTGTTTGCGCGGAAAACCACGCAGACCAAACCGGTTGACCAGATGCCACAGCACTGGTGATTTGCGGAGTTGTGCTCGCTGCGGGCACTACGGTTTGCGTCGAAGTAACGGCTGCGGCGCCCAACATCATGGTGGCTTCTTCCGCTTCCCACGGGGACGCCTGTTCTACAATTTGCGTGGGCGGCGGATGGACCGCGGATTCTTTCAGCGCATTGCCGGCTAGCAATTCGGGCGCCGTACGTCGCCAGGGAATGGGCGCCCCGGGAAAATCGAAATCGCCGGCCAGGCCCATTTGCTGAAACGGGCGTTTGCCCAAGGGATTGTTTGTGTCCATGGCGATAATCGACATTAGCGCCGCCCCATGCTGAAAATCAGAAATGCGAGTACACCAAGTCCTATAATCACTTCGGTTCCGCTGACATTGGAACTGACTACCGCGCCGGCCCTGCTAACCGTGGCATATGTTCCAGACGGTGACAAAACACTTACGCCTGGAACGTACGGCCCGGGCAAATTTTGTGGGCTGGCCCGTAGCGCGGAAATAATTTGACTGGTTTGGGAACCGATGGCAGTCAACCAATCAATTCCCGCCGGCGCTTGGCCCATTTCTTCCAGTGCGGCCATTCCGGCAAGATAACCGCCCTGGCCCACTTCGCTGCCAGTCAACGGCCATTCAGCGCGGCGCTTGTAAAATTCAGGTGCCTGGCCAAACACCACATTGGGACGCGCGGCGTCCAGCGCCACCCATTGACCGTTCAGCAGTGCTTCCGAATAGATGTGGGAAAAATCGTTGGAATCCGGCGCGGCAGCAATCGTGACGCCGCGTGTGGTGATGCCAATAGTGCCGAGCAACGACGGAATCAGAACACCGTTAATATCGTCGCAATCACCGGCGCGTACTTCCAAAATCACATTCGCCGGCCGCACGGTTTCCTTGCCTACCGGATCCTGCACGTAGCGGATGTTGCGGTGCACCCATTCGTAAATCGTGCGCGCCGCCGCGAGCTGATCATATTGTGGGGCGTTGGATCGCTGCAGAATTTCAATCGCGGTGCGGTTCACGTAAGGATCTTTGATGGCGGAATCCACCAAAGATTTGATCAACTCCATTGTTTTAGCAACGCCGGAATCACCGCCAGGCAGGGAATACGAAAAAGCGCCGCGCAGCGTTGCGTGCGCTGCGCCATACGGTGGCGCCATCATCCAGGGCAATGTGGGCATAAGGCAACTTGAAAATATCAGGCGCCGGGTTGCGCCGCACCAGTTGTGGGCGGTGTTGGCACGGCGCCCGTGCGAGCCTTGCCAACGCGCACACGGTGCGCCATTTGCATGAATGGTGTCAAATAAGCTGGTACAGTACGCCTATTCTGTACTTGGTACCATACACCACGTACTTGTTGACAGAGGCCCGTACTTTCGTTATCAATAAGCCACGGCAGAAGGGGTTTCAATGCCAAAAGTAACGCCTGGACCTGGCCAAGCGGTGGAATCCACTACAGTCACCCGCCTAGTGGATGCGCCGACAATCGAAAAAGAAAAATATTCATCTGACGCACTTGAGTACATGGATTTGATCCCGCGCGATAAGTGGGATCAGGGAAATCACGCTGCATATATCTATCGGGTAGAGCCCCCGGTGTACCGCAATGCTTCCGGTCCTGCCTATGTCACCAAATATGCCACACCAATCACGTTGGATCAGATCCAGCGAGAATACGGCGGCGGGCTTTGGCGAATATTGGTGAAACGGGGAGATGAACGAATGGCGGATAGAAATTACCAAGTCACGGGTACGCCACGCGATTTGACGCGCACCACGCCGGAATTTTCTCCCAGTTCGCCTGGCGGCGTGCCGGCGAGTGACGGCATAGTGTCCAAAGCCATGGATCTGGCCGCCAATCCCACTGCGCAGGCAGCACAGATAGACATGATGCGCAATTCTGCCGTGGCCGCCATTGAATTAGTGAAAGCTAACGCACCAAAACAACTTTCCGTGCAGGAAATTCTGGAACTAGCGAGAGGATTACAAGGGCCGGCCGGAACTGAAAAACCATTTCTGGAAACGGAAGTTGGCAAAATTGTGGTGGCCGCAGTCAGTGCCCTTGTCACAGGATTGGTGAACCGCGTAATTTCACCCACGGATCCAATAGATCAGATCACGAAGTATGCAGATTTGATTTCCAAATTCACCCCTGCCGGTGCTACAAGCGATTGGAAAGCTGCATTGGTACAGGCAGCGCCGCAGATCGCCAATTCAATCAAAGATACTGTGCAGGAATTGCGGCTGGGCACAGAAGCGCAAATGCGATTAAATGCCGGCCGAACGTTAACCGCAGCGCCACCGCTACCACCGCCACCGGCCGCGGTGCCAGCCGTACATCAAAATCCACAAGCACAAAATGTAGTGGAAATGCCTGCACCACAGACAGGGGGAACGGGAATGGAACCATTTGAAACCAAGCTCGTGGAACTGCTAAATGATCCCAACATGGATGGCGAAAAAGCCGGCGAAATTCTGGATCAGCAGTGGCCACGGATCGTGGACGAAATCACTTTGTATTCGGTGGATCAAATCATGGGCGCATTTGCAACGCGGCCAATTCTCGCAGCGCACGCGCAGAATCCACGGCTGCGTCAGTTCATCACCGAATTTTTGGAATGGGCCAAAGAAGAAACGGCACCATTGACACCGCCAGCGCCGGCATCATAGAATCCACACCGCAAGCTGGAACGTTCTCACGACTACGCCCCGCCACAGGTGAGTGAGCCGACTCTAAGCGGCCAGATCATCGCGGGGCGTTTAATTTTCCACACTTCCACAGGATTCCCACACCGTAAAAACTTGACTCGCGGCATCCGCTTGCTGTAGAACCGTACACGTTGCGCGCGGCCGGCGTGCTGGTTTTGGGGGTCCGCCGATTCTCGCCGGCCACGGCCGCAGCGCGACATGCAGAATCGGCAACCATGAAAATTCTATTTCCCGCAGCGACTGGCAGGGTTTAAATCTATGGCCCGCCAGAATGATGCCGCGCCACCACTTCCCCAAAACATTGACGCCGAACGCGCCGTGCTGGGCGGAATCCTTTCTAACAACGGATTATTAGAAACGGCCACTGCCGTGCTTTCATCTGCCGATTTTTTCTACGATCACCATCGCAGAATTTTCACAGCAATGCTCGAAATGCAATTGCTTAAACAGGGCATTGATACAATCACCTTAACTGAACATTTAGCGAAAAAGTGCGAATTGGAAGCTGTGGGCGGATTGCCCTATATTGATCAATTGCAGGACGGGATGCCACGCATATCTAATGTTGTGTTTCACGCCGGCATTGTTAAAGAAAAATCCCGCTTACGGGCAATCATTCATCACGCTGCAGCGATGGAACGTGCAGCCATGGAACCATCCGCCACGGCTGAAGATCTAGAAAAATTAGCCCAACTAAATCTATCGAGCATGCAGGCCAGTGGCCATGCCAACGGTAACGGCCGTCCACACTTGAAAAGTTATTTTCTGGACGATTTTCTAAAAGAGAAATTTCCGATTCCCGAACACCTGGTCGAAGGCGTGATTCCCCGCGGCGGTACTGTGCTGATCGTGGCGTTGCCGCACCGGATGAAAAGTTGGTTTACCACTTCCCTAGCCCTGGCCTGCACACGCGCCGGCGAAGCCTTGGGTAAGTTGAACGTGATCCGTCCCGTGCGCACGCTTTTGATGCAGATGGAAGATTTCCCGGGCGAGCTGCAGTATCGCATCGGACAGTTGGCGCTGGCCAATCAGTTTTTAGGTTGCGATCCCAAAGCGTTGAAAATCGTTCCCCGGTGCCAGTTCAACTTACCCGATGAAGAATGGTATCAGGAACTTTTGCGCGAAGTGACCGAACTGAACGCGGATGTGGTGGTGCTGGACGTGGTGCGGAGAATCTTTCGCGGAGATATAAACTCACCTAAAGACACTGCGGCGTTTCTGGAAGCGATTGACCGTCTGCGAGACGCCACCGGCTGTGCCGTGGTGCTCGTTCACCACGAAAACAAAAAAGGCGAAGAATTAATGACAGCATCGGCCGGCAGCTATACCTTACCGAGCTGGGCCAACGTGATGATCAAGTTTTCGCGCAAGGTCGAGGAAAAAACCGCCGAAGGAAATATCACGCGGGTGGAATTGGAAATTGATAACAAGTTGGCGCCGTCACCCGAGCCCATGCGCATGGTGCTAGATTTTTCACAATCGGATCCAGTTCGCATGGAGCTACTAGAGGACGGAACCGGATTCAATGATGCGATGGAACGGCTGGGTAGTGAGTGGACCGTGCGCGATCTGGC
>Ga0116216_10001179_pt1 | contig 18416 bp, 14 predicted proteins | sample Sb_taG_11_FD_89696 | JGI IMG/M metagenome (GOLD analysis project Ga0116216, IMG submission 89696) | Peat soil microbial communities from Weissenstadt, Germany - Sb_50d_3_AS metaG | ecosystem: Environmental > Terrestrial > Soil > Wetlands > Peat | place: Germany: Weissenstadt | collected 2010-09-21
AGCTGGCACCGCAGTCGTGAACCTCAGCATCTCTTTCTTCGGTTGAGAGCCCATGTCGGCCCTCCTGCTCGGGGTGTGCACGTTCTAAGAACTCGCTTCTTTGCTCCGGGTCGCCACCGAAAGAGTTCAGCCTCAGTCGATGCAACCGCTCCGGGACGTGCCCGACAAGCACAGGCTCGGCGTTTTGCATCCGAGATTGGAGATGTGCACTCGCCGGGCCAAAGGCTCATTGGCCTAAACTCTGTACTTCCAATGAAAACCTGCCCCCCGCTCTTAGCGGAACGCTGCCCACATTTCGGCATTGCCCGTTCCTGGGCACTGGTGGCCTCGAGACACCCTTCAAGACTCATTTAATCTCAATAACTTACGCGGACGGGTACCTGGCATACGACCTGCAACGTTTGCGACGATTCGGAAGCCGTCCAGCTGATGCTCGTGGCTGCTTAGATATTCTAAGGAGGCGCGATGCTACGCGTCGAAATGCACGATTCAGCGAGCAGTTTGAGTCTCAAACTCGAAGGCCGATTCACTGGCGATGACGCCGATCATACTCGCACGCTCATGACGCGCTGCCGCGCCGGAATGAGACGGGTCGTCGATCTAACAGAAGTAACGTTTATAGACTCTGTGGGGGAAGGGGTGCTGTCGTTTTTTGGCCGTTTCGGGGCGGAGTTCATTGCCCAAACATCTTATTATTCACTCGACGTATGTGAGCGCCTGCATCTTCATCTTGTTCGGAGTGGAGCATCGGATGCGAACAGGTCAGGCACTTTCCCCACAATCGCCAGCTGATGTACTCCGACGCACGCCGGCGACAAAGTAAGGGAGTCTGAAACGCCGGGCAAGGACATCATCATGCACTTCACGATGTAGTTCTCCACTGCGGTTCCGTCACCCCGGCTGGACCAGCGGGTGCGGCTGCCTGCGGGCTAGAGAACTCTATTACGGATTCCGAACTCGATTAGTAACCCAGCTCCAGGTTTGACGGTTTATCGACGCCGAATGGTTGTTGGCATGGAAGGATCTTATGAAAGTGCTGGTCATTGATGTGGGTGGTACCCACGTAAAGGCTCTTGTCAGCGGCGAGCGCGAGCCACGGAAGTTTGACTCCGGCCCGACGCTGACGGCTAGGCAAATGGTCGCCGGAGTAAAGAAGATTATCGGATTCTGGAAATACGACGTTGTCTCGATCGGCTTCCCAGGGCCGGTATTGCGAAACCGACCCGTTGCGGAACCATGCAATCTGGGAGGGGGATGGGTTGGCTTTGACTTCAAAGGTGCGTTCGGCCGTCCCGTGAAGCTTGTCAATGATGCAGCGATGCAGAGTTTGGGCAGCTATCGGCATGGAAAGATGCTGTTCCTGGGATTGGGAACCGGCCTTGGATCAACACTCATCGTGGAAGGCATCGTGGAGCCCATGGAATTAGGCCATCTCCTTTATAAGCACGGAACCTATGAGAGCTATGTCGGAAACCATGCGCTGGTGAAAAAAGGCAAGAAGAAGTGGCGCCGCCACGTTGCGGATGTCGTCGAGCGGCTGATCGCCGCTCTCGAACCTGACGAAGTTGTGCTGGGAGGTGGCAACGCGAAGGAATTGAAAGAGCTGCCACCAAAATGTCGAATCGGCGACAATCGCAACGCGTTTCGTGGAGGCTTTCGCTTGTGGGAGGAAGCAAGACGCGCCCAACAACTTGGCTCGTACAGGATTCATTCCAAAGCAGTGCAGAGGAAAGGACAACCAAGATGGCAACACGCGCACAAGCAATCTCCAGGCGGCCACCGGTGAGAAGCCAGGCTTGGAAGGACCTCGAAGCTCACTATAAGAAGATCCGGGAGTTACACCTGCGACAGCTTTTTAAAGATGATCCCAAGCGCGGCGAGCGCCTGACGGCCGAGGCTGTGGGCCTTTATCTTGATTACTCGAAGAATCGAATCGCGGATGAAACACTCAAACTGCTCATCCAACTCGCCGAGGAAGTTCGACTGAGGGAACGAATCGATGCAATGTTTCGTGGAGAAAAAATCAATGTCACGGAGAGGCGAGCGGTTTTGCATACGGCCTTGCGGGCACCGCGTGAACTCTCCATTATAGTGGATGGTGAGAACGTGGTGCCCAAGGTGCACGCTGTGCTCGACCGGATGGCGGGCTTCGCCGATCGGGTGCGTAGTGGCGAGTGGAAGGGGCACACCGGCAAGCGGATTCGCAATGTGATCAACGTCGGCATCGGCGGTTCCGACCTTGGGCCGGTAATGGCCTACGAAGCTCTGAAGTATTACACCGATAGATCGATGGCGTTCCGCTTTGTATCTAATGTGGACAGCACCGATTTTGCGGAAGCCGTCCGTGATCTTGATCCGGCGGAAACGCTGTTCATTATCTCTTCGAAGACATTTACGACGCTCGAGACGATGACGAATGCCCACGCGGCTCGTGCCTGGTCACTCGCCGGTTTGCACGGTGATGAAAAGTCAGTCGCAAAGCATTTTGTGGCTGTTTCGACAAATAGTTCAGAGGTGGCGAAGTTTGGTATCGACACCGCCAACATGTTCGAATTCTGGGACTGGGTCGGCGGCCGCTACTCGATGTCCTCCGCCATCGGCCTCTCGACGATGGTCGCCATCGGCCCGGATAATTTTCGCGCCATGTTGGGTGGATTCCACCAGATGGACGTCCACTTCCGCACCACTCCCTTCGAGCACAACTTGCCCGTGCTCCTGGGTCTTTTGGCGGTCTGGTACAACGATTTCTTTGGGGCGCAGACCGTAGCGGTGTTGCCCTACGAGCAATACCTGAAAAGGTTTCCAGCCTATCTCCAGCAACTGATTATGGAGAGTAATGGCAAGCATGTCACGGTCGACGGAAAGAAAGTGGCACACGAGACATCTCCCATCTATTGGGGAGAACCGGGAACGAACGGTCAGCACTCGTTCTACCAATTGATTCATCAGGGGACCAGGCTCATCCCATGTGACTTCATCGCCTTTGAGCAACCTCTCAATCCGCTCGGCCGACACCACGACATCCTGATTGCCAACGTCTGTGCGCAGACCGAGGCGCTGGCATTCGGGAAAACTGCTGAGGAGGTCGCGGCTGAAGGCACGCCAGAGTGGCTTATTCCCCACCGGGTGTTCGAGGGAAACCGTCCGTCGAACACAATCCTAGCGGAACGATTGACACCGGAATCCTTGGGCAAACTCGTGGCGCTATACGAGCACTCCGTTTTCACTCAGGGTGCAGTTTGGAACATCGATTCGTTCGATCAGTGGGGCGTCGAGCTCGGCAAGGTCCTGGCGCAGCGCATTATCCCTGAACTGGAGGGCCAAGCAGAACCGAAGCTCTCGCACGACAGCTCAACAAACAACCTGATCAGGCATTACAGGAAATCAAAGGAGACCGTATGAAGACTCTAGGCTTTGACAAACAAGTGTACATTCTGCCATTTGACCACCGTGGCTCGTTCCAGAAGAAGATGTTCGGGTGGAAAGGGGAGTTAAGCCCGCAACAGACAGCCGAGATCGCAGCTGCCAAGCGAGTGATTTACGACGCTTTCCAGGCCGCCGTCCACGCCGGCGTGCCCAAAGAGAAGGCTGGAATCCTGGTGGACGAAGAGTTCGGCGCCGCGATTCTCCGCGACGCGGTCGCGGAAGGCTATACAACCGCTTACCCGGCAGAGAAGAGCGGCCAGGACGAGTTCGATTTTGAATACGGTGATGATTTTGGAAAGCACATTGAAGCCTTTCACCCGACCTTCTGTAAGGTCCTTGTCCGTTACAACCCGGAGGGAGATCAAAGTCTAAACCGGCGGCAGTCGGCTCGCCTGAAGCGTTTGTCCAACTATCTGCACAGCAATGAGAGTCGGAGCCGGTTCATGTTCGAACTGCTGGTCCCAGCGGAAAAGGCCCAGCTCGACCGACTCAAAGGAGCCAAAAAGGCCTACGACTTGGCGCTTCGTCCACAGCTGATGGTTCAGGCCATCCAACAACTTCAGGATGGCGAGGTCGAGCCGGACGTGTGGAAGATCGAAGGGCTCGACCGGCACGAAGATTGCGAGAAGGTTTTGGCCGCCGCTCGGCGGGGAGGCCGCAATCGAGTGGGCTGCATCATTCTCGGCCGGGGTGAGGACGACAGGAAAGTGCGCGAGTGGCTTACGACCGCGGCCGCGGTCCCCGGCTTCATCGGCTTCGCCGTCGGCCGGACATGTTTCTGGGATCCGCTGGTTGACTGGCGCGGGAAGAAAATAACGCGGGATGCCGCAGTAGCTGAGATTGCTCGTCGCTACCGGGAGTTCGTGGAAATCTTCGAGGTCCGCAGCAAGACCGTTACCGCCTGAGGAAGAGAAAGAGACGAGGAGATGATCTGAACCATTAAGCGCATGGTCGCGTTGTTTATCATGACCGGCTGCGAATTGTCATGCGCCAACTACGGCTCGAGTTCTTCCGTTATACAGAACGTCTGCGGTCCGGCAATCAGGGAATCCCGTCACTTATTCTGCGAGTGCTGAGATTCTAGTTTTTGTTTGATGGTCACGAGGACCCGCTCGAGTGAAGATCGGGTCTTGTCTACGGCCACCTTGCGCACGATGCTCCCTTTTAATTCGGTAAGCCCAGCCTGAGTCGACCCTTTGACGGTAATGATGTAGAAGCCGGGCCGTTGCGCATCTTTGACGCAGACCGTTAGATCGAGCGCCGTTTCGAAGTAGTGGCTTGCGTAGATCTGTTTCTCAGCCACGGCGTAGGCAGGCTCTTTCCCAATTGCTCCCCGATAGACGATCTTCTGTATGATCCGGAAAGTCGGCTTCAATCCGAAATTAACCTTCTCCCAAAAGAAACCGGCCTGTACATTGTCGGGTTTCGTCTTCGGATATTCGAGCAGATACTCATTGAGTTCCGGCAGGTACACCGGAAGCGCCTCGAATCGTCCTACCAACGAAGCGAAGGTTTCCGCCACCGCCGCCGGGTGCTTCTTGTCACGATAGGCCCCCAAGGCGGTGTTGCCCCCTTGCATATACTCCAGGAGCGCCTGCAGTGCCAATCGCCGGGCCAGGCGATTCACCTGGTCGGCAACATCAGGCGCGGACCAGTTGATCGACTGCTGAAACTCTTCTATCGCCTCCGTTGGCAGTTGGACCTGGCAATGCCCGGTCTTGCAGTTCTTCAGCTCCGTAACGTCTTGCTCTTCCAGCGTGAAGCCCTTTAGGTCGGAAAGCTGCGGCGGATCGCTGAAACTCTGGATTGCGAGATAGCTAGGGAGCTTGCGCAACGCGTCGATGTCAGAAGCAAGCTTGAGGTAGCTCTCTGGAGTCGCCTCCACGTACACCGATCCGAAGACGTATACTTCATCAGGGGTAGGCGACTCGACGACCTTGGCAACGGCCTTCCCCGAGCGGATCGCAGCTATCTGCTCTTCATTCAATCTAGCGAACTCGCGGAAAAACTTATACGGCTCGTCCGGGGTGTCTGCCTGGATCAGAGTAGGCAACAGCAGCAATACAACTGGAAGCGTGATGCAAAACGAGAACCTTCTCATGGGCCTTCACCTCGATTCTGCTTTGCCTGTCCTCTTCATCACGATCATGCACATGGCCCCTACCCCTGCCCAGAAGATGGCACGCGCACGCCGGCACAATGCCAACGTCAATCCAGCAGTGCCCGCCACACCGAACATCTTTGCGATGAGCATATTCCCAGCTTCGTAGGTCCCGAGGTTACCTGGATTAAGCGCGCCCACGAGGTTGATCACCTTTGTCAGGCCTTCGAACACAAACGCGCCGACCACGGCGATCCTGGCTCCCATAAACACCAGGATGAGAAAGACCTCCAAGATTGCCAGCCCGTGCCATAGGAGATTAAGGCTAAGGCTTGCCCAGAATGCGGCAGGCGCTTCGTGATAAAAGGTGAGGAGGTTTTGTTCGGCTGAATCAATGATCGACTGTTTGCCACCGACCCAGTTCTGAAGGCGAGGCAATCGCCCAATCGCTCTGGCCGTGTTCCCCATCAACCGCCAACGGTTTGCGACGGCCACCGACGCTAGGATCACCACTGCTACAAGCACGCCACTGAGCACCGATGCATAGACTCGCCACACACCAGAAAGAGGGGCAATCAGTAAAGTGGCCGCGATTCCCGATACAGTAACGCCTGCGGCGGTCAAGGTATGCAGTCCCCCATCAATGGCGCAGGCCGATATTGCTCCAGGCAGCGACACTACAGAACCCACCAGAGATACGCGGATCCCCTCCCCAAGCAGCTTCCCAGCAAGACCCAGTTGCCCGGCCGCATCAGAGGCCACCTGCACTCCAAAACTGCGCGACCACGACAGCCGACTAATATCGCCCCTGAACGCCTGTCTCCAGGAGCACGTCTTGATGAACTGAGAGAACCCTCCCAGAATGATGATCAGAACTAGGCCCCAGCCGACCGTCTGAACTTGTCTCCAAACGATCGCCGGGCCGGTTCGAAAAACCAAGTAGCCTAGCAAGCCAAGGCCCACCAGGGCTGCTAAGAATCGAAGCGAGATCCGAATTAGGAACCGGAATTTGGACACGAAACCCCCTGCCAACAGCTCCTTGGCCCGATGTGGTTCGACCAGAGTTGTGCCCGCTCATCGCGGCTCGGACTCCTTACCCATGGCCCGCGCTCGTCCGTCCCGCTCCGCCAGTAGTGCGAAGTAAGACCAGAATCGCGATCACAAAAACGCCGAATGATATCACGGACTAGACCCTTCACATTTCCTACCTTGCATCGAGGTGGCCAAACTTGGAGGCGAAAGGGTTGCTTCTAAATTATTGGTTTGAAATATAGCTATAGGATGTACTGCTCACGATAGATGATTTTCGAGTTAAGCGCTGCCCGCATTCGGGCACCGGAATTGCGGCAGCGTCTCGAAAGCTCGTGTTTCTCATCTATTTCCTTTGGCACTTTGGTTGCACTTCGTACCGCGGTTCCAACGAAGGGGCACGCGACCTGTCATGCTAGGAGCGGGACGTCGGCACATCGCGCGCCGTCATAAAGGAAAATGAAATATGCGTCGAAACGCGATTCGAACCTCGGTGATACTGGTGGCGATCCTCCTGCTGCCGATGCTGGTTCTCGTGGCTCAGGAGACGAGTCCGCTCCTAATCGAGGGGCCGCAGGGACACACAAGAGTGATACAGGTGCAAGGGAAAAACTATGTAGAAGTGGACGAATTAGCCCGGATCACGGGCGGATCGCTAGGCTTCGTAGGGAATCAGATCATTCTGACATTGCCCGGGAGCGGCGATACGTCATCGCAGGCGGTGCAGCCGGCGCCAGCGCCACGGGTCGGTTTTTCTAGGCCGTTCCTCGGCGCGGGAATCGAAATGATGAGGGAAATCCTTGAATGGCACTCTGCGTTAAAGACTGCCATCGAGCGAGGCTATCCATTGTCGGATGAATGGTTCGGAAACTTACGGAGGCAGATTCAATCAAGCCTGAAGCATACGGAAGCGGTGGCGAGCACGGACGCGGATCGGAAGGCGCTTCCGCTGCTGGTCAACGAGTTCAATAACATGGGGGCATTGACCGATAGATACCTCAAAATCACCGCAAGCAGGGACTATATTGCGCCCGACTCCCTGAGCAGCGACCGTCTGGAACAGAAACTATTGACGTGTTGGCACTCGCTTGAGTCGATGGCGTCATCGAATCAGTTTGTGGATGACGGTTCGTGCCAGTAGGCAAGCAAGGAGCTTGGGGAGCCGACTGGACTACGATTCTGCGGCGAAAAAGCCAGAGCAGATTGTCAGGTACATTGAAAAGGATCGAAACGTAGTCTAGCCGGTTCTTTTAGGTCGAATCAGGACAACCATGGATCGCCGGGCCACTTGGTATGTCGACTGCTATATTGGCAAACCAACTCCGAGAAATCGGTGGGACGCGCTTCCAAGCGCTGCCCGCATTCCGGCACCGGAATCGCGGCAGCTTCTCGAAAGCTCGTGTTTCTCATCTATTTCCTTTGGCACTCTGGTTGCAGTTCGTACCGCGGTCCAACGAAATGGCACGCGACCTGCCGTGGCAGGAGCGGGACGTCGGCACACCGCGCGCCGTCAGTAACGGTGTCCCATGACTGAGATTCTTGAGGCGTTGGTCAAAAAGTATCGCGTATTCTACGAGGTCTGGCCTTACCAGGTACTCATCGAGGAGGCGCACGGCTCGCCTGCGGCGACTCGCCATATCATTCAGGCTGGCTTCGACGTTGACGTTTGCGGCTTAAGCAACAAAGATGAGCTGGAGCTACCCCCTCCCGGCGACTACGCGTCGGGTTACGCACGGTTAAAGGAAATTGCAGACACTGTAGCGCACCGTGCTAGCGAATGCTTCATCGAGGTTATTACGTTCCCTTCAAACGTCTTCTCCGAGGCTCGTGAGAATTTCCGGTCGGAAGCAGTGATCCGAATCCGAATTTCACATTGTCACGGCGATCAGCCTGCCGGCCTTCCGGAACAACACGCCCTTGAAGAACTGGAAAGGCGGCTTCAGGGCCTGGGTATACAACGGCGGTAGGATATTCACCAGAGCAAGCTATACGAAAATGCCACAGAATGGAGGAACCTCGGCGACCCACAACCGAAACCGATCAGATCTGTCCGTTCACTACGCCCGCGTCAGGAAGATCGGGAGACCGATCTTGCGATCGTATTTCGGGCTATAGCGCTCGGTATCATACATCGATGCGATATCTACCTTGCGTGGGCCCAGCTTCGGATCGGGAATCGGCGCCATGGCGTAGCGCCCCTCGTTGATCGCGGTCATCGAGCCGAACTTGGCTTCTTCCAGCGCGTCCATGGCCATGCCCGCAAAGGTAAATGCCACCAGGCGATCGACAAAGTCGGGACTGCCCGAGCGCAGGTCATATGTCAGGTCGCTAACGACGGTCGCTTCGCCGGTCGCCTGCTTGATCTCATCGCTCAGGTCTTCCGCGACGCTCTTCTTTTTGCGATGGCCGAACGCGTCAGCTTCGCCATATTCCTTCACCGCGTAGCCCTGCCACTCGGCGCCTTCGGAAAGAATTACGAGTGAGTAATTGCTCGGATTATCCCGCTTGTCGCTCACGAGCAAATCGATTAGGTGCTGGAGGTCGACCTTGTACTCGGGAATGCAGCAACGCAGTCCGGTTACGTACGCCGTGTAGAGCGCTGTGTAGCCGGCATCGCGGCCAAAGACGCGGAAGATGCCGATGTCTTCGTGTGAGCCGACCGTGGTGCGCTGGCGCTCGATGGCGTCCATGGCGCGCGTAATCGCCGTCGAGAAACCAATGCAGTATTCAGTGTTGCGGACGTCGTTGTCCATTGTTTTCGGCACAGCGATGACCTTTATGCCCTTGCGATCGAGTTTGGACGCATAGCTCAATGTGTCATCCCCGCCAATCGCGATCAGGTAGTCGAGAGCCAGCGTCTCGATGTTCTTCAGCACCGCGGGTGTAACATCGAACATGGTGTTAGGCACGCCGTCCTTTGTTGATTCCTTTGCTTCGAACTTCTGCACCTGCAGAGCGAAAGGCAGGTTCTTCATCTTAGTGGGATTTGTGCGTGAGCTGTGCAAGAAGGTTCCGCCCGTGCGATCGATGGTGCGCGTGTTTTCGCGGTTCAGGGGCAGGATGTACCGTGCCTTACTGGCCGGATCATTCAGATCGACGTGGGTCAATCCTTCCCAGCCCCGGCGGATGCCAATCACTTCACATCCGAGTTCTGCCCCGCGATAGACCACCAATTTGATCACGGAGTTCAGTCCGGGGACATCGCCACCTCCAGTCATTATGCCGATGCGCTTCTTTGCCATGTACGCCTCTCTACTTAGGAGATCTTTGCCGCGTCTCAGTGATTCGCTCGGAGCTCTCAACGGAACGCCCATTCGTTCTAGCTCGAAGCAAAACAACAACGGATCTCGGAGAAACGCGGTATGTCAACTGCTGCAGCGGCAAACCGGGTTCCGGGAAATCATCGGGACTTGGCAAAGACGTATCCACAATTCTTACCCAATCCTGCGGCGCACCCTCCTGGATACGGAACTGCAGCTCTTCCCAGTATGCATTGATCATTACATAGATGTCGTCATCCGCCTGGGACGCGCCATGCAGACAGAACGCCAAGCTGCGCGAATCCGGAGACAAATCGACTGCAGGACCAGTGCCATACCAAGAGACGTCCTCACGCCAAAATCTGCTGCGGCACAGAGAAGGATGCGACTTCCGGAAGGTGATCATGCTTTTGAAGAAACGGAATATGTCCTGATTCGTCTGCAGCAGGCTCCAGTCCAGCCAGCTGATTTCATTGTCCTGGTTGTACGGATTGTTGTTCCCAAAGTGCGTGTTCAGGAACTCATCGCCAGCACGGAACATCGGGACGCCGTTGGAGAGAAGAAGCAGGCAGCAAAAGTTTTTGGTCTGTTTCCGGCGAAGGTCCAAGACCGCTGCTGGCGCACCCTCGTCTCCTTCGTGGCCACAGTTCCAACTGTAGTTTTCGACCGTACCATCTTGGTTGTTATGGCCGTTCTTCCGGTTATTTTTCTGGTTGTAAGAAACGAGATCGTACAGGGTGAAGCCGTCGTGGGAGTTGATATAGTTCACGGACTGGAAGGCATGGTAGGCGTCGGCGCGGCTGTCGGGGAATAAGTCATCGCTACCGTAGAGACGTCGCATCAGGTCTGGCACCATGCCTGGGTCGCCTTTGAGAAAGCGGCGGACGTCGTCCCGAAACCGCGCGTTCCATTGAAGCCAGGTTACTCCCGGGAATCCGCGTCCGAGCTGATAGCCGCCGACGTCCCACGGTTCTGCGATTAACGCCACTCGCCAGAGTTGGCCCAACTCCGGATCACCAGCGATCTCGCCGAAAATCGGAGCATATCCCCAATTGAGCGTCCCGTCGGCATTCCGGCTGAACACGGACGCCAGATCGAAGCGGAACCCATCAATGTGCATTTCGTCTTTCCAATACCGCAGGCTATCCAGCACGATTTTGCGCACGTGCGCCTGGCTGAAGTTCAAGGTATTGCCGGTGCCCGAGTAATTAGCGTAAGGGTTTCCCGGATCGGGAGACGGCATGTAGTAACCAGGATCGACACCCTTAAAACTATAGGTCGGGCCACGATGGTCGCCCTCACACGTATGGTTGTAAACGACATCAAGCACGACGCCGATTCCTGCTTTGTGGAGAGCCTTGACCATAAGTTTGAATTCAACATACTGCCCATCGTCCTCACGAGAGGAGGCATACTGCGCATGGGGTGCGAAGAAGTTCAAAGGCATATAGCCCCAGTAATCACCCTCCTGAGGGTCGCGCTGAAATACGGGCATCAATTCGACGACGGTGATTCCGAGCTCCTTTAAATACGGGATCTTTTCCACCAGCCCGGAGTATGTGCCCGCGCGTGAAGGGTGCACGCCAGAATTTGGATTTTTCGTAAAGCCCCTTACATGAAGTTCGTAGATGATTACATCGGATTCGTGGTGACGTGAAACGTCTCCTGACCAATCGAAGGCGATATCATGGCCAGTGAGGACTCCTAACGGTGCTTTCCCTGCGTTGGGGCCGGGCCCAATTGCGCGGTTTCGGTCAAACCCGGGCGGAATGAACACACATTTAGCATAGGGATCAAGCAACACCTTCTCCGGATAAAACCTGTGAAGCTCAGATACGGCCTGTCCAGAGACCGAGTAGGCATAATAACGAGCACCGCGCATTTGATTGAGCGGGAGCCTGCAGTGCCAGACTCGTCCTGACTTGTTACGGAGAAAATCGAACTGGAACGTCAGGATCGGGTTTGCTAGATCGTCAGCGGAATAGAGCAACAGAGTGACGTTCTCCGCATGTTCCGCATAGACTGCAAAGTTGAAGGCCTGCTCTTCTTCTATCCACGTGGCACCCAGGGGTAACGGAGTTCCTTCTGTTTGCGCCCATCTGGGACGTTTCACGGGTGATACTGCCGCCGCTGCTGCACCGGAGCCGCGGGTGTTGGCGACTGCATCTTTGGTCGGCTTGTCCACGTTTTTTGACTCCGGTATTCTGCTAAATGCATTACGCCGTTCGTGTCCGGAACTATGTCCACGATCAATCGCTCACGAAAACGTGGCGCCTTGCGATTTGCCTAGACGAGCGCTTGATGTCGCGCTCGCGCACCGCTTCGAGCTCTCGGTCAAATCGCGCAGCCATTCGAACGCGGTTGTCGATACCATCTTATCGGTGAAGCGCCAGCGCCAATTGCCGTTCGCCCGACCGGGTACGTTCATCCGAGCCCCGGTGCCGAGATCAAGAACGTCCTGTAAGGGCGCAACGGTCAAAGCTGCCACGGATGACCATGCCAGTTCGATCAGCGCTGGTGCAGCTTCCGCACTATTCACCAGCCGGCGGTTGAGATAGCTCCACAAAGTTTGTTTCTGGGAATCGGGCAACTGTTCATACCATTCGCCAGTTGGCGGGTTGTCATGCGTGCCGGTGTACGCGACCGTGTTGCTGGCAAAATTGCCCGGAAGATACGGATTGTCAGGGTGACCATCGAACGCGAACTGTAGGACTCGCGTGCCGGGGATTTGAAATTGATCCCGCAGTGATGCTACCTCCGCAGTGATGATGCCCAGATCCTCCGCGATAAATGGCAAATGTCCTAGTTCTTGTCGGATCGCCTGAAAGAGGGTGGCTCCTGGCCCTGGCACCCATTCGCCGGACTGCGCGGTGTTGGCGCCGGCTGGCACATGCCATGCAGCCGCGAAACCACGGAAGTGGTCCAGTCGAATCACGTCTACGTGACTCAGCAAAGTGCGAATCCTATCGATGCACCATCGGTACCCCGTGGAATGAAGCGCGTCCCAGTTGTAGACAGGATTACCCCATAGCTGTCCATCAGCGCTGAAATAGTCGGGAGGTACTCCAGCAATGAAGCGGGGCCGCCGCTGCTCGTCCAGCAGGAACAACTCGGGACTTGCCCACACATCGCTGGAATCCGGTGAAACAAAGAATGGCAGGTCACCAATCAGGCTCACGCCCTTGGCATGGGCGTATTCCTTCAGCTGATCTGCTTGGCGCAGTAGCAGAAATTGTTCAAAGCGAAAGCGATCGATTTCCCTGGCCAACTCTCGGCGCGCTTCCACCAAGGCAGCACGTTTTCGCTGGATCAAATCCTCGGGCCACTCGAGATAATAGGAGCCGCCGAATTTGTTCTTTAGCGCTCGAAAGAGCGCAAAGTCCTCCAGCCAGGTTTCCTGTGTTGCGCAGAATTCCTCATAAGCAGGGCGGAGGTCGCTGCGCTCACCGGACGTGAATCTCGCCCATGCCGTTTCGAGCAGCTTCTCTTTGAAAGGAATAACGGAATCGTAGTCGACCAGATCGGAAGGAAACTGGAATGCGCAGTCACTCGCGTTGAGCAGTCCATCCGAGATGAGGCAGTCGGGGCTGATGAGCAGGCCATTGCCCGCAAACGAAGACAGTGACTGGTACGGCGAATTTCCATAACCGGTGGGCCCAAGCGGCAATGCCTGCCACCACCCCTGCCCACTGTCGTGGAGGCGGTCGACCCACGAAAACGCTGATGGTCCCAGGTCGCCGACACCGTAAGGCGAAGGCAAAGAGGTAACGTGCAGCAGAATGCCAGAACTGCGGTATTCGGACGGAAACGGCGGAAGCATAGGCACCTCGCCACTGGCGCTCATTGCCGACTCCCCGCGGAGGAACGCAATGCGTTGTTCACTATCTCCTGGGCTTCAGCCACAATCGAGTCCAGATGCTGCTCGCTCCTGAAGCTCTCCGCATAAACTTTGTAAATGTTCTCTGTCCCTGAGGGCCGGGCTGCGAACCAGCCGCTTTTTGTCACGACCTTTAGCCCTCCGATCGGGGCATTATTGCCGGGCGCCCGCGTTAACTTGGCTATGATCGGCTCGCCTGCGAGACCCGATTCCTTGACCGCATCTGGCGAGAGCTGTTGCAATTTGCTTTTCTGCTCAGGGGAGGCCGGAGCGTCGATGCGCGTGTAGTAAGCAGGGCCGAATTCTGCTGTCAACTCGCGGTAATGCTCAGCTGGATCCTTGCTGGTGCGGGCCGTAACCTCCGCCGCAAGAAGATCCATGATGGGGCCGTCCTTGTCCGTGGTCCAGACCGTTCCGTCGCGCCGCAGAAAACTCGCTCCGGCACTCTCCTCTCCGCCGAAACAATAGGAACCTCCGAACAGGCCCGGTACGAACCACTTGAAGCCCACGGGCACTTCGCGCAAATCCCGGCCGAGTTTTTTTACCACCTTATCGATCATGCTGCTGCTCACCAGCGTCTTGCCCACCGCTGCTTCGTGCCGCCACTCTGGCCGGTGCGTGAGCAAATACCGTATTGCCACCGCGAGATAATGGTTCGGGTTCATCAGACCGCCTGTCGGAGTGACGATTCCGTGTCGGTCCGAATCTGGATCATTTGCGAACGCGACTTCGTACTGGTGTTTCAGCGCGACGAGTCTCGCCATCGCATAAGGACTGGAACAGTCCATGCGGATCTTGCCGTCATGGTCTACGGTCATAAACGAGAAGGTGGGGTCAATCACGGGATTGACGACCGCGATCTCCAGCCCATAAATCGCATTGATCGGCTCCCAATATGGCCGAGCGGCGCCGCCCAGGGGATCCACGGCCAGCCGTAACTTTGCGCTGCGAATGGCCTCCATATCGACAACGTTTTTGAGATCACGAACGTATGGCAACATCAGATCTTCTTCGTGCGTAGTGGATGCCGCCAACGCTTTGTTGAAGGCCAATGGCTTTACGCCCGCGTTCCCGGCGCGCAATAATTCGTTTGCCCTCGTTTCCACCCAGTGCGTCACATCGGTATCGGCAGGCCCTCCGTTCGGCGGGTTGTACTTAAACCCTCCATCTTCGGGTGGATTGTGCGACGGCGTAATGACAATGCCATCAGCCAAATGTTCTTTACGATCGCGGTTGTACACAAGAATGGCCCGTGAGATGACGGGCGTAGGTGTCACACCGTCATTTTGCTGAATGATGGTCTCCACGTTGTTCGCCGCCAGTACCTCAAGCGCAGTTCGCTGTGCAGGACTGGACAGCGCGTGGGTGTCTTTACCCATGTAAAGCGGACCGTCCGTTCCTTGCGATCGCCGGTAGTCGCAAAGTGCCTGTGTAATAGCGAGGATGTGGGCTTCAGTGAACGTGCCTTGCAAGGGGGAGCCGCGGTGTCCGCTCGTGCCGAAACTTACAAGCTGGTTGGCATCTTGCAGGTCAGGGCGGCGCTCGAAATAGTCCCTTTCCAGCCGAGCGACATCCACCAGCATCTCTTTAGGTGCCGGTTTGCCTGCGAGCGGCGAAAGCGAGCTTCGATGTGCCGTAGCTCCTGCTGACGGCTTTTCTACGGTATTGGACATGGTTCTGCCTTCCAGATGTCGCGAGCATATTCGGCAATGGTGCGGTCGCTTGAGAATTTTCCAGAGCTGGCTACGTTCAGGATAGCTTTGCGTGCCCACTTGCCCGGATTTGTATATACTGCGCCGGCGGCTTCTTGTGCCCGGCAATACGGGGTGAGGTCCGCCAAGTGCATGTAGTAATCGCCGTTCAGAAGTGTGTCGCGTAACGGACTGAAAATTCCCGGTTCGTTCGGGCTGAAATAATCGGAGAAAATGAGGTCCAGCGCCGCTCGTGTCTCCGGCTCATTATCATAGTGCCAATGCGGGTTGTACCATCCGCGGCTGTTCTCCACTTGCTCTGCGGTGAGGCCGAACAGGAAGAAATTCTCTTCACCGGCTTCCTCGGCCATCTCGATCGTCGCGCCATCGCGGGTGCCCACCGTCAGGGCTCCATTCATCATGAACTTCATATTGCTCGTCCCGCTCGCCTCAAATCCGGCCGTTGAGATTTGGTTCGAAACATCGCTCGCGGGAATCAACCGTTCGGCAAGCGAGACATTGTACTCGGACAGAAAAACGACTTTGATCCTACCGCGCACAGCGGGGTCGCCATCGATCGTATCAGCGAGATTATTTATGAACTTGATGATCAGTTTTGCGAGCCGATAGGCTGGCGCAGCCTTCCCCGCAAAGAAAAACGTGCGCGGTACAACTTCGAGATTGGGATTCGCGCGCAGCCTGTTATAGACGACTATGATCCGCAACGCGTTCAGCAGTTGACGTTTGTATTCGTGGATGCGTTTGACCTGGCAGTCGAAGATCGTGTCCGGGTCCACCTCTTGTCCAGCCGTCGACTTCAGCCAATCCGCGAATTGGCCCTTGGCTTCTCGCTTTGACGCGAGAAATGCGCCGCGAAAGCCGCTGTCATCGGCAAGTGCTTTCAACTTGCTGAGTTCCTTTAGGTTGGTAATCCATCCTTCGCCGATGGCATCCGAAATCGCGCTGGCCAGTTTGGGATTGGCTTGCAGCAACCATCGCCGCGGCGTAACCCCGTTGGTTTTGTTGTTGAAGCGTTCGGGGTACATCTCCGCCAGATCCTTAACGGTGGTCGTGCGCAAGAGTTTGGAGTGGATTGCGGCGACGCCATTCGTACTGTGCGAGCCAACAATTGCCACGTGCGCCATGCGGATTTTGCGTTGGGTGCCTTCTTCGACAACGCTGATGCGAGCCGTGCGACCGTCATCGCCGGGGAAGCGAAGTCGAACCTCGTCGAGAAGAAGCCGGTTGACCTCGTAGATGATCTCCAAATGGCGGGGAATAAACATCTCGAACAACTCGACAGGCCACTTCTCAAGCGCTTCAGGCAATAGCGTGTGATTTGTGTAAGCGAGCGTCTTCTTCGTCAAATCCCACGCCTGGTCCCATCCCAGGTGGGCGTCATCCAGCAAAATTCGCATCAGCTCGGCGACGGCCAAAGACGGATGTGTGTCATTGAGCTGGATTGCCGCCTTCTCGGGAAGCTGCACCCAATCTTGATTGAACCGTCGGAACCGACGCACGATGTCCGCGAGTGAGCACGCCACCAGGAAGTATTCCTGGATGAATCGTAGTCCCTGTCCAATCGTCGTTGAGTCGTCGGGATACAGCACGCGCGTGAGCGACTCCGCCTCAAGCGTGTCCCCCAGGGCTCCCACAAAATCACCGGTACCAAATTCCTGGAAATCGAAGTAGTTCGGCGCAGCTGCGGCCCACAGCCGGAGTGTGTTGATCGTTTTTCCTCCGTAGCCTACGACAGGTCGGTCAAACGGAATGCCGATCAGGGTTGATGGCCGTCCGCGTAGAACCTGAATGCTGCCCCCGATCAATTTGAACGAGCATCCTAGCTTCACTTCCACCATTTCAGGAGGCCGCACGACCTCCCATGGGTCACCCCTGCGGATCCAATTGTCTGGATGTTCCTTTTGCCATCCATCCACAATGGATTGCTTGAACATACCGTACTCGTACCGAAGACCGTAGCCTGTGGCTGGCAATTCCATTGTGGCCATCGAGTCCAGAAAACAAGCCGCGAGCCGCCCCAGACCTCCGTTGCCGAGGCCTGCGTCGGGTTCCTCTTCAATTAGCTTGAGCCAATCGAGTTCTTTCTCCTTCACCGCGTACTGAACCAACGGGCTAAGCAAGAGGTTGGTTATGTTGTTGGTAAGGGTACGACCAAGAAGAAATTCCATGGACAGGTAATAAACGCGTTTGGCGTTTGTTTTTTCATACGTGGTCCCGGTCAGCACCCAGCGTTGTGCGAGCACGTCTCGAATCGAATGCGCAACCGCCTCAAAGCGCTCTCGCGCTGTGGCGACCTTCGGGTCGATTACGCGGTCGAAGACCAAATGCCGCTCGTAAAGTGCATTTTCCGAGCCGACAAATGGGATAGGGCCGCACCCGTACTGTTTGAGAAGTTCCGAAACGCGCCATTCTTCTGGCGTTCTAGGGGGGACCCGAACGCCTTCCGCGGTTTTAACAACTTTTGTGCTCATTGGAGGTCCTTTTGATCTGAGTTATCTGAAATCGGTACTATCCAACATTCAAACCCTCAATTTCTCGCCGAACGATTGGGGCGACTCACGCGGCCACGTGATGATCGTCATTCCAAAGCCGGATCACCGGCTGGGAAAGCTTGTGCTCATAGCCGAGCGCGCTCAGGCTCGCCGTGGTCACGAGAAAATACTTGCCCGCCGATCCTGGACCGAGCGCCAGCCAGCGGGCGGCAAGAACTCGAATGAAGTGTCCGCTGGAAAAGAGCAATACGTTTCCCGGAACTGCCCTGACACGCTGGACGACGCGGTCCGCCCGTTCGCCTACTTGTGCTGGCGACTCGCCTCCCGGGCAGCCGTCCCGGAACAGTTGCCAGTCCGGGCGCTCCGCAAGGATCTCAGCCGAGCGAAATCCTTCATATTGACCGTAGTTCCATTCCACCAGGTCAGGATCAGTTTCGGCCACGGCGCCAAACCCGGCCAGTTCACAGGTTCGGGCCGCGCGCTGCAACGGGCTGGTAAACACCCTGGCAAATATCATAG
>Ga0116216_10001184_pt1 | contig 18372 bp, 20 predicted proteins | sample Sb_taG_11_FD_89696 | JGI IMG/M metagenome (GOLD analysis project Ga0116216, IMG submission 89696) | Peat soil microbial communities from Weissenstadt, Germany - Sb_50d_3_AS metaG | ecosystem: Environmental > Terrestrial > Soil > Wetlands > Peat | place: Germany: Weissenstadt | collected 2010-09-21
AAAGTAGAAAATGATCTATTTTCGTTCATACCTATCTCATACAATCTCTATCTTACAGAAAGGTCACTTTCTCGTTAGTTTTGGTCACGCTCTAGTCACAGTTTTTTAATTGTAGTTTCTTGTGTACAAAAGCACGGGCAACTTATACATGATGTGTGGCATGCTTCAATTCTGTGATTGATATGTAAAGCTCGTATGCAAGATTGAGAGGTACTTGTGAAGTCGATCTGGCACACTTTTCTTGAGAACAGATAGGGTCACATAGCAGATGGCTTAGATTCTGCTCTGATACATGACAACAGTTCAGAGATTTTTATTAAGAGTGTTGCTATCACTTGCGAAAGAAATGGATAGCAATGTGGAGGGTACAAACATGAAAGATCCTTCGACGAACGAGAATTCTCGAGCACCTCACAATGGTGCATCAACACAATCTATTCCAGGTGCAGATCAAACACTGGCGACATCGTCCCCAACTCAAACGATGCCACCGCGGGCCCAGACTCCTCCTCCAACGCAACCAGTTCAACGGAACCATTCTGGTGGAGGATTCCGGGCAGGCGCGATTCTGATTCTGGCACTGGTGCTTCTGCTCGTGTTCGGGGTTGGCTTATTTGCTGGCTGGCAGTTCACAAAAAGCAGCACGAGTAGCTCAAGCACCTTGCAACCTGGAATAAGCCCGGTTGTGACTGTTCCGCCTCTCAGCGGCAATAATGTGCAAGCGGTACGTGTCGCAGTGATCCAAAAGGTCTCGCCAGCCGTGGTGCAGGTCAATGTGACGACCCAGAGCGGTGGCGCCATTGGTTCTGGCGTCATTATCGACAAGCGTGGGTATATTGTGACCAACAATCATGTAGTGAGTGGCGCACAAAGTCTGACGGTGACGCTCTATGATGGATCGAAACTCCCGGCACAACTGACGGGAACAGATCCTGCCGATGACCTTGCAGTGATCAAGATCACACCACCTGCGACCGGTCTGATCGTTGCACAGCTTGGTGACTCGTCGAAATTGCAGGTGGGACAGGAGGTGCTGGTGATAGGCAATCCACTGGGCATCACTCAGACCGTCACGAATGGCATTGTAAGTGCGCTTGGGCGCAATGTCTCAGAGGGCCAGGGTGGGGCAACCATTCCCAATGCCATTCAGACCGACGCACCAATCAACCCTGGCAACAGCGGTGGCGCCTTAGTTGACTTAGTAGGGAACCTGGTTGGTATTCCAACACTGACCGCGATCGATCCTGAGTTTAATACGCCAGCCAATGGGGTGGGCTTTGCCATCCCATCCAATCGTGTCGCCTTCATTGTTCCACAAATCATCCAGACGGGGAGCGTCTCACATACGGGACGTGCAGTCATGGGTATCAGTGTGACGACCGTTGATCCGACCGTGCAGGCACAGGATAACCTGTCGGTGGATCATGGTGTGCTCATTGTGAATATGACAACCAATAGTGCGGCGGCTGCAGCTGGTCTGAAACCTGGCGACGTGATCGTGCAGGTGGATAGCACAACTGTAACCGATATCCAATCCTTATCTGACGCGCTCTTGAGCAAGAGCCCAGGTGAAAAAGTGACTGTGAAGGCATACCGCGGAAGTCAGCAATTGACGTTCAATGTCACGTTGGGGGAACTACAGTCAAATGGCTAGATTGATCTACAACGCTGCAAACGTCGTAGCTGATCTGCGGCAAGTCGAGGCTAGGAACCTGAGCAGGTCCTATGAGGTAGACATCGAAGAGTAGAAACTCTTGGGTGGCAATAGGAATCCACCTGCTTGATAGGTAGCTAGCTTCATTGCGATAACCTTCAGTGGCTAGCTTGGCATATCTACTTCAGACAGCAGTGATGTATGGGCAATCCTTGTTGTTCTATCTTCACCGCTTGACCGAAGTAACTGTTGTGTGTGGGATCTAGAGAACAGAAGCCACCATCTGATGGCGGCTGGCAGATGTATTAAAGGCGATCAAGCCATCCAAATCGTGGCGCGATAGCATAATTAAGTTGCACCAGCACGATAAATCCAATGCTAACATAGGTATTGATTATGCAGATTAATGCACCGAACGCATAAAGCGATTGCGCGATAACTATGCGTCGTTGATTTGCCGCGAAGATTTCCCTGGTTACGTCCTCTTTCATGAGTTGTGCATGGCGTGCATATCGCCAACTGACAAGGAGCATGACACCAGGCAGGACAATATTGAGCCAATATACCAGCAGGGCAACGCGAAAGGTTATGTATGCTGCCAACAGTCCAGTCGAAAAAGGCATGAGCGTCACAGCAAGCAAGAAAATGAGATGGAGCCAGGTAAGATTGCGATTGCTTTGCTTAAAATAGTTGAGCTGTGTTTGCTGACCAACCCAGAAAATGCCAAGTGTCAGAAAACTCATCAAATAGGGAAGTAGGTTTGGCCCAAGCGATACCAGAGCCTTCCACAAATCCTGCTCAGTGGTAATGTGATTACTAATAGTACTCATAGGAATATGAAGGTCAAGCACAAGCAACGTCATCGCGACGGCGAAGATACCGTCGCTCAAGGCTGCAATACGCTCCAGACTTTGGCCTGCGATACGGTTATAATATGTTCGCATGTTTGATTATCTCACTTATTCACGATATGTTGATCGATTTGAGATTTTGACATAAGTTATGAGGCTCGTCAAGGAGCAGAGTCGGGAGGCTCATGGTTGATACAACGTTCAGCTTCGAAAGAGACCGCAGAGAGCATTGGCTTTGGACACGAGACATAGCAGCCTTTTTCCTGAAGTATGAGAGTCAAAAAAGCATCTCGGATAGCAAACTATACAAGGTTACGCTTGTATAGTATTCTGCTTCTAAAGCAAGGAACCAGCATTCTTGGAACACTGAATGCCAGGAGGTAAACTAATGAATAGCCAGCCGCAGCAGCGATTCTGTGTCAACTGTGGGCAACCTTTGACACCTGGTGCTGCTTTCTGTGCCGCCTGTGGCACACAGATAGGTACACCGCCAGCAGGTCCACAAGGCCAGTTTCCAGATGGCTCGCAACAGGTTTATCAACAGCCCTACATGCAGGCACCTATGCAAGCACAAGATGATCCACTCCTCATCGGTCTTGCCTCAGGATACATTGCCAGTGGCATGGGGCGTCCTTCTCAGCAGAGGGTCAGAAGACCACGTTCGAGGCTGCGAGGCTACGGCTGTCTCTTACTCTTCCTGGTGATTCTTGTCGGACCATTCATCGGATTGTCACTAACCAAAGGTTTGCCGCACCAGATCTTTATGTATGTGGTCGTTGGAATGGTCGTGATATTCCTGATCCTGTTTTTGATTGCGATGCTGGCTACCAGGCGCGGAAGAGAAGCATTGTCGGAAGGTTGTCTTGATGCGCTCCTTGGTGGCTTACTCGGCGGAGGATAGCTTTCTTCTGTTCTACTTCGTTGTACTCTATGCTGCTGGATCGCTCGTCGATCACGTTGTTGCTGGTGCTAAGGAAGAGAGCTATTAAATTTCTCAGTAATCGTATGAGTGATATAATGACCTCAGTAAAAACAAGTATTTCATTCATCGATCAGGAGGGAAGACATGCTTATTACTAAAGAAGGTAACCTCGTAACGTTGATCAACGTCTTTGATACGAAGACTGAGCAGCAGCAGGAGCTTATCGATGCGTGGATTCGCTTCACCGAAGAGGTAAAGGAGGAGCCAGGTTTCATCGGTACGGCGTTACACAAAAGCACAGACGGCACCCGCGTCATCAACTACGCACATTGGAGATCCGAGGCGGACTTTGGCAGCTTCGTGAACAAGCATGGCGAGCAATTTGCGCAGTTGGGTCGGCACGCCACCCGCATGGACCCACACACCTACGAAGTGGTCTATCTCTATGAGCAGGCAGACAGTTGATTGGTTGAAGCAATTGAGCGGGAGAGGACGTGCACTATCCTTTTCCCACTCAAAAGTATTTCGACGAATGACAATCAAATCGTTGTTGCAATCACTTCTCTAACTTCTTCGACAATACCACGCCTGTATTTAACCCTACCATGTGCAGACCTCCAAAGAAGCGTGCGTGTTCCATCTTAATACAGCGATTCTGCACGAACGTCAAGCCTGCCTCCAGGGTTTGCTTGCCTACCTCGTCATTGCAAATACCCAGTTGCAGCCACAATACTTTTGCTCCAATGCTGATTGCTTCCTCTGCAATGGGGGGTACATCTTCGGCTTTACGGAACACATCTACGATTTCGATCTGTTCTCCTGCCTCCTTTGCTTCTGTCAATGAGGCATAGACGTGTTTACCAAGTAATGTCTGCCCCGCGTAACGTGGATTGACAAGGATGATGTCATAGCCTTCAGCTTGCAAGTAAATGGCGACAAAGTGGCTGGGGCGATACTGGTCAGCGGAGATGCCGACAATTGCGATGTGCTGGTATTGCTGCAACAACGTGAAGCGGCCGTACATGTCAGGTGATTGTTTATTCATTCCATAATCATATGCGAAACCAGCAGAAAAATCAAAATCCTGCTTGCAGCCAGGGTTTTTGTGCGTAATATCCTTTGGTTACATTGATATAATTGATAGCTCCCTGGTCATACCAGGTTCCACTAAACCAGAAACCAAGACAACCCCAGATATCGCCTGCATGGTAGCGCGGATACCCGGAAACTGGTGTGGCTTGATAGAGATAATCTGCCCAGCCCTCATAACAGTTACGCAGCCACCCATACACAAAATCCGCATTGAATGCAGTATCATTTCGACTCATGGGCCATTCGCTCTGGAAGTAGGTATACTTTATCTGCAGAATGCCATAGCTTTGGTAGCAACTGCTTCCATTCCACATTCCTGGCGGGCAAAGACTCTTATTCGTTGTGTAGTCTCCTAACTGGCTTTGATGCCATTGAGATTCTGTCACAGCCTCGGCTCTGATAATATTCACATCGATACCCCATTTACAGGCGGCCCACTGCAGAATTTCATCCGTTGTACCTGTAAAATTGCCTGTTATACGTCTGCGCAGAGTATCCGAATTTGAATCCATACCAATCAAGGGATTCCAGGGGTGCAAATTCGCAATTTGCGCAGCAGTCGGTACCTGGTGATTGGCGGCATTGTTATCAGGGCGAGGTTCGAATGAATTCATGTTGATTTGTGAAGCACAGGTGCTCTCGCCAGGTAATGCACTACCAGGAGGCAGAGTAGCGCCATTGTTTACTGCTGGATTATTAGGAGTGCCTGTAGCATTCTTGTTCGGCGAAGCGTCTGGAGAAGCAACAGCCGTGGCGGGTATATGCTGGGCCTGTACAGGGAACGAGTAGCCATTTATTGTAGTTGTCGTTTTCGTGGAATTGATACCAGCAGTCGATCCATTCGCTGAATTTGGCAGGTTATCTGTAACTCGGTTCCCAATGACGTATGATTGTCTTAAGAAAGCGCTAGCTACTAGCAATGTGCTGCTACCAATGATGAGAAGTAGCAAGATTATCAGCCATTTTGATGATAGCTTGTGCTTTTTTCGATTCATATTACTTTTTTGCTGCTTCATCTACACACAAATTACATATTTAGGACTCATTGTGTACCAACGAAACAGCCAGCAATATGTATCTTGTGTAGTACCTGTGTGGGGATAGGGGTGTGGATAATGGGTGGTGTGTCGCTATCCACATGCAATCACTTATGCCCTCTCATGAGCTACCTCATTCTAAAGCCTGGTTTAAATCCCATAGTATATCTTCTACATTCTCAAGACCTACTGAAATTCTGATCATATCGGGTGACACTCCACCAGCCAACTGATCTTCTGATGATAGTTGCTGGTGAGTTGTGCTGGCAGGATGAATAATCAGGCTGCGAGCATCGCCCACATTTGCAAGATGAGAGAGCAAGCGAACACTGTTAATAACCTTCTTTCCTGCTTCGTACCCGCCTTTGACGCCAAAAGTAAATATTGAGCCTGCACCTCTCAGCAAATAACGCTGTGCAAGTTCGTGTGAGGGATCACCTGGTAAACCAGGGTAGTGTACCCAACTAACTGCGGGATGTTCCTCCAGAAAAACTGCAACTTGCAACGCGTTCTGGCAATGTTGTTTCATGCGTAGCGATAACGTTTCCAATCCTTGTAGCAGCAGAAATGAATTGAATGGACTGATACAGGGACCGGTGTCACGTAATGTCTCGACTCTGGCTTTCATCACAAAGGCAAAATCACCAAATGTCTCATAAAAGCGTACCCCGTGATAACCTGGGGAGGGGTCTACGATGTGTGGAAACTTGCCATTATCCCAGGGAAACTTGCCCGCTTCGACCAGCGCTCCAGCAATAGAAGTACCATGCCCACCAATGAACTTGGTTGCTGAATGTACTACGATATCTGCTCCATATTCAATTGGTCGACACAGGTAGGGGGTAGCAAAGGTATTATCGATAACCAGGGGTACACCAGCTTCGTGCGCTATGTTAGCAACTGCACGAATATCCAGCACATCACCGCGAGGATTGCCTATTGTTTCACCATACAATGCGCGTGTGCGAGGTGTGAGAGCGCGTCGATAGTTCTCCGGGTCGGTGCTATCAACAAAAATGGTATTGATACCCCAGGTACGTAATGTCAGGTCGAATTGTGTGTGGGTGCCACCATACAGACTGCTCGATGAAACAATTTCGTCACCGGGCCGTAGCAGGGTCATCATCGTTACCATTTGTGCGGCCATGCCCGACGAAGTTGCCAATGCGCCAGTCCCACCTTCAAGAGCCGCTAAACGCTCCTCAAAAGCAGCATTGGTGGGATTCATAATGCGTGTGTATATGTTGCCGAAGCGTTGCAAGGCAAAGAGATGTGCAGCATGGTCGGTATCTTCGAAGATAAAGGAGGTTGTTTGATAAATAGGCACAGCCCGCGCGCCTGTGGCTGGATCAGGTCGCTGACCAGCATGAATTGATAATGTATCAAACCCAAAGATGTGGTCGCTGTCTATTTCTGGCATCGCATTTTGCTCCTCTGCATGACATGAATTCTTCTCTATTTTACATCCTATCATATGCAAGAATCTCCTTACACGAACCTTGAATTTGTGCTACACTTTCAAATGAGTTTCGTCGAGAGATGTGGTATATTCTTTGACCTTCGTATTTTTCAGCATCATCAATTGGAGTAGTGCATGACACAAATTATTGACAAGAAGACGGATTATGCCACTGCGGGCAAGCGGACGCGCCGGCAAGATGGTTACGATAAGGTAGTAGGTCGAACACGTTATGCCGGTGATCTGTCCTTCGCTGGTTTATTACATGCACGGCTGGTTCTCAGCCCGTATGCTCACGCACGTATAGTCAATATCGATACATCAGCAGCATTGGAAGTGCCCGGCGTGAAAGCCGTATATACAAGCCAGACGTTAGGCATGTCGAATCCGGAAGCTAATTCACGTGGGCAATCTCCACTCGCGTCAAAAGAAGCGCTCTGGTCTGGCCATCCCGTAGCAATTGTACTGGCCGAGACCGAAGCCGCAGCCGAAGATGGTGTGGCGGCTGTAGATGTCGATTATGAGCCACTGGATATCGTTATGGACCCTGTTGCAGCCATGCGACCTGGGGCTCCACTCGCGCGCATCTATGTAAAGGAAACATCTTCGGAGATAGCCGGTGGAGGCGCACATGCTGCCGTCTCAGAGAATCAGGTGGCGGAAGTTGACGAGGAAGAGTTTTCACAAAATGTGAGCGATAAAGCGCATATGCATGCCGGGGATATGGAGGCTGGCTGGCAAGAGGCAGAAGTTGTCGTTGAGCGGACCTTTACTACCAGCGTGGTACACCAATCCTATATGGAGCCTCAGTCAATTACCGTTGTGCCGGATGACTATGAGCATCGCATGACCATCTGGCCTAGTTCCCAGGCTATGCTTGGCGTGCGTTCGGATGTCGCCGAAGCGCTTTCCATTCCAGAACGGCAGATACGAGTAGAATCCGTGCCGATAGGAGGAGCTTTCGGCGGAAAATTTGGACTTATTGAACCTCTTGCTGCCGCAGCAGCTTTTACATCGCGCAATCCCGTGCGTCTTAGTTTCACACGTTCAGAAGATCTTTCTGCTGGCAATCCTGCGCCACAATCCATTATTACCTTGAAAATCGGTGCGAAACGTGATGGCTCGCTTGTCGCAATGCAGGGTAGAGTCATTTTTGATACAGGTGCATATGCCGGTTCAGCAGTCTTCCTGGGAGGTATTACCCTTGGCAGTAGCTATCGTTGTCCCAATTACGACTTTCGTTGCTTTGAGGTGATGACTAATAAAGTCGGCGTAGGCGCATATCGTGCTCCGGGAGCACCTCAAGCCACTTTCGCTCTGGAGTCTACGGTTGATGAATTGTGCCAGGAACTGCAGATGGATCCGATAGAGTTTCGCCTGAAGAATGGTTTTAAAGAGGGTGACCCGACCATGGACCATCGCTCGTGGCCGCGTATTGGCTTACTCGATTGTCTGGAGCAGGCGCAGCGTCAGTCTCTCTGGGAAAAGCGCCTGGAGCAGAAAGATGTACCGGAGGAGCTGAATGGCTGGAAAGTTGGAGTTGGTATAGCCGCTGGTTTCTGGAACGGTGGCACCGAACCAGCCGCCGCCGCCTGTCGCCTGGAAACTGATGGTACAATGACCTTCATCGTTGGTAGTGTTGACCTGACCGGCTCTGACACCTCACTCGCCCTTATCGCCGCTGAAACCCTGGGTATGGCTGTTGATGCGGTGAATGTGTCACACGACAATACCGATACGATGCCTTATAGTGGTGGAACGGGCGGTAGTAAGACCACTTACACGATGGGTGCCGCTGTGCTTTCAGCAGCACGGGATGCTCGCAACCAGATATTGACCATAGCTGCCGATATGCTCGAGGCCTCTTCCGCCGACCTGGAGATCGAGGGTGATAAGGTGGTAGTGCGAGGCGCACCAGGTAAAAGTGTGGAATTGAAGCAGATTGCTTCGGCTTCTATGCAATTTGCCGGTAAGTACGAACCAATCTACGGACGTGGTCGTTCAGCCCTTAAAACAAGTTCGCCACAATACGGCGTGCATGTTGCAAGGGTAGCCGTTGACCCCGATACAGGAGAAGTACGAGTCCTTGATTATCTTGCTGTGCAGGATGTTGGTTTCGCGATTAACCCAGGCGAAGTTGAAGGGCAGATTTATGGTGGTGTTACGCAAGGTCTTGGCTGGGCACTTTTCGAACAACTTGTCTATGACGAAAACGGTCAGTTGCTTACATCGACCTTGATGGATTATGCGCTGCCACATAGCGTTGATATTCCGCAATTCTCATCTGTCCTGGTCGAAGTTCCATCCGAACTGGGTCCTTTTGGAGCCAAAGGCGTTGGCGAGCCTCCGGTTGTGCCGGTTGGTGCCACAATAGCAAATGCTATCTACGATGCCGTGGGAGTGCGTGTAACGCATCTCCCTATTACCCCAGAACGTCTCTTTAGGGCCATGAAGTAGCGCATTGAACACATGAGAAGGGGTCGTCATTTTGACAGAGCAGGGCTTTAGCCCGTCGCAAGCCACTGTGGTTCATCCCAGGCGGTTAGGCGTCTCGTGGCTTTAGCCTATGCATTTCTGTAGAGGACTCAAGGAGTTGACCATTTATCAGGCACAGAAAAAGAATACTCGTATAGAAAGCACAGAAGGGATTCGAGAGACGATGGCGAAGGCTACAATTACCATCAGGCAGAGATTGCAGTATCAGCCGCATCAGGCCTCCTGGTTTGCGGCAACGGCCGCTCTCTTTAATCGGATTGCGGCTTTCTATTTCGAGGTCATCCAGGCACATGAGCAGGTGCTTGAGCTTTCCTCCAAAGAGGCTCTCACCGCGCTTGAGCAGCTCACCCATCGCACTCGCGCGAACCCGCATCCCGTGATGCCCCTCTCCGAGATTGCCCATGAGGTACCCGCCATGTTCCGCCGCGCGGCCATTCACGCCGCGCTCGGCTCGGCCCACTCGTTCACCACCCATCTCAAGCAATGGCGCGCACGCAAAGCGAAAGCTGAGGCGAAAGCCAAAAAGTTCACCGAGCGCCCGCCCGTGCCGCCGCGTTCCTGGAACAAGTCTGCTACGCTCTACGCGGGTATGTGGAAGGGTCGCACGGCCTCCAGCCTCGTCATCAAGGTGTGGACGGGGACGTCTTGGTGCTGGCTGAAAGTCCGCTTCACCGGGAGAGACCTTCCTGCAGGGGGAGTTATGGGCAGTCCCTCGCTCGTCCAGCATGGCAACCGCTGGTGTCTGCATACCCCGGTCGAGAAGCAGTTCACCACTCCGCAGAACATCGCGCAGCAAGTCACCGCAAATCCCGAAACGAAGCTCTGTGCTGTCGACCTGAATCTCGACGGGCCTATTGCCGTGTGCACCGTTCAAACTGCCGAAGGTACGATCCTGTCCACCCGTTTCATCGGGGGTGGACGTGAGATAGCCGGCTTTAGGAAAAGGCAGTTGGGACGCATCGCAGGCAACCGCAACCGCACCGGTCTCATCGCCGAGGGGGAGCAGGATAACGTCGCTCTCTGGCGCAAGATCAGTACCCGGGATGAGGCATTTGCCCACCTGGTTTCCCGCCGCATTGTCGATTTCGCGCACGAGCAGGGAGCGACCATTTTGGTGTTTGAACACCTCTCGAAGCTTCGACCAGAGAAAGGCAGGTATAGCCGCCGGGGCAACAGCAAGCGGGCCTTCTGGATGAAAGGGCGCATCTTCCGCTACGCCAAATACAAGGCGTGGCATGAGGGGATCATCACCAGTCGCGTGAGTCCGCGCAACACAAGCCGGGAGTGCGCGCGCTGCCATGCCCCCATTGTGCGCTATGCTCAGGGCCAGCCGGAAGAGGGCTATACCCCCGGTGCGCCTCTCATGCTCTGCCCCCAGTGCGACCTGCGCGGTCATGCCGATAGGAATGCGAGCGGTGTCATCGGTCAACGGCTCATCACGCGGTATCAAGAGCAACAGACACAGGAAAAGCCTCTCGCTCCTCTGGCGACAGAGAGGGAGTCGAAAGACTCAGGTGTTGGGGGTTCCCACGAGCCAGAAACCGAAGCTGTGGGCCATTCATCCCTTTCGGAAAGGCATGGAACCTCCAACGGGCATGGCACCGCCCACGGGCGAACCGAGATGGATGGGTCTCCTCGCTCCGATATGCCTCCCCCGCTACGTTGTTCACCGAGTTGGGGCTACGCCCCGTCTACTCCGAACAGCGCCTACGGAAGCGTGTCAGAAGCTGTTGGTCTTTAAACCAGGCGGAGTGTCACTGTTTCTCATGTGTTATACTATATCTATCTTCTACATCAAATCACGCATAGCTCTTGTGTGACGTGCCCGTATTGTGTTTGTTTACCAGAAAATAGAACACTAACGGCCACTGATTACGTAAAAAGACAATTCATATGCCAGCACGTAATCTCTGACCTTCAAGGGAGCAGAATGATGACACCCTCTGATCCTCTGTCTCAAACAAACTTAACAGCAGCATCTGAACAACTCGTTAGTGATGTTGCTCCACCAATCGGTATTACTCCGCCACAAATACTTGCACATGAAGCTGCTGCTGGAAAGCGTGGCGCTGCATGGCGACTGTTAGTCTGGATTATGGAGAACGACCCCCGTGCGATAATCGCGGTCTCCTCGCTGGACGATGATCGCCTGGCACAGAATCTCTTAGAGTTTATCGCTTTAGGCACCTGGGCAGGCAAACCCTTTGTCGTTCCTGTACCCCTACGCACTCCGTTAGCCAGGACGCGCCTGCGCACACTTTTTCTACCTGGAGCAGGGATCGAATCCGTGCGTGCCGAGCGAGTAGCAATGTCGGCAGCTCGTGATAAACGACCAGCAGTGCGTGAGACTGCAATCTATATCCTGGGGCTGCTTGAAAGTCCTGCTGCCTCTCCAATACTTCTTCAAGCGTTGAATGACCAGGTACCTTCTGTACGCATGCAGGCAGTCAAGGCGTTGGGACGTGTAGGCGACCCGTCGGCAGTGCCTGCTCTCCTCAGTGCCTTACGTGGAGCAGACGAGCAGTTAGGAAGCCAGATTTTCTCTGCACTGGTAAGGTTGGGACGAGCGGCAGTTCCAGCGTTAATAGATGCGAGTAATAGTCATTCCACCTGGATGCGTTGGCAAGCTATCCGTGCTCTTGGGGCGATACGTGATCGTAGAGCACTGCCAGTGTTAGTAAACGCTCTTTCTGATGTGGATCATTCTGTTGCATGGATGGGTGCTAAAAGTCTGACGCAATATGGTAGGCTCAGCTTGGAACCCGTGCTTCGACTACTCGTGAAGGCAGAAATGACGCCCTGGTTAGTTGAGACAGCTTCGTACGTCTTAAACAGCCAGCTACGATACGATCCTAAACTGAAACCCTATCTCGAGCCGCTGTTAGATCGCATACATGCTCAGGGATTTCGAGTTGGAACATCACATGCAGCACAACAAGCGCTTGCACAACTGCAAGCTGATGGTATGATTGAGTCTAGTTAGTGCAATTGTGCAATAATCTCTCTTTGCCGGATAGAGATCATCAACTTGCGATCAAAGGCCATGTGGATGATGCCAGCGTACAGATAAATGAATTCCTCTGCACGGATGCGCATATACGCTGACATCATCCAACCTGCATACCTGAAAAGATTAAATGGTCTGACCAGGCTTCATGGCAACCACTTCAACGTCATTCAGGCCAAGAGATTGTAGAGACTCGCTTAGCGCAGCGGGTGTACCGATTAGAGCGGGGAATGTACCGTAGTGCATGGGGATCACATGCTTGACGCCCAACATACGTACTGCTATGGCAGCTTCTTTCGGCCCCATAGTGTAAAAGTCACCTATTGGCAGCATGGCTGCGTCGGGCTGGTAGAGTTCGCCGATAATAGCCATATCGCTGAACGCGCATGTATCGCCTGCGTGATAGAGTTTGAAGCCATTTTCGAACTCTATCACAAAACCGGCCGCGTCGCCAGCATACGAACCATCCTCGACGCCCGATGTATGGATTGCGTGTGTCATTGAAACCTTGATGCCATCGACGTTGATTGTGCCACCCTTGTTAAAGCCAATCGTGTTTTCGACACCCTTTGAGCCAAGCCAACCGGCCAGTTCCACGATTGCGGCCACTGTTGGCTTCGTCGCTTTTGCAATCTCGACAGCATCGGCCATATGATCAAAGTGGCCGTGCGAAACCAGCATCAGGTCAACTTTTTCGAAAGTCTTCAGCTCGGCTGGGCAGAGCGGGTTACTCGAGACCCAGGGATCGATTAGGACGATCTTGCCTTCAGGCGTAACGATCTTGAAGGTAGCATGTCCAAGCCAGGTAATGTGTACTCCATTGGTTTGCATCGAGCTTTCCTCCTTGGAAATTTGATGTTACTTTTGGGTAGAAGGGAAATAACACAGGTTGAAAAAGTGGCACTTAACACTTCAGTTACGGCCGCTTCTCACTTCGATGCCAATTGTATCATATTTGGAAAGTGCGCCTCGTTTTGACTCACGACTGTCCAACTTTTTGTCACGGGTCCACAGAGCGATCTGGGAGCGCGACGTCAAGCCCAATTTCGAGAGCACCCTGCTCACATAGGTCTCCACCGTCCTTCTGCTTACCACCAGCAATTCGGCCATCTCGGCATTGGATTTGCCTTGTCCTATCAGTGCTGCAACTTCCAGCTCACGCTCGGACAAACCGCCGTACTCGTTGGCTCTTGACCACTTCGGGGGCTTAGTACTCGCTTGCTTGTATCTGTTCATCACAAGAGACATTTCTACTGAACCTGAATGCCAAGCCGTTCTAAGAGGTGTCGGCTCAACTGTGCCTGGTACTTGATAGGTTTCTTCTCCGGGCCATGGGAGTCTGAGCCTGAACTGGTCAGCAAGTGGTGCTTCCGGGCGTATTCCAGATACATGGCAATCTGCTCTGGGGTGTGGGCGGGATAATAGACCTCCAAGCCATCAATGGGAACCTGTCCTCGCAGTTCATCAAGCAAATTGACATCGTAGCAGGTAAATCCATCTCCTCGTCCGGGATGGGCGAGAAGACAGACCGCTCCGCTGCGATGAGTCGTGTCCACGACGGCTGCCATCTCGTTGGTCGCCCAGAAGAAACCTGCATTCGTGATCAATCTTCCTGCCGACGGCTCTCCGGTTCCATAGCCTCGTTTTTTTAACAGAGCCACCAGTTCATGAGGCTGTTGCGCGCTCGGTTTTGCCAGCACCACATCCAGTTCGTCTAGAGGCAAGGATATGCCGGTCTTGCGCAGGTTTTCACAGACCTCCCTGGTGTTCTCTGCCTGGCGGCGCGTAATATCCTGCGCCAGGCTCAATAACTCGTTCTTTTCCGGATCAAACCCATAGCAGAGCACATCTGTCAGCTCGCCCCTCCACGACGTACTCATTTCCACCGCCGTCAGCAGGGCCAGCTGTTTCGCTACCGCAAGCTCTTGCAGCGCCGCGGCAGTATCTGCACGATCGTGGTCGGTGATAGCAACGAGGCTAAACTGTTCACTCACCAGGTAGTCCATCAACTGCTCAGGTGTCCAGGCGCCGTCACTGTAGGTCGTATGCAGTTGCAAGTCGATGAAAGCGCCTGGTGAAAGGACACGATGCCTTGTCAATGATTTCAAGAGTTCCTCCTTTCAATGTCTCTATCGTTCATGGATATATCATCTCACATGAGAGTCCATGCTGACGGGTCAAGGGACAGGAGGAAGATAGGGGGAGTGATCACAAAGCATGAAGTACCCTCTTGCGCAGCAATGGAAAGCCAGCTCTCCCATAGCCCTGTCGTTTGATCAATTTCAGTTTGGTCACATGGCCCTCGACCATGCCGTTATTGATCGACCAGGTCAGGCCAGCTCTCACAGCGTCTTTGTCTTTCTCTATCCCAGAAGCGAATGAGCGCAGTTCTGGAAGTCCGCTTTCCTCCACCTTGGCCAACCAGGCATCTAACCGCTTCCCTTCTCGCTTGTGGACCATGGCCAGAAAACTTTGAATGAGGGCGTAGTCTCTTTTGAGCGGAGGACTGGCTCGCAGGAGTGTCGCCAAATTCTCTTGCTCAATTTCATTGAGCGTCTTAGGATCGCGCACAAAGAGCCAGACAGCCGTGTTTGGTGTATATTTCTTGATACGTTCGACGTTGGTTGGGACTTGAATCTCTGCCTGCTTGAGGGTCGCAAGGTAGCGATACACGCTCCGCTCCGAGCCAGTGTAGCCTTGGACTTTGATCTCTCGATAGAGCGTAATCCCCTTGTGCTCGCCCTCTTTCCAGCGTTTGAGGATATATGGGGCAAAGGCATCAAAGGAACTCAGTTTCTTTCGTCGTTTCCTGGCTTCTGGGAACGTTCCAGAGGCCCTCCATCTTTGGACGGTACAGGAGCTCAGACCCAGCCGACCAGCAATATCTTTGGGCGTCATCCCTTGCTGCCCTAGTTCCACTACCTGCTGGTAGCGAGTATATCTGCCCGCACGTCGCGCCAATCGAGCTTTCTCAACAGAGCGAGGTTCGGGAGGACGCCATTGCTCAATGGAGATCACTGGGATATTCGGCTCCTGCCCTCCCGACTCCTCCTGGGCCTTTGTAGCCAGGATTTCCGCTTGGCAGCGTGCCAAGAGCAGTTGGGTGGCCTCTGTCAAATTCTTCACAATATGGAACCGATCTGCGCACTGTGTAGCCTGGGGAGCGCCAAGTGCTGCGGCTCTGGCATACTCCCCTCCACGATCTCGACTTACCACGAAAAGATCTGGCCGTTGGCGCATCCAGGCGGCTGCGGTTTCCGCTTCTCGATCAGGGAGAAGATCTACTACCTGATGGGTCTCCAAATTCACGAGGATCGTGCCGAAGCGATAGCCACGTCGCAATGCGAAATCGTCTATGCCCAAAAAGAGGACTGATCCCGTCGAAGCCTCTGGCAGAGCCATAATGCGGCGCAGGATCGTTGGGCGAGAAGTCTGCATCCCTAAACGGTCAGCGAGCCGGGTGCCACCTTTACCATTAGTTGCCAAGCCAATGGAGGTGATCTGCTGACAGAATCGTATGGTCAACCTGGCCCATGGCTCGACAAAGGCCGGCAGAAGTTCGGCAAAGACTTTGCGCTCACAGGAAGGGTTGCGGCAGGAAAATTTACGAACAGTGAGCAAAAGCTGGACCTGACGGCCCGCGCAGGGGGCATCACGCAGCACTCGGCGATAGTGGCAATGGATCGATGACGACGCTTGAGAACACAGCGGACAACACGATGTGGGGGTAGTGGCAGTGACCTCGCTCACCCATCCATTTTCGGTGAACTGGATCTGTTCAATCTGCATCCCTTCTGGCAGGGAAAGCAGGGAAGTCCCTTCCATCATAACCTCGCATTCTGTGAGGAATCAGTCTTTTAGCGGATTATCACGGAAAAAACTCTATCATGCTGTGTCAAGGCACAGCCTATACAAAGCAAGCGAGTACTAAGCCCCCGAAGTGGTCAAGAGCCACTCGTTGGCGGTGGATTGGACCAATGAGACGGATTTCTCCTTTGGCAGCATCGCATAGGCAGCCTGCATAAAATGCGAACGTTGTACCGGGTCCTCAATGCTTCTCGCCAGCAAGGCGATTCCTTGACGTGCAGAGGCGAATGCTTGCTGTGCTTCCTCCAAACGTCTCTGCTTCTGGTACGCGCGCCCCAGCGAGCGCTCAATCTGCCAGAGCAGCGGCAAATACTCCTGCAGCCTCGCTCCGCGCCTGGCCTCTTCCAGCACCTGGATAGCCTCCTCTTTCCGACCCAGTGCGGCAAGCGCCTCGCCTTGACATTTCCAGAGTCGGGGAATAACGAGCTCTGTCGACTCGCTAGCTTGTTGGGGAGCTGTTGCGAGCAACTGCTCACAGCGTTGCAGAGCCAGTTCGGGTCTTTGTTGTGCCAGGGCAAGTTCAGCCCAAACCATCAAAAGCAGGCGTTCCGCTACCTGGCGTGGGTTCTCGGCTGCCGACCGTACCTCTTGCAGCGCTTCTTCAGCCAGTCGAAGTTGACCCTGAGCTATATAAGCCTTCATAAGATCGGCTTTGAGATTGCAGACCCAGAGAGTCGAGCCTAGCGCTCGCGCTGCCTGAAGCCCGATTTCACTATGAGCGAGCGCCTGCTCGGGAGCAAGCAGAGATGAATTAAGGTTCGCCAGCGCATAGTGTGCTCCAGCAACCCACTCCTGATGATTCATTTCGATAGCAAGATGCAATCCCTGCTGTGTATGTGCCAGTCCTGGACCAAACTGTCCAAAGGATGCAAGCGCTCCACCTAAAAAGATTTCGGAAGAAGCTACTCCGGCAGCCCAATCTAGCTCTTGCGCCATTCGCAACGCTTCTGCAAGATCGCGCTCACATTTTGGCATTATGTCAACAACTGGCATTGGTGGGTTGACGTTGGGTGGAGGCATCGGCTCCCTCTCGCGTAGCCTGGGTCTGACCATCGACAATCTGCTGGGCTTGGAAATGGTGCTTGCAGATGGCAGCTTCTTGATAGCCAATGCAGAGGAGCATGCTGACCTGTTCTGGGCCGTCCGTGGAGGTGGTGGCAACTTCGGGGTAGTCACCTCATTCCTGTTTCGACCGCACCCGATCAGCACGATCTATGGGGGACCAATGTTGTGGCCGTTCGAGCAGGCGGAAGAGGTCATAAAGTTCTGGCGCGACTTCATCTTGCATGCTCCCGAGGAGATCAACGGCTGGTTCGTGTTTCTCATGGTGCCACCAGCACCGCCATTCCCAGAACAATTCCACCTGCAGAAGATGTGTGCCAACGTGTGGTGTTACAGTGGGGCGCTGGACAAGGCTGATGAAGCCTTTCAACCAATTCGCACGAGTATCCCTCCAAAAATGGATTTTGCCGGGCCGATTCCCTGGCCAGCGCTACAGAGTCTCTTCGATGCGCTCACCCCGCTAGGTATGCAATGATACTGGAAGACCGACTTCTTCACGGATCTAAGTGACAAGGCCATCGAGCTGCACTTGAAGTATGCCGCACAACTCCCGACGATGCTCTCGACGACGCACCTCTACCCAATCAATGGAGCAGTCCATCGAGTCGGCACAACCGAGACCGCCTTCAGCTACCGGGAAGCCAACTTCGCCGAGGTGATCCTTGGGATCGACCTCGACCCGGCCAACAACGAGCGCATGATCCGGTGGGCCAGGGACTACTGGATGGCGCTGCATCCCTATTCGGCGGGTGGAGGCTATGTCAACATGATGATGGATGAGGGCACAGATTCTGTGCAGGCAGCCTACCGCGACAATTACACTCAACTAGCACAGATCAAAGCAAGATATGATCCAAACAATTTGTTCCGCGTGAATCAAAATATCAAGCCAGCGAGGTGATGCTAGCCGAGATTGGGATGTATG
>Ga0116216_10001187_pt1 | contig 18351 bp, 14 predicted proteins | sample Sb_taG_11_FD_89696 | JGI IMG/M metagenome (GOLD analysis project Ga0116216, IMG submission 89696) | Peat soil microbial communities from Weissenstadt, Germany - Sb_50d_3_AS metaG | ecosystem: Environmental > Terrestrial > Soil > Wetlands > Peat | place: Germany: Weissenstadt | collected 2010-09-21
ACCGGCGGTCGCCGTTGAGGCCGTGGTAGGCATTGACGTTCTGACCGATCAGCATGACCTCCCGGACGCCTGCGCTAGCAAGTCGTCCGATTTCCTCCAGGATCGCACCGACCGGGCGCGAGACCTCAGCTCCACGCGTATAGGGCACGACGCAGAACGAGCAGAATTTGTCGCAGCCTTCCTGGACCGTGACGAAAGCAGCCACGCCGCGGCGCGCGACCGCCTCGCGCGAGCTCGGCGGCAGCCGTGAAAACTTGTCCTCGGCAGGGAAGTCAGTGTCGATCACGCCCGATCGGACTTGCGCCTCGCGCAAGAGCTGCGGCAGGCGGTGATAGCTTTGCGGGCCGACGACGACGTCGACCGCCGGTTGACGGCGCAGGATCTCGGCGCCTTCAGCCTGGGCGAGACAGCCGGCCACCACCAGGGTCGTCCGTCTGCCGGCCTTTCGCCGTTCGTTTTTCAGTTCACGGAGCTTTCCGAGTTCGGAATAGATTTTCTCGGACGCCTTTTCGCGTATGTGGCATGTGTTGAGAACGATGAGGTCGGCATCCTCAACGTCTGCGGCCTCCGCATAGCCCTCGAGCGCGGCCAGGTCGGCCATTCGCTGCGAATCGTAAACGTTCATCTGGCAACCGAAAGGCTTTACCCATGCCCGCCTGATTTCGCCTCGCGCGATCGTCGCGCTTGGGGGGGCATAATCAGACATAGTGCACTCGGTCAATTACGGTCTCCAGAGATCGCTTCCTATTTAGGCCTTTTCACGCGCCGGGAAAACTGCCGCTTCCGGCGCCGCCCGCGCCCGGGCGGCCAGTTCGCGCACAGACGCCTCGGCGAGTCGGGCGGCGGATTTCCGGTCGAGGCCCGGCAAGACACGGATCGGCGCTCCGATATAAACGTCGCAGGTGACGCCGCCGCCGCGGACGAATTGAAAAAAATGTCGGAGAAACGTCATGTCGCCGTACCAGGCGACGCGCGGCCGTTCACCCCTGACCATCGGCAACCCTGCAAGACGTGAATAGTCGAGATAAACCGGCTGAATGACCACAGTCTCGAGACTAACGTCCGATGCGGCCTGCCGGACGGCTTCGAAATGCGAGGAGCGGAAGCGCAACAGGCGGTTGCCATCGCCGGTCGTCGCTTCGGCGAACAGAACCACCGGCGAGCCCGCGCGCATCGTCTCCGCCATGCGTCCGTTGACGGAAGGGATGCAGGAATGACGGCGGCGATCAACGTAGACGACGCCCTGCATGGCGACGATCTCCCTGCCTATAGGATGTTCGCCGATCTCCTTCTTTGCCAGAAAGCTCATAGGCGCGAGTGAACCGAGGATTGGAATGTCGAGCCATGAGACGTGATTGGCGACAATCAGCTGCTTTGGGCTGGCGCTGAATGCGCCGAGCCGCCGAACCCGGACCCCGAGACCCCCGCAGAGCAGACGATGAAACAACGCCGGCGCCCCGCGCCCGAGACGCCAGCCGCATGCCTGCGCGATCCGCCGCAGCGGGCCGACGACGGCGAGAAACGCTGACAGCGCGAAGATCAGACAAACGAGCCGCACGAGTGTCGTCGCGTCAAGCCGGGGAAGCCTGCCCGGTGAGGCGGCAAGGGCGCTCATGCAAGGATTTTGCGCATCACGACGGCCGTCGCTCGGGAGCCGTCCTTCCGGCGATAGTAGCCGACTCGCTCGCCGACTTTGACAAAGCCAAACCGCGCATAGAGCGCCAGCGCCGGGGGGTTGCTCTCGTCGACTTCGAGAAACATCGACTTGGCCCCGGCGTTCGCAGCCTGTCGCAAGGCCTCGGCGAGCAGAGCGCGCCCGACGCCCCTGCCGCGCCATGCGGGGTCGACCGCGACGCTCAGGATCTCCGCCTCGTCGGCTGCGAGCCGCGACAGGACGAAACCGCGCAATTCGCCGCTCGCGGGATCGAGCGCCGCGGCGGCGAGTGTCGCCGAGCGCGCGATCAGCGCGGCAATCTCCTGGGCGGACCACGGGTGAGCAAAATCGGCCGCATGCAGGCGCGCGCAGTCAGCGGCCTTGTGAGGCCGAAGCGGCCGAATGACCGGGATTGGGGACTTGCCGAGGCCAAAGAGCATCGAGACGTTTCAAATTCAGGCGGGCGCCCTCGCGATCGGTTCGGCTCCACTGGGACGAGCGTCGGGGGGCTTCACATAGAGGGGGCGGGCCGGGTTGGCGGCGGGATCGAGCGCAAGGCCAATGCGGGCGACCGCGACAACATCGGGCGCGTCGGCCGCAGAGCCGAGATCGTACGGCAGCCCGGCGCGGTGCGCCTCGGTCGCGACCAGCGCCGCGGCGTCGCCCGTCAACAGAGCCGGTCCTGCGCCAATGCCGCGCACGCATTCGCGCAATGCGTCGCAGCGAGGGGGGCCGAGCGGACGCCCTGACGCCTCGAACAACTGGAAGTAGGCGGACCCGTGACGCGCGTCGATCGCCGCGGCGATGACGCCGGGCCGCGGCTCGCTCAGCAATGGCGCGGCGAGCGCGGCCAGCGTCGAGACGCCGACGACCGGAACGCCAAGCGCCAGCCCCATTGCCCGCGCCATCGCGAGGCCGACCCGGATGCCGGTGAACGAACCCGGCCCGGTGGTGACGACGATGCGATCGAGCGTGGCAAGGCCGCCTTCGATGCCGTGGGCCGCCTCCTCGACCATCGGCGCCAGGGCTTCGGCGTGGCCCCGCGCCATGAACCGGCTGACGACCGCCAGCGGCTCGATCTCACCGCTGTCGACGATCGCCGCCGACGCCGCGCCGCAGGACGTATCGATTGCGAGGATGCGCATGGGTCGCTTCAGCCTTCAACGGGTGATGAGCGTTCCCGCGCCGTGGTCAGTCAAGAGCTCGATCAGCACCGCGTGCGGAATCTTGCCGTCGAGAATGACGACGCCCTCGACCCCCTTTTCGAGAGCATAGATGCAGGTCTCGACCTTCGGGATCATGCCGCCGGTGATGACGCCGTCGGCGATCAGGCCGCGGATATCGTCGATTCTCAACTCCTTGATGAGGTTCTTGTCTTTGTCGAGCACGCCCGGCACGTCGGTCAGAAACAGCAGGCGCTTGGCGCCGAGCGCGCCGGCGATGGCGCCGGCGAACGTGTCGGCGTTGACATTGTAGGTCTGGCCGTCCGCGCCCTGGGCGACCGGGGCCAGAACCGGGATCAGCTCACGCCCCAGAATCTGCTCGAGCACGGTCATGTCGACTTTTTCGGGCTCGCCCACAAAGCCGAGATCGACGACGTCCTCGTCCGGCCCCGCGTTATGCGAGCGGGTGACCTTGCGCGCCGTCACCATGTTGCCGTCCTTGCCGCAGAGGCCGACCGCTCGTCCCCCCTCCGCGTTGATCTGGCCCACAATCGACTTGTTGATGGAGCCGGCCAGCACCATTTCGACGATCTCGATCGTCGGCTTGTCTGTCACGCGAAGTCCGCCGGAAAAATGCGATTCGATGCCGAGCTTCTTCAACATCGAACCGATCTGCGGGCCGCCTCCGTGGACCACCACCGGGTTGATGCCGGACTGTTCGAGAAGCACCATGTCCTTTGCAAAGTCGCGGGCTTTCTGCTCGTCGCCCATCGCGTGGCCGCCATATTTCACGACGACGATCGTGTCGTCGTAGCGCAGCATGTGGGGGAGCGCCTGCATCAGAATTTCGGACTTCAGCTGCGGCGTGGCGTTGAGGGCGTCGGTCATCACGGGATCCGGAAGGGAAGGCGGGACGGGCCCGCTTCTAGCTGCTCGATGCGCCAAGCTCAAACGGTTTGCCGGCGACCTATCGCATTTGACCGCGCCCCGGCTCGCGTCGATACTCTCGCAGAGGCGCTGACCGGCGAGGCAGCCCCAACGCCTTTCACCCCGGGAGGACCATCATGAGAATTTCCACCTTCGCCTTGTCCGCGGCCATGGTTGTGAGCTTTGCGGGCGCGGCGTTCGCCGGCGACCCCGAAAGCTGCAAGACCGTCAGGTTCTCAGATGTCGGATGGACGGACATCACGGCGACGACCTCGATCACCGCCGAGATCCTCAAGGGACTGGGTTACACCCCGAAGATCACGGTTCTCTCGGTCCCGGTGACCTACGCGTCGATGAAGAACAAGGACATCGACGTCTTCCTCGGCAACTGGGAGCCGTCGATGGAAAACGATCGCAAGCCCTATATCGAGGACAAGTCGGTCGTCGAAATCGGCGCCAACCTGCCTGTCGGCGCGAAATACACCCTCGCGGTCCCTCAATATACCTTCGATAAGGGGCTCAAGGATTTTGGCGATATCACGAAGTTCAAAGACTCGCTCAAAGGCAAGATTTTCGGGATCGAGCCGGGCAACGACGGCAATCGATTGATCCTCGACATCATCAAGGGCGGCAAATTTGGCCTTAAGGACTTCCAGCTGGTCGAATCGAGCGAACAGGGGATGCTCGCGGAGGTTCAGCGGGCGACGAGTCACAAGGAGGACGTCGTCTTCCTCGGCTGGGCGCCCCACCCGATGAACGTCAATTTCAAGATCCAGTATCTCACGGGAGGCGACGACAGCTTCGGGCCGAATTTCGGCGGAGCCATCGTGTACACCAACGAACGCGCAGGGTTTGCGGCCGAGTGCCCCAACGCGGCCAAACTCGTCAAGAATATGGTCTTCACCGTCGATATTGAGAACGACGTGATGAACAAGATTCTGACCGACGGCAAGGAAGGCCCGGCCGCCGCAAAGGAATGGCTGAAGACGAACCCCAAAGAGCTCAGCGCTTGGCTGGATGGCGTGACCACCTTCGACGGCAAGCCGGGACTCGAGGCGGTGAAGGCGAGCCTCGGGCTGTAAGCGAACGTGTATGAGCGGAACGCCCTTTCGCGCCATGCGCGAAGGGGCGTTTGCGGACGGCGCCGCATTTGGCCGTGGGAATTGGAGAAGCGTCCTTGGAGAGCTGGTTCACTGAGCCAAAACTGCCGCTCGGTCGCTTCGTCAAGATGGGCATCACCTGGCTGCAGGACAATGGCGCTGGATTCTTCGATGCGGTGACGGCCACGATCGACTTCCTGGTCGACGGCAGCACCGCGATCCTGCTGCACGTGCCGTTTCTTATTGTCGTTTTTGCGGTCGCGGCGCTGGCTTATTGGCTTCACCGTTCGTGGCGCCTCGCGGCTTTCGTCGTCGTCGCGTTCATCTTCATTGCGAACCTCGGCTACTGGCAGGCGACTGTCGAGACGATTTCGCTGGTCGGATTCTCGACTCTGGCCAGCGTCATCATCGGCGTGCCGCTTGGCGTCGCCGCGGCCCACCGGCCATGGCTCTATGCTTTGATGCGGCCGCTTCTAGACCTCATGCAGACGCTGCCGACCTTCGTCTATCTCATCCCGACGCTGGTGCTGTTTCACCTCGGGTCGGCGCCCGGACTCATTTCCACGGTGATTTTCGCGATCGCCGCGCCGATCCGCTTGACACAGCTCGGCATCGCGTCGGTGCCTCTGCCGTTGAAGGAAGCAGGCCAGGCGTTCGGCGCAACGAAGCGCCAATTGCTTTGGAAAGTGGAGCTTCCTTACGCCATGCCGACGATCATGGCGGGAATCACCCAGTGCATCATGTTGAGCCTTTCAATGGTCGTCATCGCCGCCTTGGTGGGCGCGGCGGGTCTCGGCACTCCCGTTGTGCGTGCGCTCGGCACGGTCAACATCCCGATGGGCATCGAGGCGGGCGTGTCGATCGTGTTGCTGGCGATCGTGCTTGACCGCGTCTTCCGCAACCCCGAGCGGAAAGGGAGCGCTTGATGTCGGCGGTGGTCTTCGATCATGTCGATATCGTTTTCGGGGATCGCCAGGACGAGGCGCTTGCGCTGATCGACAAGGGCGCGAGCCGCGACGAGATCCTCAAGACCACGGGAGTCGTTCTCGGCGCGGCCGGGGTCGATCTCGCGGTAGAGCCCGGCGAGATCTGCGTTCTGATGGGCCTTTCCGGATCGGGCAAGTCGACGATCCTGCGCGCGGTCAACGGACTGAACAAAGTGGCGCGCGGAAAGGTCCTCGTCCGCCATGAAGAGGGGGCGATCGATGTTGTCCGCTGCAGCGCAGAAAACCTGCGGATGCTGCGCATGAGCCGCATCGCTATGGTGTTCCAGCAATTCGCCCTGCTTCCCTGGCGCACTGTGGCGGAAAACGTCGCCTTCGGGCTCGAATTGCGCGGTATGGCGACGTCTGAAATCGACCGAATCGTCGCCGACAAGCTCGCCATGGTCGGCCTGACGCAATGGGCGGGCAAGTTCGGCCATGAGCTCTCCGGAGGGATGCAACAGCGGGTCGGTCTCGCGCGCGCGTTCGCGACCGACGCAGACATCCTGCTAATGGACGAGCCGTTCTCGGCGCTCGATCCGCTCATCCGCGACAAGCTGCAGGACGAACTTCTGCTGCTTCAAAAGGAACTGAAGAAGACCATCATTTTCGTCAGTCACGATCTCGACGAGGCTTTGAAGATCGGCAACCGCATCGCCATCCTCGAGGGCGGCCGCATCGTCCAGTGCGGAGCCGCGGAGGACATTCTTTTGCAGCCGGCTAATGCCTATGTGGCCGAATTCGTCAAGCACATGAACCCGCTCAACGTTTTGCGTGGCGGCTCCTTGATGACGCCTGCGGGGGCGCTGCGGCGCAAGGACGACGAAGTGATTCTCGACCGGGGCGGCCGCATCCGCCTTCGGCTCGATGGAGAGGGCAGGCCGGTCGGCGTCACGCTGGACGGGACGGCCGGGACGCTGGCCAAGGCCGACGGAACGACCGGCGAGACTTCCGACGACGGCGGCGGCTTCGATGTCGTCGTTGCCCCGATCGACCTGAAGATGCGCTCCGCCATTGCGCTCAGAAGATCGTCGGGCAATCCTATCGTCCTTGTCGACCAGCTCGGCCGGATGGCCGGCCTTTGTGGCGACGACGAGATCTACCGCGCGCTGCTGCAGCAGCGTCGGGCGGCCGAGGTTGTCTAAGCAGCGGCGGCTCGCGCCCGGCGCCTACGCCCGCAGCGCGGCGTTCGACGGATCATACGGGCTGTCGGCGATGACCGTCGCGCGATGGGTCTCGCCGAGCACCTGGACTTCGACCTCCGTTCCCGCCGCGGAAAACTCCGGCCTGACCATCGCCAGCGCCAGCGACTTGCCGGTTCGCCAGCCGTAGCCGCCCGAGGTCGTGCGGCCGATCGTCGCCCCGGATTTCGTCACCGGTTCCGAGCCGCGCGCGTCGGCGTCCGTCACCTCATGAGCCTCGAGGGTCACGAGCCTGTTTTCGAACCCCTTGCCACACCAGGTGACGAGCGCATCGCGACCGAGGAAATTGCCCTTGCCGAAATCGACGAACCGCTCGAGACCGGACTCAAGCGCGGCATATTCGATCGACAATTCGCGCCCCACGAGCTTGTACGACTTCTCGAGCCTGAGCGAATCCATTGCGCGGATTCCGAAGGGCTTGATCCCGAACGGGGCGCCCGCCTCCATCAGGGCGTCGAAGATATAGTTCTGCATCTCGATCGGATGATGCAGCTCAAAACCGAGTTCGCCGACGAAATTGACCCGAAGTGCGAGAAGGTCGGCCGCGCGCACCGAGAGCCGCCGGGCGCTGAGCCACGGGAACCCCTTGTTTGAGACGTCGATGTCGGCGACTTTCGCCAGCACCTCGCGAGAGCGCGGGCCCGCGAGCACGAGCACGCCGCGCTGCGTCGTCACTTTGTCGATCCGAACACCGCCATCCCCGGGAATGAGCTTTTCCAGCGAGTCAAAGTCGTGCGTCTCCAGCGCACCCGCCGAGACGAGATAGAAGCGTTCCGGACCGAGCCGCGTCAGAGTGAACTCGGCCCGCACGCCGCCGCGCCTGGTCAAGAGGTAGGTCAGCGTGACGCGGCCGACCGCCTTCGGAATGCGGTTCGTCAGGACCGAATCGAGCCAGCTCTCCGCCCCGGGGCCGGAGACCTCGAACTTTGCGAAGGCCGACATGTCCTGCAGGCCGACATTCTCATGCACATTCCTGCATTCCGCGCCGACGAAGTCGAAATAATTGGAGCGGCGGAAGCTCCATTTTTCCCGCGGCCGCTCACCTTTGGCAGAAGGCGGATGGTTCTCATTCAAGAGCACGTCGGGTTTGGCGAGGTCGGCCTCGCTGAGACTGTAGCCTTTCGGCGCGAACCAGTTCGGCCGCTCCCAGCCATAGACCGAACCGAACAACGCACCGAGATCCTTCATCCGCGAGTAGCAAGGCGTTTGACGCAGGGGGCGCGCGGCCACGCGCTCCTCGTCCGGATAATGAATGGTGAAGACCTTGGCGTAGGCCTCCTCGTTCTTTTCCACGAGATATCCCGTCTGCGCATACGGGCCGAAGCGGCGCGGATCGACGCCGAGCATGTCGACGGTCGGCTCGCCTTCGACCATCCACTCCGCGAGCTGCCAGCCGGCGCCGCCCGCGGCGGTGACGCCGAACGAGTGGCCTTCGTTGAACCAGAAGTTCCTCACGCCCGGCGCCGGGCCGACGATCGGCGAACCGTCGGGCGTATAGGCGATGGCGCCGTTATAGACCTGTTTGACGCCGACCTCGCCGAAGGCCGGCACGCGCGTTATCGCCGTCTCGATATGCGGCGCCAGGCGGTCGAGATCTTCGGGGAAGAGCTCATATTCGCTCCCCAACGAGGGTCCGTCGACATAGCAGGCCGGCGCGCCAGCTTCATAGGGCCCGAGCAACAGGCCGCCCGCCTCTTCCCGCATGTACCAGGAGGAATCTGACTCGCGCAGGACGCCCATCTCCGGAAGACCCTTCGCCTTCCGGGCCAGGATTTCGGGATGAGCTTCAGTGACAATATATTGATGTTGCACCGGAACGACGGGAACGCCGACGCCGACCAACTGTCCCGTGCGTCTGGCGAAGCTTCCCGACGCCGACACGACATGTTCGCAGGTGATGTCGCCCTTGTCGGTGACGACCTTCCATTCCCCGCTGGGGAGCCTCGCGATCGCGGTTACGGTGGTGTGGCGGTTGATCTCGCCGCCGCGCTCCCGCGCGCCGCGCGCCAGCGCCTGGGTGAGGTCGGCGGGCTGGATGTATCCGTCCTGCGTGTGCTGAATCGCGCCGATGATCCCATCGACGTTGCAGAGCGGCCAGATGTCCTTGACCTCCTCTGGCGTCAGAAACTTCACCTCGATTCCACCGATCGTCGCGGCGACCCCGGCGTAATAACGATATTCGTCCATCCGGTCGCGCGTGCGCGCAAGGCGGATGTTCGAAACCTGGCGGAACCCGACGTCGAGGCCCGTCTCCTTTTCGAGCGTCTTGTAGAGCGCGACGGAATATTTGTGGATCTGCCCCACAGAGTAGCTGAGGTTGAACAGCGGCAGCAAGCCGGCCGCATGCCAGGTCGAGCCGGAGGTGAGCTCCTTGCGCTCGACAAGCACGCTGTCCGTCCAGCCCTTCTTGACGAGATGATAGAGGGTCGAAACTCCGATCACCCCCCCGCCAATCACAACCGCCCGCGCATGCGTCCTCATGGGGTCCCCCAACAATTTCCCTTCTCCCGCGAGCGGGATAAGGGAATCAATAAGTCGCGTCCGGCATCGAGGCCTTGCGCTGATCGATGAAGGCGCGGATCGCCTCGTCCTTGGCGGGATCGATCGGCGGCGGCTCGTATTCGGCGAGCATCGACTTCCATAGCGCATTGGCGCGCGTCGCCGCGTCTTTCGAGCCTTCCTCCTGCCACTGCTCGACAGAATTGTTGTCGGCGACATTGGAGCGGTAGAACGCCGTTTCGAAATTCGACTGCGTGTGGGCGCAGCCGAGAAAATGGCTGCCCGGCTCGACCTGATGGAACGCCTCCATACCTTGCCCGTTCTCGCTGAGGTCGACGCCCCTGGCGAGCACGTGCATCGCGCCGAGCTGGTCGAAATCGAGCACGAATTTCTCATAAGACGCGGCAAGCCCGCCCTCGAGCCAGCCCGCGGCGTGAAGCACGAAATTTGCGCCCGCGAGCACCGTCGGCACGAGCGTCTGCGCGCTTTCGTACGCCGCCTGCGCATCAGGGATTTTCGAGGCGCATAGCGAGCCGCCGGTGCGGAACGGCATGTTCATCCGGCGCGCGAGCTGGGCCGCGCCATAGATCGCCAGCGAGGCCTCGGGCGTGCCGAAAGTCGGCGCGCCGGACTGCATCGATAGCGTGGATACGAATGTTCCGAACACGACCGGCGCGCCGGGACGCGTGAGCTGGCAGAAAGCCGTCCCCGCCATTACCTCCGCCAGCACCTGGGTCAGCGTGCCGGCGACGGTGACAGGGCTCATGGCGCCGGACAGGATGAAGGGCGTGATGATGCAGGCCTGGTTGTTGCGCGCATAGACCTCCGCCGCGCCGAGCATGGTCGAGTCCCAGACCAGCGGCGAGTTGGCGTTGATGAGGCTCGTCAGCACCGTGTTTTCCCGGAGGAAATCCTCGCCGAACAGGAGTTCGCAAATACGCACGCTATCCTCTGCGCGCTCGGGCCTGGTCACCGAGCCCATGAAGGGCTTGTCCGAATATTTCAGATGGGAATAGACCATCTCGAAATGCCGCTTGTTGACCGGCAGATCGACCGGCTCGCACAACGTGCCGCCTGAATGGTGGATGTAGGGACTGAGATAGGCGAGTTTGACGAAATTCTGGAAGTCCTCGATCGTCCCGTAGCGGCGCCCCCTGTCGAGATCGTGGACGAAGGGCGAGCCGTAATTGGGCGCGAAGACCATCGCGTCGCCGCCGATGACGACATTGCGTTCGGGATTTCGCGCGTGCTGCACATAGCGCGACGGCGCGGTCGCGCAGAGCTGTCGCGCGAGGCCCCGAGGAAACCGCACCCGCTCGCCCTTGATGTCGCAGCCTGCGGCGCGGAAAAGATCGAGGGCGCGGGGGAAGTCGCGAAACTCGATGCCGATCTCCTGCAACAGCGTCTCGGCGTTGCGCTCGATGATTGCGAGCCCCTCTTCGCTCAGCATTTCGGTGAGCGGAATCTTGCGGGTGATGTAAGGAACGGACTCGTGCGAGCGTTGCGTGCGGGCGGCCCGGCGTGCGTCCCGTCCGCGGCGCGGCTCCCGGGAAGCAGTCAAAATGGGTTCGGACATCGGCGGCCTCGGGCGAAATTGTCTTTGTTCTTCCGCGACATTGCGACAACGCGCCGTCGATTTGAACCCAGAAAATTGCGGCCCCGGCATGCGGGCTGCGCTAACGCTGCCTCCGCTCCCAGTCCGGCGCGACATGAAAGGGCGCGTTGGACGCAGGAAGCGGATCGCGTCCGCGGATCATGTCCGCCGCCTTTTCGCCGATCATGATCGTCGGCGCGTTGAGATTGCCGTTGGTGATCGACGGCACAATCGAGGAATCGACCACCCTCAGCGCCTCGACGCCGATCACCCGCGTCTGGGGGTCGACGACAGCCAGCGGGTCGCTCGCCGAACCCATCTTGCACGTGCAGGAGGGATGGTAGGCGCTCTCGACATGGTCGCGCACGAAGGCGTCGATCGCCTCGTCGCTCACGCAATCCGCGCCCGGCTGAATTTCGCGGCCGCGGTAGAGATCGAACGCCTTTTGCGCGAAGATCTCGCGGGTGAGCAGGACGCAGGCGCGCATTTCGAGCCAGTCGTCGGGATGGCTCATGTAGTTGAACTGGATCAGCGGCGGCTCGGCCGGGTCGGACGACCTAAGACGAACCCAGCCGCGGCTCTTCGAGCGCATCGGCCCGACATGTGCCTGAAATCCGTGCTCCTTCGCCAGCGCGGACCCATCGTAGGCGACCGCCATTGGCAGAAAATGGAACTGGATGTCGGGATAGCGGACGCCCGCGCGCGATCGGACGAAGCCGCCGGCCTCGAAATGGTTCGATGCGCCGAGCCCTCGCCCGCGCATGAGCCATTGCAGCCCGACCAGCCCTCGGGCGACAAGACCCGTGTGGCCGTAGAGCGTGATCGGCTGTTTCGAGGCGACCTGGAAATAAAACTCGAGATGGTCCTGAAGGTTCTCGCCGACCCCCGGCCGGTCGGCGATGATCTCGATCCCGAACGATCGCAGCTCCGCCGCCGGGCCGACGCCCGATAGCTTCAGGAGTTGCGGCGAATTGATCGCGCCGCCGCATAAGATCACTTCGCGCCGCGCCCGGACGAAATGACCGCGCGCGCCGCGCCGGTAATCGACGCCGATTGCGCGGCGTCCGTCGAAGGCGATCCTGCTGGCAAGCGCATGCGTGACGACGGAGAGGTTCGCGCGCTTCATTGCGGGCCTCAGATAGGCGTTGGCCGTCGACCAGCGCACGCCGTTCTTGACCGTCATGTCGAGGAGGCCGAATCCCTCCTGCTGTTCGCCGTTGAGGTCCGCGCTCAGGGGATAGCCGGCCTGCCGCCCGGCCTCGATGAAGGCGTCATAGAGCGGGTTCGCTTTCGAACCGCGCGACGTCGCGACCGGGCCGCCCTGCCCGCGATAGGCGTCGGCGGCCCCGCGAAAGCTTTCCGCGCGCCGGAAATAGGGCAGCACGTTCGCGTACCCCCAGCCCTTCCCCCCCTCCTCCTCCCAGCGCTCGAAATCGAGCGGGTGGCCGCGCACATAGACGAGGCCGTTGATCGACGACGAACCGCCGAGAACCTTGCCGCGCGGGCAATTGATCCGGCGGCCACCCAGATGCGGCTCGGGCTCGGTTGAATAGCCCCAGTTGTAGGTTTTCGAATTCATCGGGATCGACAGCGCCGCCGGCATCTGGATAACCAGCGCCCGGTCGGACCCGCCATATTCCAGAATGAGCACAGTGCTGCGGCCGTCTTCGCTGAGGCGGTCGGCCAGCACGCAGCCCGCGGAGCCCGCGCCAACGATGACGTAGTCGTAAGCCGCTTCGCTCACGGACGCTCCCGGCCTCTGTCCCTCGACCCGGCGCCGGCATGCGCTACGGACGACAGGGCGGCAAGCGCGATGTTGTGTGAGCGCGATCGAAAAAAGATGCCGCTAGATCGGCTCGGGCCCGCGTGAGATCGCGGCGACCCCGGTGCGCGAGACCTCCACGAGCCCGATGGGGCGCATCAGCGAAACGAAATCGTCGATCTTCTGCGGCGCCCCGGTCAGCTCGAAAATGAAGCTCTCGACGGTCGCGTCGATGACCTTCGCCCGAAAGGCCTCCGCGAGGTTCATCGCTTCGACCCGGTTCTCGCCCTTGCCGCGCACCTTGATCATCGCCAGCTCCCGCTCGATCGCGCGCACAGTCAAGGTCAGGTCTTTCACCGCATGGATCGGAACGAGACGCTCGAGCTGGTGGCGGATCTGCTCGATGATCTCGGGCGTGCCGGAGGTGACGATCGTGATGCGCGAGAGGTGCGCTTCGTGGGCGACCTCCGCCACGGTAAGGCTTTCGATGTTGTAGCCGCGGCCCGAGAACAGGCCGACCACCCGAGCGAGCACCCCCGGTTCGTTGTCGACCAGCACGGAGAGCGTGTGCCGCTCGATGTTCGATCGGATCGTTGCGGAGGAATAGGGCGACGGCGGGGCGGTCAAGGTCTTCATCATGAGGGGGTCCTCGTGGACGAGCGGCCGATTGGGCGGCTCAAAGGTCGGGGTCAGGCTGCAGCGGCGCTCATGGTCCGCGCGACCCATTGTTGAAAGAGATCGAAATCGATGTTGCCGCCGGAGAGCACGAGCCCCACCTTCTGCCCCTGGAGACGCGACCGCTCTTTCATCGCCGCCGCGAGCGCCGCCGCGCCCGCGCCCTCGGCGAGATGATGCGTATCGGTCCAGTAGGCGCGAATCGCCGCCGCGATCTCCTCGTCGCTGACAAGCACGATGCGGGCCGCGCCTTTGGTGATCACGGCGAGCGCGTCCTCGTCGGGAACCCGCGTCGCCATTCCGTCCGCGAACGTGTCGGCGCTATTGGTCCGCACGGCGTGACCGGCGGCGAACGAGAGCGCATAAGCCGGCGCATGCGCCGACTGAACGCCGACGATCTCGGTCCTCAAGGCCAGCGCGTCGCGCGCCGCGATGCAGCCGCAGATGCCGGAACCCTGGCCGATCGGGACGTAGAGCGCGTCGAGATCGGGGTGATCGCTCATCAGTTCGAGCGCATAGGTCGCAACGCCCCGCGCGAGATCGCGGTGGAAGGCCGGCACGGCGTGGAGCCCGCGCGTCTCGGCGAGCCGGATCGCCTCTTCGCGCGCGGCCTGGAAGTCCTGGCCATGTTCGATGAGTTCCGCGCCGAGCGCGCGCATGGCGGCGTTCTTCTCCCGCGAATTGCCGTGCGGCACGACAATGGTCACGGCGAGGCCAGAGCGCCTTCCGGCGAAGGCGAGGCTCTGCCCGTGATTACCGCGCGTCGCCGAGATCAGACCCTTTGCGTCCGGCTCGCGGCGCATGAGCGCGTCGACATAGGTCAGGCCGCCGCGAACCTTGAATGCGCCGGTCGGCTGGCAGTTCTCGTGCTTGACGACGACCTCAGCGCCGACCCGCTCGCCAAGAAGCGGCCAGGAAATAGCTGGCGTCGGGCGCAGCGCTTCGAGCACGACCTGATGCGCCCGGCGCAACTCCTCTAGACTGAACATAGTCCTCATCCCGCCCTTGCCGCTACACCAGCATCTTGCCCTTCTCGTCGATGACGGCGCCGAGTTCGATTCCCGCGTCGTCTTCGAGTTCGGCCAAGATCATTTCGTTGTGCGCCTTGCCCGAAGGGATCATCGGGAAGCAGTTTTCCTTCTGGTCGACGAGACAGTCGAAGATGACGGCTTTCGGCGTGTCGATCATCTCCTTGATCGCCTCGTCGAGGCGCGCCGGGTCGGAGCAGCGAATGCCGTGCGCGCCGTAAGCCTCAGCCAGCTTGACGAAATCGGGAAGCGAATCGGTGTAGCTCTCCGAATAGCGTCCGCCGTGCAGCAGTTCCTGCCACTGCCGGACCATGCCCATGTACTGGTTGTTGAGGATGAAGATCTTCACCGGCAGCCGATACTGCGCGGCCGTCGACATCTCCTGCATGTTCATAAGGATCGAGGCCTCTCCCGCGATGTCGACAACGAGCGACTTCGGATGGGCGAGCTGAACGCCGATCGCCGCGGGCAGACCGTAACCCATCGTGCCGAGACCGCCCGAAGTCATCCAGCGGTTCGGCTCCTCGAAGGCGAAATGCTGCGCAGCCCACATCTGGTGCTGGCCGACCTCGGTGGTGATGTAGACGTCGTGTCCCCTGGTCAATTCGTAGAGCCGTTTGACCGCCTGCTGCGGCTTGATGATCCTGTCGGAGTTGCGGAAGCCGAAAGACTTGCGGGCGCGCCAGCCGTCTATCGCGCTCCACCATTTGGCGAGCGCGGCCTGATCCGCGCGGTGCGAACCCGTGCGCCACAGCCGCACCATGTCCTCGAGCACATGGGCGCAATCGCCGACGATCCCGAGGTCGACCTTGACGTTCTTGTTGATCGAAGACGGGTCGATATCGATGTGGATTTTCTTCGATTTCGGGGAAAAGGCGTCGAGGCGGCCGGTGATGCGGTCGTCAAAGCGCGCGCCGACGCAGATCATCAGATCGCAGTCATGCATTGCGTTGTTCGCCTCGAACGATCCGTGCATTCCCAGCATGCCGAGCCATTGCCTGTCGGAGGCGGGGTAGGCGCCGAGACCCATCAGCGTGGACGTGATCGGGAAGCCGGTCGCGTGCACGAGTTCGCGCAGTAGGGCTGACGCGTTTGGGCCGGAATTGATGACGCCGCCGCCGGTATAGAAGACCGGCTTCTTCGCCGCCGCCATCATCTCGATCGCATGACGCACCCGCTCGAGGTCCCCTTTGAGCTGCGGATGATAGGTCTTGTGCTGGATGTTCTTCTGAAACGCATAGGCGCCGCTGGCGAACTGCACGTCCTTCGGGATGTCGACGACGACCGGACCGGGGCGACCGGCCGAAGCGATGTAGAAGGCCTCGTGCAGGATGCGCGGCAGGTCTTCGATCCGGCGCACCAGATAGTTGTGCTTGGTGCAATTGCGGGTGATCCCCGTCGTGTCGCATTCCTGGAACGCGTCCGAACCGATGAGATGGGTCGGCACCTGGCCGGTGATGCACACCAGCGGGATCGAGTCCATCATCGCGTCGGTGAGGCCGGTGATCGCATTGGTCGCGCCCGGGCCGGAGGTGACGAGAAGGACGCCGACCCTGCCGGACGACCGGGCGTAGCCCTCGGCGGCGTGCGCCGCGCCCTGCTCGTGGCGCACGAGGATATGGCGCACATCATCCTGGTGGAAAATTGCATCATAGATCGGCAGCACGGCGCCGCCGGGATAGCCGAAGACGACCTCGACGCCCTGATCCTTCAGCGCCTCGACCACCATTTCCGCGCCGGTCATGTGTTTGGCCATAATCGCTGCTCTCCGCTCTCGTCCGTCACTTGTCTCGTCGATCACTGGGAAATCAAGGCAACAAAAAAGGCCCTCGAAGGGGCCTTGGGCATGCGCTGTCGAACGGCTGCAGGGTCTACGCCTGCCCGCTCTCCAGCGCCAACAATACAATAAGCTTCGCCACCGTCGCCTCACGTCAACTTTCAAAGGCACCGTAGTCAAGCGAGGCGGCCGCGTCAAGGGCCGGCGTTGTCGCAAGCTCGAAGGGACATTGCGAGTGGTCGAGATTTGCAGACAAGGACGCCGAATGCTCTGAATGCGCCTGGTCAAGCAAACCGCCATGAGGGAGCCTGGCGCCAATGAAGACGGTCGACGCCGGAGTTCTAAGTGCCGCCTACGAAGAGTACGGCCCCGCAGGCGGCTGGCCGTGCATCCTCGGCCATGGCTTTCCCTACGACCCGCACGCCTATGCCGAGGCGGCGCCGCTTCTTGCCGAAGCGGGGGCGCGGGTCATCGTCCCGTATCTTCGCGGCTTCGGGCCGACGCGGTTCCTGTCGCCGCTGGCGCCGCGCTCCGGCGAGCAGGCCGCGCTCGGCGCCGATCTCGTGGCGTTAATGGACGCGCTCAAGATCGAGCGCGCGGTCCTCGGCGGCTACGACTGCGGCGGACGCGCGGCCTGCGGTGTCGCCGCGCTCCAGCCTCCGCGCGTCGTCGCCCTCGTCTCCGGCAATTCCTACAACATCCAGGACATTGCGCATGCGATGGAGCCTGCGCCGCCGGCCGAGGAGGCGGCGTTCTGGTACCAATACTACTTTCACAGCGAACGCGGGCGCCTCGGACTGACGAAGGACCGGCGCGGCATTGCGCGTCTCCTGTGGCAGCAATGGTCGCCGGCCTGGGCCTTCGACGACGCGACGTTCGAACGCACGGCAAGCGCGTTCGACAACCCCGACTTCGTCGAGGTCGTCATCCATTCCTATCGGCATCGCTACGGGCTTGTCGCCGGCGATCCGGCTTACGAGGAGATTGAGACGGCGCTCGCCGCCCAGCCGCCGATCGCCGTCCCCGCCGTCACGATCGACGGCGACGCCAACGGCGTGAACCCCGGCACGTCGCATCATGCGCCCAAGTTCGCGGCGGCGCACGAGCACCGCATTTTCAGGGGCGCGGGCCACAATCTGCCGCAGGAGCGGCCGGAGGACTGGGCGCGAGCCGCAATCGACGCGCGCGCAATGGCGAGCGGCTAGCTCGCCATTGCTCCAGGGCCCGGGATCGCGCCAGGTGGGCACTTGCCGAGGATAATCATGCCGAGCACTTCGTCCTTGGTCATGTCCTGGACCCGTCCAGCGCCGACGATCTGGCCGTTCTTCATCACCGTGACGCGGTCGGCGAGATCGAAGACGTCGTGGATGTCGTGGCTGATGAGGAAGATGCCGATGCCTTCGGATTTGAGCTGCTTGATGAGCTCGCCGACCTGGCGCGTCTCGGCGGGGCCCAGCGCCGCGGTTGGCTCGTCCATGATGAGGATGTTGGCGTTGAAGTGGATCGCGCGGGCAATGGCCACCGACTGGCGCTGGCCGCCCGACAGCGCGGTCACCGGCTCCTTGAAACGGCGGAAATTGGGATTGAGCCGCCCCATCACCTTGCGCGCCTCCGCCTCCATCGACGAGTCGTCGAGCGTTCCCCAGCGCGTCAGGAGCTCCCGCCCGAGGTAGAGGTTCGACGCCGCGTCGACGTTGTCGGCGAGCGCAAGCTGCTGGTAGATCGTCTCGATCCCGTAATGCTTGGCGTCGCGCGGATTGTTGATGGTGGCTTCCTCGCCGTTGATGTAGATGTGCCCGGAGTCGCGCTTGTAGGCGCCCGACAGCACCTTGATGAGGCAGGACTTGCCGGCGCCATTGTGGCCGAGCAGGCCCATGACTTCGCCGGGATAGAGATCGATCGAAGCGTCGTCGACCGCCTTGAGGCCGCCGAAGGCGAGCGAGATGTCCTTCATCTCGACGAGGGGGGTTCGGGTTTGAGCGTCCAT
>Ga0116216_10001190_pt1 | contig 18334 bp, 16 predicted proteins | sample Sb_taG_11_FD_89696 | JGI IMG/M metagenome (GOLD analysis project Ga0116216, IMG submission 89696) | Peat soil microbial communities from Weissenstadt, Germany - Sb_50d_3_AS metaG | ecosystem: Environmental > Terrestrial > Soil > Wetlands > Peat | place: Germany: Weissenstadt | collected 2010-09-21
CCGGCGACGTTGATCACGTCGTCGACCCGACCAAGGATCCGGAAGTAGCCGTCGGCTCCCTGCATTGCGCCATCGCCCGCGAAGTACGGCCAGTCGCGCCAGTCCTTGCTGTTGCGGTCCTTGCAGTACTTGGCGTAGTAAGTGTCGACGTACCGCTCGGGCTGGCCCCAGATCGTCTGGAAAGACCCAGGCCACGGGTTGCGGATACAGATGTTGCCCGCCTTACCGCTGCCCTTCGGGACCTTCTCGCCGTTCTCGTCTAAGATCACGGGGTAGATGCCGAGCACGCCCGGTCCGCAGCTGCCCGGCTTCATCGGCTGCAGCCCGGGTAGCGTGCTGCCGAGGAAGCCGCCGTTCTCGGTCTGCCACCACGTGTCGGTGATCGCGGCTTTGCCCTGGCCGACGACGTCGTAGTACCAGCGCCACACGTCGGGCTCGATCGGCTCACCGACCGTCGTCATCGTCTTGAAGTGGTAGTTGTATTTGGCCGGCTCGTCCGGCCCGAGCTTGCGCAGCATCCGGATCGTCGTCGGGGCGGTGTGGAAGATGTCGACCCCGAGCTTCTCCGCGATCCGCCACGGCCGGCCGGCGTCCGGATATGTCGGGATGCCCTCGTACATCACGCTCGTGGTCCCGAGCGACAGCGGGCCGTAGACGATGTAGGAGTGACCGGTGATCCAGCCGATGTCCGCAAAGCACCAGTACGTGTCGTCAGGGTGGATGTCCTGGTAGTACTTCGACGTGCCGGTGACATACGACAGATAGCCGCCGGTGCTGTGCTCGCAGCCCTTCGGCCGGCCGGTTGTGCCGCTCGTGTACATCAAGAACAGCGGCGCCTCGGCGGGCATCGACACAGGCTCGACCTGCTGGCCGCGGTAGTCCTGGAGCAGCTCGTCGATGAAGAAGTCGCGCCCCTCGACCATCGGGCTCTTGGATCCGTACTGGCCGGGGTGGCGACGCCAGACGAGCACCTTCTCGATCTCGGTCCCCTCCTCGCGCGCGGCCGCGATTGCCTCGTCGGCCTTCTCCTTGTGGTCGATCAGCTGGCCGTTGCGGTAGTAGGAGTCGATCGTTACGAGGATTTTGCTCCCCGAGTCAGCGATCCGATGGCCACACGCCGCGCCGGCGAACCCGCCGAACACCTCCGAGTGGATCACCCCCATGCGAGCGCACGCCAACATCGAGACCGGCAGCTCGGGCAACATCGGCAGGTGGAACGTGACCCGATCGCCGGTCTGCACGCCAGCGAACTCCCGCAGCAGCGCCGCGAACTCGTTGACCCGGCGGTGGAGCTCCGCGTAGGTGATCTCCTGCGTCGCCTCATCCTCGCGCTCGGGCACCCAGATCAGTGCGGTCTTGTTGCCGCGAGACTCGAGGTGCCGATCGACGCAGTTGACGCTTGCGTTGAGACGTCCGCCGACCCACCACTTCCAGAACGGCGGATTGCTCGTATCGAGAATCGTGTCCCACTTACGATCCCACGTCAGCATCTCGGCGTACTCGGTGAAGCAGTCCGGGAAGTGCTCCTCGCTGAACCGCTCCAACAGTCCCGGGTCGTCTGCGTTCGCTTGCGCGACGAACGCCGGCGGGGGCGGGTAGTACTCCTCCTCACGCCAATGAACCGCAATCTGCGCTTCCGAGGTCGCAGCGGCGGCGATCTCCGTCGCGGTCGGTGCTCCTGATGCCGTGTCAGCCATCGAACCATCTCCTTGTGATTAGACGTTGGTTACGTGCTCCGACTAACGCACGGGTTTTTGTGTTCACGTGTTCGCGATCCCGGCCCCCCAAATACACGCGGCGACGATTGGGACGCAAGCCGTTCCGCCCGCTGCGCTCGATGCCGGAAACGACGTGGACAAGGCCCCGCCTGAACGCCGGGCCGCGCGCGCAGCCGGAGAAGCCCAGGGGTTGCCCGCGCAGCTGAAGCCGACCGTCTCCGTGCGCCAGCCGAGACGCTGACGCGGCGCAGACGTCGCTCGCAGACGCCGCCCACGTCGTGACCAAACATGTGTGACCGTTGTCCTCGACGGCCGCGCAGGTGTTCGCCGCAGTCAGGATCTCGCGGCCCTTGACCGTCGCACAAATCACACCACTCGGCGTGCCCTGCAGCCCGACCGAGCGGGCAAACGGCTCATCTGAGCATTCGAGTTGCATACTGACGCGCCCTATTCAAGCGACGCTAGCCTACGCTCGGATGACCGCGGTGCCATCGGTATTCCGCCCCGAGCCGGGACGGTAAGAACTACCCGACCTGGAGTCCGTCGGTACCCCAAGCCGAGCGCTGCCTCGACGACATCGCGGTGATCGCCACCAAGGTCTCCAGCGACGTCGTCGCGCGGCCAGTGGAGGCCGCGCCGCCCGTCGTGGAGACGCGTCAGGGGAGATCGTGCCGTCGAAGGTAGTCGCCGAGCTCTTCGGCGACTACCTTCTCGTGGGCCGGCCACGGCGGGTGCTCATGAGTTTCCGACTGCCAGCCCAGGCCGTCGACTACCTTTGCCGCCAGGTACAGGGGTCGGGCGCCGGTCAACAGGACTCCGCGGATCACCGGGTGCAGCGGCGGGGGGCGATCTGCGACGCCGGCGAGGTGGGCAATACCAGCCGCCGCCGTGTCCGCCTGCTGGGCGCCGATGCCCCCCTGCCTGACCGGGAAGTCGGTGGTGTCGCCGGCGGCGAACACACGACCGTCGGTGGAGGGAACCACGCACCGCTCGTTGATCGGCACGAACCATCGGCTCCCGGCGGGCACTCCCGTGACAGCTGGGCCGGTGATGCTGGGCAAGGTCACGATCCGGTCGGCGCGGACCTCGCCGCCGGTGAACGTGATGACGCCCGGGGCCGGCACACTCGCGACGACGCCGGTGTGCAGTCTTACCCCGGCGTCATGGAGCAGGCGCAGCACCTCGTCGCCGGCGGCTCGGCCGAACGCCTTGAGCGGCCGAGCCTCCGGCGTGACGAATGTGATCCGCGGGCTGCGGCTCGCGCGTCGCGCACGGTGTGCCGTCATCAGCGCCAGCTCGTAAAGCGGCAGCGGCCACACCCACCCGTACGGGAGCACGAACGCCAACTCTTCGACCAAGCCCGCCTCGATCTCGCAGACGATCCGATCGAACCCGTCCTCGGCTACTTCGCCAAGCCCGATCGGGCGTCCGAGCTTACGTCCCAGCGGCTGCAACCACGCGCCGTGTTGATCTCGTAGATCGTCGGGCTGGCCGGGATGCGCATTGCGCTAACGGGTCAGCTTGCGGATGTCTCTGCTGAGGTCCACCGGCGTGCGCAGCATGACGCGGGGGCGAGCATAGACGGGGAGGTCCGTCTGTCGTTAGGCGTCATTCGGCGCGTAGACCCGCTCGACGTAGTCCCGGAGCATGCGCCCGCCGGAGAAGGCCGGGGCCAGCGTGCGCATCGACGCGCGAATCCGAGCCACCCAGGCCCGCGGAAGCCCTTCGGCGTCCCGGTCATAGAAGGTGGGCGCGACCTCCTGCTCGAGCAGCCGGTAAAGGGTGCCGGCGTCACGCGCGTCCTGCGTCCACGGGTCGGGCTGCACGTCGCCAGGGAGCGCCCAGCCGTTCGTCCCGTCGTACGCCTCCGCCCACCAGCCATCGAGCACGCTCAGATTCAGACCACCGTTGATGACCGCCTTCATCCCGCTGGTGCCGCTGGCCTCCAGGGGCGGCCGCGGGAGGTTCAACCACAGGTCGCAGCCCCGCACCAGCAGCTTGCCGATCGCCAGGTCGTACTCGTGCAGATACACGACATGCTCCGCGACCTGGGGCACGTCCTTGATCCGATACAGGTCCTGGACGACGCGCTTGGCCTCGTCATCGCTCGGGTGAGCCTTGCCGGCCAAGACGAGCTGGATGGGCTCGGGCCCGGAAAGCAGGGCGATCGCCCGCGCGGGATCGTGGACGAGCAGCCCGAGCCGCTTGTAGGTAGCGTTGCGCCGGGCGAAACCGACCGTGAGGACGTCCGGGTCGAAGGCGCGGGCGGCCGCCTCGATCCCAGCGCGCGGCTGGCGCTCGGCGAGCCGATCGATTCCGCTGCGTTCCTTCACGAACGCCACCAGGTCCGCGCGCTGCTCGCACCGGGCCCCCCACAGCTCGGCGTCCGACACCTCATCGAGCCCTTCCCAGATCGCGACGTCGCTCGCCCGCCGCCACCAATCTTCGCCGAGATGGCGGTCGAGGAGGCGATGCATCGCCGGCCCGACCCATGTCGCCAGGTGCACCCCATTGGTGACGTGCGTGATCGGCACCTCGTCCACCGCCAGCCCCGGCCACAGGCCTTGCCACATCTCGCGCGCGACACCGCCATGCCGGCGGCTGACCGCGTTCGCCGACCGGCTCATCCGCAGACTGAATTGGGTGACGCCAAACGGCTCGGCACTGTCCGGGGGATGCTGACGGCCGAGCCGCACGATCGCATCGGGATCCGCTCCCAGCTCGGAGATCACGCCCCCGAGCGTGGCGATCACGTCCTCGCGCGAGTAAGTCTCGTTGCCTGCGCCGATCGGCGTGTGGGTTGTGAACACCGTCCGCCGCCGGGCGGCCTCGAGCGCCTCCTCGATCGGCGCGCCACGCGCCGCCTCGCCGCGTGCCAGCTCGAGCACGGCAAACGCCGCATGCCCCTCGTTCAGGTGCACCAGCGACGGCTCGATCCCCATCGCCGCGAGCGCACGCACACCACCGACGCCGAGCAGCGCGTACTGCGACAGGCGGGTGACCGGATCGCCCACGTACAGCTGCGAGGTGATCCACCGCTCGAGGGGGCCGTTCTCGGGCCGATCGGCATCCAGCAAGAACAACGGCACGCGACCGACTGCGACGCGCCATATCTGCGCGCGCACCTCGGTCCCGCAGATCGGAACCGCGATCGTCAGCGGCCCTCCATCCGGGCCATGCACCAGCGCCATCGGCAGCCGCTCGGGATCGTTGTCGATCCAGTACTCCTGCTGCCACCCGGACGCATCCAGCCGCTGCCGAAAATACCCCTGGCGGTAGAGCAGGCCGACCGCTACCAACGGAAGCGCCTGATCCGAAGCCTCCTTGACCAGATCCCCGGCCAGAGCGCCCAGCCCGCCGGAGTACACGGGCAGCGAGTGATGCACGCCGTACTCGGCGCAGAAAAAAGCCACCGGGCGCTGCGCTGCGATCGGTCCGACAGACGGACGCCGGAGGTCCGTCGCGAAGGCGTCCTCGAGCTCCGCAGCGCGGGCGATCAGATCGGAGTCACCCGCGGCCCGAGCCAGCGCCTCACTCGACACCTCCTCCAGCAGGCGAACCGGGTTCTCGCCACAGATTTGCCAGCGGTGGGGGTCGATCGCGCGGAACACCTCCTTGCCGCGCGGATACCACGCCCAGCGATAGTTGTAAGCGATCCGGGCCAGCGGCGCGAGCGCCTCCGGGAGCCGCCCGGCAAGATCCGCCGCGCGGCGCGACAGCTCCTCATCTCCCGATCGCACATCGATCATCTTTTCATGTCTGGCACAACGGCCACCGGATGCCTGCCCGCTTGGCTCGAGCCCGGTTGATCTGGGCTGCGATCTGTACAAGTCTCGGCAGGTCAAGTACGTGTTTGCAGTCACTTAGGATGCGCGCTGGCTGCTCGCTTGTCGCCGGGGGAGATCGGCGGTGATCTGGGCGCCTCGGCCGGGGGTGGAGTTGATGTCAAGGGTTCCGCCGACGAGTTCGGCGCGTTCGCGCGTGCCCGTGCAGTCCGAACCCATCGGTCCTGGCGTGGGAGTCGAAGCCGTTGCCGTCGTCGCAGACGCTGACGTCGAGGCAGTGGTCGCTGGCTCGGATATCGACTAGCGCCCTGCTGGCGCCGCCGTGTTTGCGTGCGTTGGTCAGCGCTTCCTGGGTGATCCGGTAGAGCGCGGTCTCCAGTTCGGGACCGTGGCGCTCGGCTTCTCCGTGTCCGAGGTCGATCATGAGCGCATACCATCGCCGCCAGTCTCGGGTTCACGCCGCATTCTTGCGCTCAGTTACGTCCCTGAGCGAGGCGAGCGCCGAACAGAATGACCGCATTGGAGCACAACGCGCCGCCGAGAGCGTGCTGCTCGTCGCCGGTGACGTGCGGCCCGGTTGAATTGAGACCTCGACGTTCTGCTCGGGACGCGGAAGGAGCGGGTTTGCTCGCGTACGATCACAGAAAGATGAGCGGTGGCCAGGCTCGGGCGGTGCTTGTTACGGGAGCGTCGCGTGGGATCGGCGCGTTGTCCCAACGACCCGATAGATCCGCTGACCGTCCGACTGCGGCTTCTGTGTACTAAACCCCATCGTGCCCATCATCGGCAAACGTGGGACCTGACATAACGAGGTTTGGGGTGCCCTTGAGGCCACGCCCGCGCGTTTGGCTCGCCTGCTGCTGCTCGATCGATCCAGAAGGCGCCGGACCCTAGGACTTTATCCCCCAGACCTCAGCGCAGAACATGGCGTCGCCGACGGGGCTCGGCGGCCACTGACACGGGCGCCGGGCCACGACTCGCCAGTCGGGCCTCAAACTGATTCGACGGGGTCGGATGACGCCGGTGCTCCCTGATCGCTGCCGTCGACCACTGCGGTTGCGTCGCGGTCGGGCTGGCGTGTGTTGCTTTGCATCTGTCGGACGTCGATCGCCAGCGCCGTGGATCGCCTTCGGATTCGTCCAGATTCCCGACGTGGTTGCGGTTGTCAAACCGCTGCTGGGGGCCGAGAGCGACCTCACGGACGTGCGTGGCGGCGCTACGTCCTCGAATGCGGACACCCCGCGTGCTCGACGAACGCGCGGACACCAACGTGCTCCAAATGCGTCAGTTCGCGAACAGCTGCTGGCGCCGCACCAAGCTCACGGCCTCTAGCCTTGAGTGAACGCCGAGGGCGCGCAGCACGTGGCGGACATGGTTGCGCACGGTCTCTGGGCTCAGATGTAGCTCCTCAGCGATCTGCCGTGTCGAGCGGCCGTGTTCGAGCATCCGCAGTACCTCGGTCTGGCGCGGCGTCAGGTGCGGATGCGGTGGCAGAGGCAAGGTCTCGTGCTCGCGCGTGATCTGGCCGAACACGCCAACCACCCGCTCCCCGCGAAGAAGCGGCACAGAACTTACCTCAACGGTCACGCGATTGCCGTTGAGGTCAATGACGACGAACTCGGCGTCGGTAACGGACGCGCTACCGACCACCTTGCGGGCGAACAGCTCGAGGGAGCGCTGCTTGTCCTCGGGTGCCACGATCGACGAGAACTGGCGGCCACGGACGTCGCCGACGCGCCGGCGCGCGGCTGGATTGACCCAGCGGACGACGCCTGTGGTGTCGAGCACGTAGCTCGGTACGTTGACGAGCTCGAGCGCGTCCTCGATGTCGTCGCCGAAGGGAGCCAGCCCGTGCACGCAATCAAGTGTGCGCGCCCAACGGCATCAGGTCAATGGGCATCTTCGAAGGGCCCAGGCGCATCGGCGCGCGCGGCCTGGCGTCCGCCGGCCCGGCGAGCTTGACCCGAGTGGGTCATTTAGCGCGCGGTCGCGCCGGTCGACAGATGTATTAAGGGACCGTGCCACTGGATCCGGGTTCGCCAGTCGAACTCCGACAGCCGCGCGGGCAAGGAAACGCCGTCCAGAAGGGCGCCCATGAACTCTATTGAGAACTCACCAACCAAGCCAGACCAGAGCTCTCAGTCTTCGCTGGTCGAATGGATGTCGCGGGTGGCAAACAAGCCAGGGCCCGGCGACCGGTTCGTCGCCGGAGCGTTATGCGCGGCTCGGGGCGCCGCCGACCTCACGGGGGGCGAAATGCGATCAGTAGCGGCGGGCTGTGAATGCCCGCGGGGGATACGACGGTTTCGGACCGTCCGACGAACAGACCGCGAGTGCGATCAGTGCTCGAAGGCGGCCGCGGCGTGCGGGTCGGTGTCGCGCCGCGTCGAGCCGGTTGCATCCGAGCCGCGTGGGGCGGTTCCGTTTCGTCATGAGAAGGTGAGTGTGTTCTCGGGTCGGGATCGGGTGCGGTTCTGGGCGGTGGCGGTGTTGTGGCTGGCGGTGAATGTGTCGTTTTGGGGGTGGTGGCTGGGTCAGACGGGGCGTTCTACGGGGTGGTTGTTTTGGTTGGAGACCGTCGCGCTGTTCTACCAGACGACCCTTTTGCCGACGGTGTTCTGGCGGTTCGTGTCGAAGATGAAACGGCCGGTCGAGGTCAAGCCTCGGGCGGGGATGCGGGTCGCTTTGATCACGCCGTGCGTGCCCGCGAGCGAGTCGCTCGAGGTGATCCGCGAGCAGCTCGATGCGCTGGTGGCGGTCACCTATCGGCACGATAGCTGGATTCTTGACGAGGGCGACTCGGGCGAGGTCCGGGCGCTGGCGGAGGAGTACGGGGTGCGTTATTTCACCCGGCGCGGGGTCGAGCGCTGGAACGAGCCGGCGCCGCCGTTTCAGGCCAAGACCAAGGCCGGGAACGTGAACGCGTGGCTCGATCACGTCGATCGGCTCGGACTGGATTACGAGGTGTTCGTCCAGCTGGACATCGACCATCGCCCGCGCATCGACTATCTGGACCGGGTGCTCGGCTACTTCCGCGACCGAGACGTCGCGTGGGTGCAGGCCCCCAGCGTGTGCGGCAACCTCGAGAACTGGACCGCCCGGGGCCTGGCCGAGCAGGATCTGATCTTCCAGGGGCCGTTGCAGATGGGGTTCTACGGCGCGACCGGCACCCCGTTCATCATCGGCTCGCACACCTCCTATCGCACCGCCGCGGTCCGCGAGATCGGCGGCTTTCAACCCACCCGGGCCGAGGATCACCTCGACACCGTCGTGCTCGCCGCCAACGGCTATACCGGCGTGTTCATTCCCGACCTGATCGCGGTCGGCGACGGCCCGCACGACCTCGCGACCTACCTGCGCCAACAGTTCGCGTGGGCGTACTCGATGATCCAGATCTTTCTCCAGCACACTCCCCGCCTGATCCGCCGCTACACCCCCGGACAGGCCGTCCAGTTCCTGTTCTGCCAAAGCTGGTACACGCTGTGGGCCTGCACGCTGGCGGTCCTGTGGGCGCTGCCGGCGATCGCGCTGCTCGTCCACGAACCGATCGCATCGGTCGGGCTCGGGCGGTTCCTGATCTACTTCCTGCCGGTCGTGCTGATCTCGACCCTGATGTGGTGCGAGGTCCGCCGCTGGTTCCAGCCGGGCGGGGTCAGGCTCTCCTGGCGCGGGATCGTGCTCCAGACCGCCCGCTGGCCGGTCGTGCTCTGGGCCCTGGTCAACGTCCTGCTGGGGATCAAGCGCCCCTACATGATCACCCCCAAGGGCAAAGCCGCCGGCGGCGGCCCCCGCTCCCTGAGCATCTACGGCCCTTACATCTTCCTCGCCGCGTTCCCCCTCGCCGCGACCTGGATCTTCCACGCCACCGCCAGTACGGGCATCGTCCGCGGCTACTACGGCCTCGCGCTCGCCAACGCCGTCATGGGTGCCGCCGTGATCGCCACCACGCTCACCATGGACATCAAGCAAGTCGCCTATGACCACGACCACACCCTGACCGCGATCCGCGCCAGGGCCGGGATCCTCCTCGCCCTCGCCTGCCTCGTCGCGCTGTTGACACTGTCGGTCGCGCATTTCTGGCCGGAGGTACTCCATGCCGTCAGCTAGGCGGCTGATGCGAACCCGGGCTACGCCGGTCCTGCTGCTGCTGGGCACCGTCGTGCTCGTCGCCGCGCAGCAGGGGGCGTTCAAGACCTCCTCGAGCACGCCCGTCCGTGACGTCGAGATGGCCGGCACGCACAAGACGCGTGGGACGCTCGAGCTCGGGGTCACGACGGGTCCGCTGGCACGTAATTGGTGGCGTGCGTGGACGGCGTCGGACCTGAGCAGCGTGGACACGTTCCAGCGCGACGCGGGCAAGCCCGCCCGGATCGTGATGTGGTACGCCGACTGGCAGCACAACCACTCACCGTCGATCTCGCAGCTGAACCTGATCCGCGACCGCGGGAGCATCCCCGAGATCACCTGGGAGCCCTGGAACGCCAGCAAGAACCTCTACCAATCACAGCCCCGCTACCGGCTGGCGAACATCATCGACGGCAAGTTCGACCCCCACATCCGCACGTGGGCGCAAGCGCTCGCCCGATGGCACCACACCGTCCTCTTGCGCTTCGCCCAAGAAGGCGACGGGAACTGGTTCCCCTGGGCCGCCTACGGCAACGGCAACCAGCCCGGGCAATACGCCCAAGCATGGCGCCACATCCACCACATCTTCACGGCCGCCGGAGCCACCAACGTCAAATGGGTCTGGAGCCCCGCGTTCGCCAGATCAGACGAAACGTTCCCCGGGGCCGCCTACGTCAACGTCATCGCCACCACCTGCCAGAACGCCGGCAAGCAGATCTTCGCCCGCGGCTGGCAAAGCTTCACCAACGACTGCGCCGGCGCGATCACCCGCCTGCACGCGCTCGCCCCAAAGCTCCCGATCCAGCTCGCCGAAACCGCCAGCACCGAGCACGGCGGCAGCAAAGCCCAATGGATCACCCAGATGTTCACCTACCTCGCCCACCACCCCCAAATCACCAGCCTCGTCTGGTTCAACATCCAAAAAGGCGTCGACTGGCGAATCCAAAGCTCACGATCGGCACAGCGAGCCTTCGCCACCGGCGCAAAACAACGCTGGGTCAGCTGACCCGGCGGGCGCCGGAATACTTGGCGACCAACTCGCGGTAGACCCCGAATGCCGGCTTCGGCGAGTAATCGTCGCGCAGGTCGAACCACCGATAGCCGGTTACGTGCAGGTGCGTCTGGCGCGGCGTGCTGGCGAGCGAGCACCGGACCGTCACGCTCGAGGAGGGTGTGAGCTTCTTCGTGTGGGCGCATGAGCATTGGCCCGAGCCGCGGTGGAATGTGGAGCTTGACCCGTGGCAACTCGCTCCGGATTGGTCGGGGAGCGCGAGCCCGAGCGAGTAGAGCCGGCCTGCCACGCGGGTTCGGGGCCGCCACGACGGGCCTGGTTTTGCGCGGCTTCAGAGCGCGCAAGCCGCGTCGGGCAATGCCCAAGGCCGCTAAGCGGCTACCGCCCGGTCCGGAACGGGTTGCTTTTGGTCCTGTTCCACCACTACCGCCACGCGGTCGACACGCCTGTAGCGGTGGATCGTCCTCCGTCGCTCAGGGTTGTGGACGATCCCGTCGGCTGCCCTCAGCAGGGGCGCTGTCAATCGGAGCAGGCAACGCATCAGGAGGTGCTGCAAAGTCATCTCTCCCTCCAATCAGTTTCGAGCATCAGCCTCTCGCCCAAAACAACGGCGGACAGGGGCCAAATCGTCCGCGGAGTCCCAGCGTTGGCGCCGCCCGAGGACTCACTCGGTTCCCAACCGGCACATCAGGACCACTCATCGACGCCGGGCTCTACATAGACCATGCGTTCATCGGCGAGCGTGAGGCACACACGCCCGCGGTTCCAGCGCAATACCTTTTGAACCCGAGCGTGACGGTGGGCCTGGGCGACCTGCGATAGTCCTCGCGCTAGGGCAATCAAAGGAGGATGAGAATGGCTGAGAGCGTCTATCGCGTAACCGAGTTGGTTGGCGTCAGTAGCGAATCGTGGGAGGCAGCTGCCCGCAACGCGATCGAGACCGCCGCGAAGACTTTGCGGGACCTGCGTATTGCCGAGGCTCACCGCTTCGACGTCACGATCGCGGACGGCAAGGTGACGAACTACCGCGTGCGCCTGGACGTTTCGTTCAAGTACGCACCGGGCGTGACCGGGCCGCAAGCTGATAACGCTGAGGAATGGGAACACACCCGTCACGAGCTGGCATAGGTCAGGAGTTTGCCGTTCAACCACCTGTCGTCGTGCCTAGCCCCACTTCGCTCCTTGAGCCTTGCACGCCGATCAGGAGTCTGCCCCCGGCCCGGATAAGGAGCCCACGGCCGGTCGCCGCGGGAACGTTCGTGTCGCCGCACGGTGATTATGCCTGACGTTCACCTCTTCCCGCGCCCCGGATGGGCCAGGTCCAGCACGGCGACACACCCGCAGCTGCTGCTCTTAGCGCGACGTGTTGCGGTGCTCGGCGCGATCGTTGCAGGATTTCTGGGTCTCGGTACGGTCGGCCTGGTACTGGCGGAGGGGGTGGGGGGCTGGTACGCGTTCCGATGGGCGCTCGACACTGCGGCGACGGTCGGTGGCTTCCCCCAGCCGCATACTCTCGCGGGGCAGATCATCCACGTCCTGCTGATCGTTTTAGGCGTTGGTACGCTGTTTTACGGGCTCGCGACGCTGACCGAGTTAATCGTCGGCGGAGAGCTCGCTGAGGTGCTCGCCGCCCGACGCACGCGCAGGATGATCGACTTGTTCACCGATCACCACATCATCTGCAGCTTCGGCCGCGTGGGGCGCCAAGTGGCTCGCGACCTTCGCGCCGCTCGCGCTGAGTACCTGGTGGTGGACCCGGTGCCCGAGAACCGCGAACTGGCCCAGGGCCTCGGCGTGCCCTTCGTGGAGGGCGACCCCGCGAACGACGCAGTGCTGATTCAGGCTGGGATCGCGCGCGCGCGCTCGATCATCGCGTGCGCAGACTCCGACCCGCAGAACATCTTCATCACGCTCACCGCACGCGAGCTGCGCGCGGACATCCCGATCGTGGCTCGGGCCGCGCTTGAGGACTCCGAGAAGAAGCTCAAACGCGCCGGTGCTGATCGTGTGATCTCGCCCTACAAGGCGAGCGGCACCGAGATGGCGCGGCTGGCTCTGCACCCGCAGCTGCGCGGCGTGATCGACGTCGACGCCGAATACCGGCTTGAGAGGCTCGTCGTCGGCGAGGACTGCGACGGAGCAGGACAGACGATTGGGGACATCCGCGGCGGCGCGATGATCGTCGGCCTGCGGCGCGACTCCGCCTTTCACCCTCAGCCGCCGGGCGACACTGTGCTGCTACCTGGCGACATCATCAATGCGATGGGCACCCCGAGCACGCTCGGGCGGCTGGAGACCCTGTTCGACACGCCTCGCCAGCCAGCCACGCGCGGTCGGCGGGACGGTGGCGAGCCAGACACCGGCGCGAGCAACCACTAGCACGGCAGTCGGGCGTCGACTTCCACACAGCTGTGGCGAGGGAAGGCCCGCTCCTGGGAGTCACTGCGAGAGCTGCCTCGTGCGCGAGGAGCGGGTGGCTCAGCGCCGGCTCAGTCTTTGCCCAATCGGCCCGCGCAAGCCGGGCTCCGGCCGTGAGGGACCCCCTCGTCGGCCTTTGGCGGCGCACGCCTGCGCCCCTCGCGGCCATCGATCAGCTCGTGGTGGACCACGCGGTGATACGCGTCGCAGACGATCAGCTCGCTCGGTCGTCGGTCCGCCGCGCACCGATATGCCACACGGCTCGCCTCCTCCAGGGTCTCGCACGTCACCCGCTCGCCTAGGTCAGACAGCGCGACCTCCCACGCCCCACGTACGCTGAGGTCCACGCGGACCGTCGTCAGATTCATCGACTCACCTCCCGGTGCGTTGCGCTGACCAGGCGCCGTGCCGCGTTGCCAGCCTGCCGGTTGCAGCCCAGCCGACGGAAGGCTCGGCGCGCCCCAACGGTCTGCTCCCCAGGGCGTTCATTGGACAAGCAGATCTTGTTTTGACCGAGCACTTCACAATCCTTCCTGAGCGCCCGGCTGGTCAATTCCGGAGCGCCCGTCGGCTACAATCCGCGCCGCCGAACCGAGCAGCTCAGATTTTGCGACCTTAGCGCCGCCGGCCAGAAGCGCATCCGTAATTTCCTCGGTGCTTTTTGCGGCTTAATGGCCTCTTGACCGCGCCGTGGCTGCTCCGGGTTCAAAGTCAGCCGCGTGGCCGGAGTAATCGGCGACGCCCGCCATACAGCGAGCACGAGGGGACGATCCCACCACAGACTGAACCGAGCTGTGCCGCCGCGAAATCGAGGTTCGAGGCCGCGGCGGGAGGCAACGCGGGCCAGTCGGCCAGGTCGCGCGGTCCGTGTTCGCCTCCCGCCGACCCCCACATCCAGCCGCGCCCCGACCTCCGGCTGGTCACCGCTCCCTTGATCGAGCACCAGTAGCTGTCAGATCACGTTCGCGCAAGCGGGCGTTTGTTCAGACTGTCGGGCCGGTCGAGGTGACGGAGATCAGCGGCACGATCGCACGATCGCGACCGTCGCCAGCAATCTGGGTTTGGTGGCGTCAAGATTCGCACCATGACCACTTATTCGGCGAAGTCGATCGATGAGCTGCCGACGCTGTGGGACGGCTTCGCGAAGCTCGTGCGCGCCGGACTCGAGATCACCGCGTTCGGCGCGAACATCATGGACCTGCCGCCCGACTACTCGACTAGGTCACACGACGAGTCCGAGTCTGGGCAGCAGGAACTGTACGTGGCGTTGCATGGCTCGGGCTCGGTGGACATCGACGGCGTTCCGCTGCCACTGGACACCGACCATCTTGTGCGCGTCGACGCGGGGACGGCCAGGGTCCTTTCCTCCGGGCCGGACGGCCTGCGCGTGCTCTGCATCGGCGGCGTGCCGGGCGGGGCGTACGTGCCGCCGCATTGGAGCTCGACCGGAGACTGAGCGAGGCGAGCCGCTGCCCGGGCGCTGGCGCTCCGCCGCCGGCGAGAGCCTCGGCCGCGCGGCCACTCGGCCGACGACGCAGCAGTTCGCCGGTGCCTTGAGGCGTACCACGCGAACGGAGTCGCGAGCGGCGACGGACTCAGCGGCCAAAGCGGAAGCGCCGCCGGCTCCTCCTGCAAGGGTCATGCGAGGCTGGGGTCGCTGTCCGAACTGACGGCCGAGTCGAATAACTGGGCTAGTCGATGTTCGCTTCAGGAGTGTCGGTGACCGCCGCGCCCTCAGTGCCCGGCGCCTGAGCGGAGGTCATCACAAGTGTCTCGATCGGGGCCAGCTGGATGTTGGTGAGACTCAGGGGTCCCGATCCAGTGCTGCCGTTCGGCTCGTCGACGGTCGCGTTTGTCAGCTCGCTGACCGCTAGGTTGGGCCCGGCGGCCGGCCACAGGGCGGTTGGGATCGAGCCAGGCGGGTTGATGTCGCAGTCGACGATCACGTGACCGTTCTTCTCGTTGACGCCGTACGCGATCATGGCGCGACGCTCAAGGAGGGGTTTCTGCGTGTCGGAGTGGTCACGGAGGAAGCGATGGCGAAAGTCGTACGTCATCCGAGGACTCTGACACCGTCCGGTCGATGCTCGACGTCCAGCTCGACGAGGCGCGCTGGTCCGCTCGGCCACGCAACGCTGGCACGCGGAGCGCCCCTGCGGGCTGCGGGAGCGACAACTCCGCCACCGGGCGAAGGGCGCCGCTCGTTCAGGACCCGATCCACGCCACCGAAACGCAGCTTGCGACGGAGCAGTCCTGTGACGATGGGCCGCGAGAGGGCTGCAGATTCGCCAGTCGCTGCCGGTCTCGCGAGAGCTCGGCCGAGCCTTCCAGATCAGCAAACAGAATCGCAGCCTGCCGGCGAGCGGGATCGCGCAGCTCGAGCATCCGCTCGTACATCGGCGCGTGCCCGCGAGAAAGGCGGGCAGACACGACGTCGCCAAGCATCGGACGGATGAAATGCAGCGTCCCCACGTGCTGCCCCACCGGCGCGACGACGCGCAGGTACAAGTCGGTGACGCGGCCATGCCAGGCGAGGCGGCGGGCTTCGTCCTCGCGCAACTCACGCTCGACCACCGTGGCCCAGTCAGGAGTCCGAGGCGCGAGGTCGCGGGCCACGTCGGCCATCGGCCCGAACACAGCTTCGAAGTCAGGATCATCGGGCGGCACGTCGTATCGGATGGCGGGCCCAAGCGCTTCCCACCAACGAACTCGAGTCTCCACCGGCACGACGACCGGAATCCGATGCTCGAGCGTCCCAACGATCTGCGAGGCGCCAAGCCACCTCGAGAGGTCTGCGCCTGGAAATACCGCGACATGCTCGCTGGAGATGAAGATCGTCCTCCACTTGTCGTCGAGCACGCTGCCGATCATGCGCGCTCGTTCAAGCGTCGCGGCAGCAGCCCGGAGCTGCGGCTGGTCGGGAAGCTCGGACGGGAGCGACACGCCACGATCGTATTGAAGCCCGGAGTCGCCTGGAGCGGTTTCGGTTGTGCCGGTTCTGAGCGCAAGCCAGCGGCGTCTCTGGTGTTGTCAGCTCGCCACGGGCGGTGAAGAAGTTCCCGTCGGAGCGCTCTGCCAGGTACGTTGCGCATTCCACCCCCAAAGGAGGTTGCGATGCCGGGCTTGACTCGCAAGAGTTTCGATACCCCCGATGAGACGAGGCCGTTCGAAGACGGGATGGGTCAGCTGGAGGTCATCAACACCGACGATGGAGTCGTGGGTCGAGCCACCTTCGAACCCGGATGGCAATGGTCCAAGCACGTCAAGCCGATCGCGGGGACCGAGAGCTGCCAAGCCGCGCACACCGGCTACGTCGTGTCGGGCCGGATGAAGGTCGTGATGGACGATGGCGAAGAAATGGAATACGGCCCCGGTGACTTCGCCACCATGGCGCCCGGCCATGACGCTTGGATTGTCGGAGACGAGCAGTGCGTCGTCATCGATTGGCAGGGTTTCGGCGAGTACGCCAAGCGCTGATCCCGCCCAGCACGCGCCTACCGCACTGGCGACTAGGGCACCGGGCGTGTGGGTCGGTCATGTTTTCCTCGTGAGCGCGGATCGTTCGGCCACTGCACGTTGTTGCCTTGATCGAGCACCGGTGGCTTCTCTTTTTTCGTGCCGGACCGCCGTTCTGGCGTCGGCCTGTGCTCTTGTTCAGGTCCGGTACCGGTGCCGCTGCGAGCACCAAGCCGACAATCGCGAGCGCTAAGGTGTCTCGTCGCCAAACCACTCGCGCGCCGACGGTCACGCGGGAGGCCGAATGCGATCGTCCCGACGTGCGCGGTTTCTGCGCGTTGTGGGGTGGCTACCGCCGACGGTGGCATGCTTGTGCGGAGGGCGGAGCAGGTTCCGAGCGACAGACACGTGGGCGACTGCCATCGCGCCAGGGTCCGCTGGCCAAAGCGTTCCTGAGCGGGACAACGAGCACCCGCGTGGTCGGCGCTGCCGGTCGGGATATAGCTGCTGCTTAGGCCTGAACGAGTCGCAACGCGTGAGTCGAACTCGGTTCGAGTCGCGCCGGCTGCACACGGTGGCGACCACCAAACACGCCGCGGCTCGCAAGGACTCCCCGTCCGTGCCGGGGCCACGTCTGGAGTCGTCAGTTTCCCGCCCGCTCGTGATCTCGTTGCGCTGCCCGAGGCAGCGGCGAGGGTTGCGGAGGCTGCCCTCGCCCCTGGTCCGGGCTATGGTCGGGCGCGGCGAGCAGGATCGCGCCGGCGGTGACGGCGGCGAAGGCGAGGACTCGCAGCGCGCCCAGAAACCCGGATGGCACGGGTTCTCTTAGGACGATCGTTCCGGCGGCTATCGGCAGCGCATCGGTCAAGAGCGTGGCGAGGCCCGCGACCGTGAGCGCGCCGCCGCGTTGGTAGCCGAGTTGGAGCAGCGAGGTTCCGAGCCCATAGCCGAGGATGAGGGTGACTACGAACGCGAAGCGCGCGCCGCCCTGGGTGGCGAGCTTCGTGGAGATGTCACCAATCGAGAACAGGAGACCGCCCGCGACGCCGGCCGCGACTGCGGGCCGCCCCGTCCTCCGACCGATTGAGAGTGCGAGGAGCGCGAGCAAAGCCGTCGTGCCGAGCCACACGAGAATCGCGGTGGTCGAACCGTTTCCTCCCTCGCCGCTGCGCTTGGCCAGCGACACGGCGAGCGCCGCGAGTCCGAAGATGGATAGGCTCACACCGGTCAGCCGGCGCCTGCCGAGTTTCTGGCCGGCCGCGCGAGCGGACACGTAGGCGAGCACGCCGATTCCCCCAGCCCCGATGCTCTGCACAAGCGCGAGGGACGCCAGCGCCAGCGCCGCGGCGTAGAGCGCGAAGCCACTCGTCTCCATCGCGAAGCCGGACAGCCAGCTCCTATCGCTGAGCAGCAGCCTCAGAGACTGAAAGGGCCGGCGCATTGACAGGCACGGCAGTGAGGCGGCCGCGTCGTGCTCGCGCAGATACGCGACGTTGGTGAGGGTGGTCGACGCTATCGCGAGGGCGAGCGCGATGGCGGTACGAGCGTGCACGCCGGAACCGAAGCCTACCCGCCGGGTGAGGCCGTCCCGGGCCGAGCTGCTCCGGATTGAACGCGACCCACGCATAGGATCCCGGTCTGGGTCGACGGTGTCGCCTGCCGAGGGCCTGTCCGACCGAGTCGCCACGCATCCCGCTGGCAAGCTCGATCTAGCCTTCCTCGAACAGCGAGTCATCATCTTCGCCCGTCCACATCCGCACACAGCGAATCACCACCATTCCCCTTGCTTCGTCACTCAGAGACGGTGTTCTTTGAGCGCC